>ENA-OQIR01000647-OQIR01000647.1-human-gut-metagenome-genome-assembly--contig:-NODE-647-length-14134-cov-3.607268_pt1 | contig 14134 bp, 22 predicted proteins | sample MGYA00242580_ERZ504745 | MGnify/ENA primary metagenome ERZ504745 (study PRJEB26092, sample SAMD00036214) | human gut metagenome | host: Homo sapiens | study: EMG produced TPA metagenomics assembly of... | reverse complement strand
TCGTTTCAACCAACGCGTAACCGGCCGACGCTGCGCGGGCCGCATTTGGACAATCTGACGTTCAACTTCAAGGGCGCGACCAGAAGGTCAGCGCCCTTTCGTTTCACGTCACCTTGTCTCAAATGCGACCCGCTCGCTGACTTATGCTCAACCTATGGCGTCATCTCGCCCCAAAAGGGCCTCCCTCGCTCTGGCGGGTTTTCGCTGTCGATACCAAAACATCGGCGTTGCTTGATCCAAACCTACCAAAAGGGGGACAAGTTTATTTTGGTCGGTTTTATCTGGGCAACGTGGCCGTCTATCGCAATGTAGTCGTTGGGAACGTTCTTGTTTGACTAGTCGTTTAAGAACATCCCCAACGATACATAGCATGAGAGTGGATAATCTCCCGGTTTGAGTCTGCATTCGAGCTCAAAGTGGGAGATTATCCACTCTCATTTGCTATGCGTCCGAAAATCCACGCTCGTTTGATTTCTGCCTACATTTGGAGGAAGAGCTCGTGGAGGCGGGTGTCGTCGTCGAGCTCGGGGTGGAAGGTGACACCGAGCTGTTTGTCTTGACGGGCGGCGACGATACGGCCATCGACTTCGGCCAAGGCCTTGGCGTCGCCGTGCACCTCGACGATGCGGGGCGCACGGATAAATGTTAATGCACTTCACCGTCGATGCCGTCTACCTGCCCTTGGTGTGAAAGCTGCCGAGCTGTCTGCCATAGGCATTACGCTCAACGAGTACATCCATGGTTGCCAGGCGCGGCGTCCCCTTATCGTCGTGGGCGGCAAGGTCGCGCGCCAGCAGAATCAAGCCGGCGCAAGTTCCCAATACAGGCATGCCTTCAACAATGCGGGTGCGAAGCCCCTCGAGCATACCGAGTTCGGCAAGTAGCTTGCCCTGAACGGTGGACTCGCCGCCGGGAAGGACCAGGCGGTCAAAGTTCTGCTGCAAATCGGCCGCCTGCCTCAGCTCAATACAGTGTGCGCCCAGCTCGGATAGTCTTGCCTCGTGCTCGGCAAAAGCGCCTTGGACCGCCAGCACGGCGACCGTCTGGTCTGCATAATCGCTCATGTGCGATCCTTTCTGCCGGACTAGCGCCCGCGCTCCTCCATGATAATCTCGATCTCATCGGCGTTGATGCCCACCATGGCCTCGCCCAGGTCCTCCGAAAGCTCGGCGATGAGCTTGGCGTCGGTGAAGTTGGCCACGGCCTTGACGATGGCGGCTGCGCGCTTGGCGGGGTCGCCGCTCTTAAAGATGCCCGAGCCGACAAAGACGCCTCGGCGCCCAGCTGCATCATCAGCGCGGCGTCGGCGGGGGTCGCTACGCCTCCGGCGGCAAAGTTCACCACGGGAAGCTTGCCCGTGGCATGGACCTCGCGTACTAGCTCGACCGGAACCTGCAGTTGCTTGGCTGCCTCAAAGAGCTCATCATCGCGCAGAGCAACAACGTCGCGGATCTGCTTTTGGATCTTGCGCATGTGGCGTACAGCCTGGACGACGTCGCCCGTGCCTGGCTCGCCCTTGGTGCGGATCATCGTGGCACCCTCGGCAACACGGCGCAGCGCCTCGCCCAGGTCGCGGGCACCGCAGACAAACGGCACGTCAAACTGGTCTTGTCGATATGGTAGACATCGTCGGCGGGGGAGAGAACCTCGGACTCGTCGATGTAATCGATCTCGATGGCCTGCAGGACCTGCGCCTCGACAATGTGGCCGATGCGGCACTTGGCCATGACGGGGATGGAGACGGCCTCTTGAATGCCCTTGATCATCTTGGGGTCACTCATGCGCGAGACGCCGCCTGCGGCACGGATGTCGGCCGGGATGCGTTCGAGTGCCATGACGGCGCAGGCGCCCGCCTCTTCGGCGATGCGTGCCTGCTCGGGCGTGGTGACGTCCATGATCACGCCGCCCTTGAGCATCTGCGCGAGCTCGCGGTTGAGTTTGACGCGATCGGCCTTGCTGGTCTGTTCTGCCATGGTTGCTCCCTTGGTTGGCATGTGCATTGCTTGACGGAACATCCTATCGGGGAGCTGGGTATGGCGAAATACTCAGTTTTCGAGATAATAACAAGGTCAGACTAATATCAGACTGAACAGCTCGATAAGGTCAGGTGGTAAACTCATGCTTGACTACAATTTGGAAAAACGCGGCGAAGCATCGCTCTATGAGTATGTTTACCAGCAAATTCGAGATGATATCGTAGCTGGACGCATTGCGGCGGGGGAACATCTTCCGTCTAAGCGCGCCTTTGCCAGTCATCTGGGAATCAGTGTCATTACCATCGAGAATGCATATAGCCAGTTACTTGCCGAGGGTTATATTTGCTCAAAGCCGCGGCGTGGCTACTACGCTTGCGAGCTTCCTGATGCACCGGTTTTGCCTTTGGCTACAGGGAACATCGACCGAGATGCCGTCTCTGTGGGTCCTAGCGCGCATGATGCCAACGGACAGGTCGAGCGATTCGATGCGCTCTCTCCTTCCGCTTTGGAGGCGGCGCGGCTTTGGCAAAGCGCACTGCGGGCGACGCTGGCATCCGAAGACGAGCGCGAAATCTTCTCGCCCGCGCCCGCGCAGGGCACCGCTCGGCTACGACGCGCAATTGCTCACCATCTGCGCGGGACAAGGGGTATGAATGTCGACCCCGACAACATCGTTATCGGTGCAGGCGCCCAGTTGCTCGATGCCATGTTGGTTCAGCTGCTTGGCGCGGACAAGGTGTATGCCATTGAGGACCCGGGCTATTTGCGCCTGACGCGCATCTATCAGGCTATGGGCTGCAAAGTTCGACATATCCCGTTGGATGATGAGGCGTGGACTTGAGCGCTCTGCAGAAAACCGGGACCGATGTCCTTCACCTGATGCCGTCTCATCAGTATCCAACCGGCCTGGTGACGAGCATCGCGCGCCGATATGCGCTGCTGAGCTGGGCCGCCGAGCGACCAGGTCGGTATCTCATCGAAGATGACTTTGATTGTGAGTTTCGCCTTGCCGGCAAGCCGATTCCTGCGCTTGCGTCGATCGATGCCGCCCAGTCGGTTATCTACACCAACACGTTTTCGAAGAGCCTGTCATCGGCATTGCGCCTAGCGTACATGGTGTTGCCCGATGAGCTAATGGAGCGGTTTAGGTGCAACCTTGGTTTTTACGCCTCGTCGGTGAGCTCTGTTGACCAGGTCGCTTTGGCGCGTTTGCTGGAATCGGGTGATTACGAGCGACATGTGAACCGCGTGCGCGTTCGTGCTCGTGAGGCGCGTGATAGCCTGACGGCGCTTGTGCGGAAAGCGTTTCCGACGGGGGAGGTCTCAATCGAGCATGCAGACGCGGGCCTTTACTGCACCGTTGCCCTGTCCGAGGACGGAGCGGGGAAGAGTTTCGCGAAGCTCTTGCTGACGCTCGTATTTCCTATGTCAACATCGCCGATTGCCTGTGGCCGGGTGATCGGGCATCGACTAAGAGCGCTCCATCTTGCGTCCTCATTCAATACGACGACCTGAGCCCTCAGTCGCTCATCGTTCTTCAAGAACAGCTGCAATAAGCCCACGAAAAAGGCCCGAACCAATACGGTCCGGGCCTCATCGAGCTAGAGGTTATGTCTCAGGCGGTTGGCTTAGCCAAAGTAGCGCTTGAGCAGGCCGGCGAAAGCCTTGCCGTGGCGAGCCTCGTCGCGAGCCATCTCGTGCACGGTGTCGTGGATGGCATCGAGACCAGCGGCCTTGGCGCGCTTGGCGAGATCGGTCTTGCCGGCGGTGGCGCCGTTCTCGGCCTCAACGCGCATCTCGAGGTTCTTCTTGGTGGAGTCGGTCACGACCTCGCCCAGGAGCTCGGCGAACTTGGCGGCATGCTCTGCCTCCTCGTGGGCAGCCTTCTCCCAGTACAGGCCGATCTCGGGATAGCCCTCGCGATGAGCGACGCGAGCCATGGCCAGGTACATACCGACCTCGGAGCACTCGCCTCAAAGTTGGCGCGCAGGTCGGCAACGATGTCCTCGGAGACGCCTCCATCTTGGCGACGCCCACGACGTGCTCGGCAGCCACTCGAACTGGCCCTCCTCCTGCTTCAGGAAACGAGAACCGGGAACGCCGCACTGGGGGCACTTGAAGTCCTCGGGCAGCTGGTCGCCGTCGAACTCTTCCACATAACCGCAAACGGGGCAAACAAACTTCATGATTCGATCCTTTCGATCGATGGCGATGGTGCGCTCGCCCGGTCCCATAAGGGCCCTCTCCGGACGTGCGTCTTGACGAGTTCTATTATCCATAAATGAGACTGAAAGTGAAGCCTATTAGGAATGATTTTTAATAAAACAATTTTGAGATATGAAGATGTTGATTGATTAACGATTAGCAGGCCGTCTTTGACCGCCGCTGAGTACAATCGGTCGAGCAAATGTTGACCAATCAACAAATGAGGGAGTTTCCTTTATGCATCTAGCCCGCCGCGCCTGGTGCCGAACGTATCAAACGGTTTTTCGCATCGCATTGCCGTTGCTGCCCTATACCGAGCCACGCATTCTGGAACACGCTGAGGATGTGCCCACAGTGCTTCAAGAGCGTTCGATACAGCGGGTTCTTATCGTGACGGATCCCGGCATTGCCCGTCTGGGGCTCACGGCACCGCTCGAGACAGCGCTCGCGTCCAAGGGAATTGGCGCTGCGGTCTATGCCAAAACATCAGCGAATCCCACGGTCTCAAATGTGGAGGAAGCGGCGTCCCTGTATCGAGAGAGCGCCTGCCAGGCCATTATCGGCTTTGGCGGTGGCTCGGCCATGGACTGTGCCAAGGGCGTGGGAGCACGTATCGCGCAGCCAAACAAGCCCATCAACAAGATGCGCGGCCTGCTGCGGATTCATCGTCGCCTGCCGCTGCTCATCGCCGTTCCCACCACGGCAGGCACGGGAAGCGAGGTCACGCTTGCGGCGGTAATTACCGATGACGAGACGCACTACAAGTACCCCATTAACGACTTTGTGCTCATCCCGCGCTTTGCGGTGCACGACCCGAGTTTACGCGCGGTCTGCCCGCCTCCATTACGGGGCAGACGGGCATGGACGCCTGACGCATGCCGTCGAGGCCTTTATCGGGCGAAGCACTACGCCCTATACGCGCAAGATGGCGCGACAGGCGGTGCAGCTCATCCACGACAATTTGCTCGAGGCCTATGAGCACGGCGACAACATGCGTGCGCGCCGCAATATGCTTTCGGCGGCGTATAAGGCGGGTGTTGCCTTTACGCGCTCCTATGTTGGATACGTTCATGCCATCGCACACAGTCTAGGCGGGCGTTACGGGATTCCGCACGGCTTGGCCAACGCCATCATCCTGCCGCATATGCTTCGCGCCTATGGCGAAACTGTTGCTCCAAAGCTCGCCGATCTCGCCCGCATGGCCGGTATCGCGCCGGTTGACGCGCAGGACAGCCTGGCGGCCGAGGCCTTTATCGATTGGGTCGATCGAATGAATGCCGCCTTGGACATTCCCAAATATGTTTCGGGCATTCGCCGCTCCGACATTCCGCAGATGGCGGTGCATGCCGATGCCGAGGCCAATCCCCTGTACCCCGTTCCGCTTTTGATGGACCGTTTGGAGCTCGAGCGTATGTACGAGGTCGTCGCGGGTGGTATGTTTGAGGACGAGAACTAGGAGGGTGCCATGAACACCGAGGAAATTGCGCGCATCGTCGGCGATCAGCGCACCTACTTTAAGACGCACGCCACGTTTGATGTCGATGCTCGACGCCGCGCGCTCGTGAGTTTACGCGATACGGTACGGGCGCACGAGGCCGATATTGCCCATGCGCTCAAGACCGATTTGGGAAAGTCGCATGACGAGGCGTATATGTGCGAGATCGGCACGTCGCTTTCCGAGATTCGTCATCAGATCGCTCATGTGGCTCGATGGAGTCGTCCGCGCCTGCGTCCGTGTGACCTTGCCAACGCCGTGAGTGTGTGCAAAACGCAAGCCGTGCCCTATGGCGTCACGCTCATCATGGCGCCCTGGAACTACCCGTTTTTGCTAACGCTCGAGCCGCTCGCCGGCGCTCTTGCCGCGGGCAATACCGTGGTCATCAAGCCGAGCGCCTATGCTCCGACATCGAGCGCGGTGCTCAAGCAAATCTGTGAAGAGGCATTTGATCCGCGCCTGGTGACGGTTGTCGAGGGCGGGCGCGCCGAAAACGAAGCGCTGCTCGACGAGTGCTGGGACAAGATTTTCTTTACCGGTAGCGTTCCGGTCGGCAAGCTCGTCATGGAGCGCGCAAGTAAAAACCTTACGCCCGTGACGCTTGAGCTGGGCGGAAAGAGTCCCTGCATCGTGGATGCGACGGCAAACTTGAAGGTCGCGGCACGGCGCATCGCCTTTGGTAAATGGCTCAACGTGGGGCAGACCTGCGTGGCGCCCGACTACCTGCTGGTCGATACGAGCGTGCACGACGAGCTGCTGGGGCTCATCAAGGAAGAGGCCCACCGTATGTTTGGCGAGCATCCGCTCGATAACGAGGATTACGGCCATATCGTCAACGCCAAGCATTTTGCGCGCGTGCGCGGGCTGATCGATCCCGATAAGGTTGTGCTGGGAGGCACAGCGCGCGAGTCATCGCTCAAGATTGAGCCGACAATTCTAGACGGCGTGGCGCCTGAGGACGCCGTAATGCAGGAGGAGATTTTCGGTCCCATCTTACCGGTGCTGTCGTTTGAGAGCTTGGATGAGGCCGAGGCATTCATTACGAATCGCCCGACGCCGCTGGCCCTGTATATCTTTAGCCAGGATCGCGCAGTTCAGCAGCGTTTTGTGCGTTACGTGCCTTTTGGTGGCGGCTGTGTCAACGACACCATCATGCATTTGGCCACGAGCCATATGGGCTTTGGCGGCATGGGTGCGAGCGGTATGGGGCAGTACCATGGCCGCGAGAGCTTCGATACGTTTAGCCACAAGAAGAGCATCGTGAACAAGGCAACCTGGCTGGACGTGCCATTCCGCTATGCTCCTTACGCAAGCTGGAAGCACAAGTTCGTGCGCATGTTTGTGCATTAGAATCAGATGGCGTAAGGACAAACGGTCGAAAAGACGCAGACAGGATGAATTTGTGTCCGCACGAGCTCGTAGACTTCTCAATAAGGTTAAGCGCCGGTTTATCCGGCCGTTAGAGGAGTTGCCATGTATGAGCCTTCGCGTGTTCTTCTGTCGTTTCATATTGCGGGATTTCAGTATGCCGACGGCGCTTTGGTCCTAGGCGATCTTAAAGCGGGCGATAAACTGACGCTGTGCGCCGAGCGCGATAATCCCCATGATCCCGAGGCGGTTGCGATCTACTATGGCAAGACCAAACTTGGCTATGTTCCGGGAAACGAGGTCGGCCCGCTGTCCTTGATGATGTATTACGGCCATGAGGACGTATTTGAGGTCCGCGTGCAGCAGGTTGCTCCCGAGCGCAGCCCGTGGCATCAGGTGCGCGTTGGCCTCTACGTGGTGGACGCTCGCTAATCGGCAAGGGAGGCGGCCATGTTTGATGGCGATGATCTGTTCGATCTGGCAGACGATCCGTTTGAGTGGGATATGCTACTCGATGACGATGAGTTGGAGCAGGATCGTAAGAAGCGCCAGGACAAGAACGCCCGGGGTGACGCGTCGAAAAAGCAAGACAAGCGCCGCCGGGGCCTGTTCGGTGGGCTCTTTGGCTAACCGCCGCGCCAAAGCGTCTGTATACTAGGCACGTGTTAGACGCATTGCGAAATGAGGACAGAGACGATGATGTGGTTTACCGCCGACCTGCACCTGGGCGATACGAATATCTTGCACGACATGGACCGGCCGTTTGGCTCGGTCGAGGAGATGAACCGCAAGGTCATCGATGCCATCAATGAGTGCGTGGCGGCGGACGACCGTCTCTATATCCTGGGAGACTTTACGTATCGCTTGCCCATGGCGGAGGCGGTGCGCTTGCGCGAGCGCATCGAATGCCAGAACGTGACTCTCATCCGTGGCAACCATGACGGCGACTGGGGAGATCCTGGCGCACCGCAGATTTGGGAAGACGTGCGCGATTACCTGGAGATTGCTCCCGGCTATGCCAAGGGCCACCGTCTGGTTATGAGCCACTACCCCATGCTCAGTTGGAATGGCAAGGCGCGTGGCGCCATCATGCTGCACGGGCATATCCACAGCAGGGGAGACCGTACCAACGCGCGCAACCGCGATCGCGAACGCCCCATCTTCCGCTACGATGTCGGTCTCGATGCCAACGATTACAAGCCCGTAAGCCGAGACCAGATCTTGAGCTTCTTTGGACTGTAGCTGCAAGTGCAGGTAGAATAAACGCGCCGTGTGGATGGTCTACACGGTGCGTTTTAGTAGGAGCGATGATTCCATGAGGGCTATCCAGCGCATTAACCACAACGCTGCCATCTGCGAAGACGGAGCGGGGCGCCAGCTCATCGCGTTGGGTCGCGGCATCGGCTTTGGCGACATGCCGCACGAGGTCGACCTGGACGTCGTCACGCGCACCTTTTACGGCATCGATTCAAAGTATCTGGCGTTCATCGACGAGGTCGACCCCGAGGTGCTTGAGTTTTCTGCTCAGCTGGCAGATATTGCGACCGGACAGCTTTCGTACGAATTGAGTCCTAATCTGCCCATTACGCTGGCAGATCATATCCAGTTTGCCATTAAGCGCGCCCGTGAACATATGGTGGTGTCGTTGCCGCTCAAGCGCGATCTGGAGCAGCTGCATCCTATTGAGTATCGATTGGGCGAGCTAGCCGTTCGCGGCATTAAGAAAATTTTTGCCGTTCGCATGCCCCAGAGTGAGGCCGCGGGTATCGCCATGTCGATTATCAATGCGGCGATTAAGCCGAGCGAGCGGCGTGTACTTGCCGAGCAGCACGAGGAACATCTTCTCGATATGACGGTTGCGATTATTCAGGAAGAGTTGGGCGTGACGGTCGATCGCTCGTCGTTTGCTTTTACTCGCTTTGCCACCCATGTGCGCTATCTGCTCGATCGCGTGGCAAAGAAAGAGCCGATTGACACCGAGAACTCAGGTCTTTACGACGTGCTCGTGGAGCAATATCCTGCGGCATCGCGCTGCGCTCATCGTATTGACGCTCTGATTCAAGAGCCTTTGGCGAGCCATTGGCCCAAGAAGAGCTCGTCTATCTGATCATGCACGTGAATCGCGTGGCTCCTGCAAGCTTGAATAAATAGGTTCTCTGGCGTTTTATTTCCGTCATAGTGACCGTTCGCGGGTCGTTTCCTACCGTTTGTCGGCAATCTGAGCCACAGTAAACGTATCTGCCGCATATACTCGCCGTGTGTTGGGTGTTACTCACGGTGCAGCTCCGAGAGGCACTACCGATTCTGTCGAGGCCATTATTGGGTCTCCGTCGGTTGTGCGTGGGGCTTTTTTCATGTCGATCCACCCGGGAATCACATGCAATGAAATCTCTTGCCAACGGGCGTCGCGCGCTGCGCAGGCGCGAGCGGAATCGTGCGTCTTGATGCTGTGAAGCCCCACAGACCTTTAGTTGGAAGAGAAGGGATTCGACATGGCTGTCGATAACAAGAAGATTGCCGAGGATGTGCTTGCTGCCGTCGGCGGCGCCTCCAATGTGACGAACGTGACGCACTGCATGACCCGCTTGCGTCTGAACCTCAAGGATCAGTCCATCCCCAATGACGATGAAGTTAAGAAGATCAAGGGTGTACTGGGCGCACAGTGGTCTGGCGGCCAGTATCAGGTCATCATTGGCCAGAACGTACCGAAGGTCTACGACGCCGCCATTGCGCTGGGAGTTAAAGGCGAAGGCTCCATTGACGAGAACCTCGATAGCGGCACCAAGGAGCCGCTGACGCTCAAGACTGTGGGCAACAAGATCCTCAACTATCTCTCCAAGACCATGGTCATGACGATCCCCATCATCATGGGCGCTGCCATGTTCCGTACCATCGCCGTGGTTTGCGGTGACGGCATGCTCGGTATTTGGTCTGCCGACTCCGACATCTACAACTTCTTCTACAACTGGATTTATAACGCTGGCTATTATTTCCTTCCCGTTTATTTGGGTTGGGCTGCTGCGAAGCAGCTTGGCTGCAGCCAGCCACTCGGCATGATGCTCGGCGGTGTGCTCATTGCTCCTGAGTTCATGACGTTGGTCAACGCTGCGGCGGATTCGGGCGTAACGACCACCATGGTCTACGGCGTACTGCCGGCCCAGCTGAACAACTATTCCTCCACCGTGCTCCCCATGGTTCTGTCCATGCCGGTGCTTATGGTCGTCGAGAAGTTCATGAAGAAGGTCGTTCCCGACATGCTCTCTACGGTGTTTGTACCCGTGGGCACCATGGCCGTCATGATTCCCGTTTCGCTGTGCGCTTTGGCTCCGATTGGCTCCATCCTGGGCAGCATGGTCGGCAACTTTATGTTCGGTCTCGGTAACGCCGGCGGCATCGTCACCATCCTCTCCCTCGTCGTCATTGCCGCACTTTGGGAGTTCCTAGTTATGACCGGTATGCACCAGGTCCTGCTTGCCTTGGTATTGTGCAGCTGCTCACCCTGGGCTCCGACTCCTGCGTTATGGTCGCGGCCGGTATCTCTCAGTTCGCTACGTGGGGCATGGCCTTCGGTGCCTTCCTGCGCCTTAAGGAGACCGACGAGAAGGGCGCCATGCTCGGCTTCTCGCTCTCCGGTATCGTGGGCGGCGTGACGGAGCCCGCACTGTATGGCTGTGGCTTTAAGTACACTCGCTGCCTGGGCGCCATGGTTGCCGGCGGTGCTATCGGCGGTTTGATCGCAGCCCTCACCAATGTGACAACGTATGTTCTGGGCGCGACCAATATTCTGGGCGTCACCGGCTTTGTTGCCGGCGGAACGGCTAATCTCGTCTGGGGTTGCGTTGCATCGGGCGCTGCATTTGTTGCCGCCGCTGCCATCGCCTACCTCTTTGGCTTTAGCAAGGATCAGCTCGAGGAAGATGTTGCTGCCGCTAAGGCTTAAGACATCTGTTTAGGTAGGATAATTACCTGGGGCACTTGGCTACACTCCAAGTGCCCCTTTCCATAGATTGGAGTCGTTATGAAGCAATTGCTTATTCGTGCCGATGATATCGGTTATTCGTATGCTGTTGACCTGGGGATTGCCCGAAGCGTCAACGAGGGCCTGGTGCGCTCGGCGGGCCTTATGCCTAATATGCCCGAGGCCGAGCGTGGGTGGTCGCTCGTGGCGGATGCCGATATTGCAGTGGGCCAGCATACCAACGTGTGCCTGGGCAAGCCGTGCGCCGATCCGGCGCTCATCCCGAGCATGCTCAACGAGAGCGGCGAGTTCCATAGCAGCCGTACCTTCCGTGAGCATTTTAAGCGCGGTGAGGAGCTGATAGACTTCGACGAGGCCTGCATCGAGATCCGCGCACAGCACGACCGTTTTGTCGAGATTGTGGGCCGCGAGCCCGATTACTTTGAGGCCCATGCCGTCATGAGCGAAAACCTTAACCGAGCGATCTCGGCGGTTGCCAGGAGCTGGGCCTTAAGGAGCAAAAGGCGAGCTTCGACCCCACGGCGGTGGTGCGTTGCGGAAATACTGATCTGCGCATGGTGATGCATTCGATGGAGCCGGGCTACGAACCCAAGGACTCGATTATGCAGACGGTTCGCGAGATGTCCGACGGCGAGACGGTCGTCTTTGTGTGCCACCCGGGCTATCTCGATCGGTTTATCCTCGAGAACAGCTCGCTTACGACCGATCGTACCAAGGAAGTCGACGCGCTGATCGACTGAGCTGCGCGCTTGGCTCGGGTCTCAACCTGATCTTCGCCTGGTCGACTATCGCGACCTGTAGTGACCCATGCCACCACAAAGGGGACAGGCACCTTTGTGGTGGTTCTGGCGCCGTTGCCATTCTGGCGGCGGCGCCTTTTTGTCCGTGCGGCGCGGTAGAGTGTAGTCGGTTGAAATTTGCGTCCATCGAGGAGCTGCTATGAACGAGATCAAGTGCCCGCATTGTGGCGAAGTTTTTAAGGTCGATGCGTCTGGCTATGCGGACATCGTCAAGCAAGTGCGCAATGCCGAGTTTTCGCGCGACCTGGATGAGCGTGTGAAGGCAGTCCAGCGCGAGGGCGAGCAGGCACTGGAACTTGAGCGCTCGCGTTCGACGGCTGCCTTGCAAAAGGCAGAGTCTCAGCGCAACGCTCAGCTTGTCGAGCAGAAGAACGCCGCGGAGCAGAAGCTGGCACAAGAGGTTGCCAAGCGCGATGCCGAGCTTTCCGAGCTGCGCGCCAAGCTCGAGGGCGCTGCCGCAGAGCGCGAGAGCGCAAGCCAGCGCGCGGCGGTTGAGGCTCGTGCCGACGCTCAAAAGGAGAATGCCGAGCTTCAGCGAAAAATCGACAATTTGCGTGCGCAGCTGGAGCGTAAAGATGACGAAGCCAAGCTCGTCGAGTCGGCGGCGCGCAATGCTGCTCAAAACGATTTGGCTGCACGCGATGCGCAGATTGCCGAATTGCAGGCAAGCTCTCTGCGGCGGACAAGGCCCAGGAGATGGCGCTGCCGCCGCCGCGGCCGAGTCGCAGCGTGAGCTCGATGCCGCTCGCGGCGAGGCCGAGCGCGCGCTTGCTGACTATCGCGTGAAGGTGCAAGAGAGGTTTTCTGCCGCAAAGGCACAGTCCGAGCAAGAGGCCGAGGGCCTGCGTGCCCAACTGCGCGAGCAGGAACTGATGGCAAAAATGAACCTGTCAGAGGCGGTCGCCGCGGCGGAGCGAGAGCGCGATGAGGCGCGTGCCAAGCTGACGAGCGAGCTGGCAGTGCGCGATTCTCGCGAGGAGCAGGCCAAGGCGGCACACGAGCTCGAGCTTGCGCAGGCCAAGCGCGCGAGCGATGACCTGATTCGCTACAAGGATGAAGAGATTGAGCGCCTTAAGGACATGAAGGTCCGCCTGTCCACCAAGATGGTGGGCGAGTCTCTCGAGCAACACTGCGAGACCGAGTTCAACCGTCTGCGCATGACAGCGTTCCCTAACGCGTACTTCGAGAAAGATAACGATGCGTCCGAGGGTACCAAGGGCGACTTTATCTTCCGCGAGTGCGACGCGAGCGGTAACGAGGTCATTTCGATTATGTTCGAGATGAAAAACGAGAACGACGAGACTGCGACCAAGCATAAAAACGAGGACTTCTTTAAGAAACTCGATCACGATCGTCGCCAGAAAGGCTGTGAGTACGCGGTGCTTTGCACGCTGCTCGAGCCCGAGAGCGAGCTCTATAACGCAGGTATCGTCGACGTGAGTTACCGCTATGAGAAGATGTACGTGATCCGCCCGCAGTTCTTCATTCCCATGATCACGCTTCTTCGCAACGCTGCCATGGGTTCGCTGCGTTATAAGCAGGAGTTGGCGGAGTACAAGCAGCAGAACATCGACGTCACGAACTTCGAAGCCAAGATGGAAAAGTTCAAGAATGATTTCGGCCGCAACTACGAGATCGCGAGCCGCAAGTTCCAAACGGCAATCGATGAGATCGACAAGACGATTAGCCATCTGCAGAAAACCAAGGAGGCGTTGCTGTCTTCCGAGAACAACCTGCGCCTGGCCAACAAGAAGGCCGACGATCTTACCATTCGCAAGCTCACGTGGGCGAACAAGACCATGAAGACGGCGTTTGAGAGGCGCGCGGGGCTGCGACAGAGACAAACGATGAGCCAGCCGAGGCGGATTCGTATGAGGTCGAGGATGCCGAGTAAGGCATAGCATATAGTGCAAAAGCGGGGCCGCTGGCGATGTTGCCAGCGGCCCCGCTTCGTTCCAGTATGGTCGGCTAGTTCTCGAGCAGGTCCTCGATAAAGCCGACGCGGTAGTTTTTGAAGATGACCTCGCCGCCATCTTGCGTGGCGTCCAGATCGACATCGCCCATGATGCCAAAGTCGTGGTCGCCATCCTCGTCGGCAAAGATCTGGTGCACGTGCACACGTGTGCAGCCTTCTCGTCGGACTCATCGATGGAAACATCGCGGCACTGCGGGCATCTCCGTCGGTGAGGATTTCCTCGTGCTGCTCATGGTAGCATCGAGCGCTTTTGCCAGCGGATTCGCTCATGCCCCAGTCGTCGTCGAGCTCGCCCAGGTCGCGAACATGCTCGCGAGCGGCAAGGGTCACGCGGCG
>ENA-OQIR01000646-OQIR01000646.1-human-gut-metagenome-genome-assembly--contig:-NODE-646-length-14152-cov-2.970267_pt1 | contig 14152 bp, 18 predicted proteins | sample MGYA00242580_ERZ504745 | MGnify/ENA primary metagenome ERZ504745 (study PRJEB26092, sample SAMD00036214) | human gut metagenome | host: Homo sapiens | study: EMG produced TPA metagenomics assembly of... | reverse complement strand
GTGGCGCGGCCGCGCTTGATGGCGCGCTTGCCATCGTCCTCAAGGTTGCGGCGGCGGCCCTCGTAGTCTTCGATGTCGCCGCGGTCGCGGATCCAGTCGAGACGCAGGGGCTTCAAGCCTTCCTTCGGGTCGCACTTGGGGCCTTCGGTGTTGTAGTCGTGGAACGGCGGGTTCGGGCCCACGCCGGGCGTGTCGCTCAGCTTGATTTCGGTGTACGGCACTTCCAGGTCGTAGGAACCATACTGATAGGTGAACGGTACGGACTTGGTCTTGCGGATGTGCGCCTTGTCGCGCTGCTTGGAACCACGGGCGGCGATGTCCACGCGCTGCTGCTTGGCAAGCTTCTGGGCATCCTTGGCGTCCTTGGCGTTGGTGAACTTCTTCTCAGTGGCCTCGGAACCGGGCTTCGCGGCCCCTTCCTGAGCAGCCTGAGTGTCAGTAGCGGGGGTGTGGGTTACGACGCGCGGAGCGTAGCCGTGCTTCTTGTCGCCGCGGACGGCCTTCCAGCCTTCGACCATGGTGCGCGCGGCCTCTTCCGGGTTCTCGGCACCCGCGATGGCGGAGACCACGAACCAGCCAGCAGCCTTGGTATCGGCGAGCATGGCCATATCGCTGCGGTCACGCCGCCGCCCACGACCACCGGGAATTCGCTGGCAACGCAGATGGTGTTGATCTGGCGACGTCCAGCGTCTTGCCGGAGCCGTCGTTGCCGCCCACGGAAGCCTCGGGCTTGGTGGTGGAGACGTGCAGAGGACCGGCGCCAATGTAGTCGATGCAGCCGTCGGGCAGCTCGTTGATGAGCCGAACGAGGCTTTCGGTCTCAGCCGACAGGCCACGATGGCTCGTCGCCGAGCAGGGCGCGGGCTTCGCGCGGCTCCATGTCGGTCTGGCCGATGTGCACACCGTCCACCTTGATGCCCTTGCGGCGGGCCTGCCACACCACGTCGGCACGGTCGTCGATCACAAAGGCCACGGAATCGGACTTCTCATTGTCCTCGATGATTTGCGCGATGTCGCGAGCCATGTCGGTCAGCTCAGAGGCATCGGCCTCCTTGGCGCGCAGTTGGATGAAGGTTGCGCCGCCGTGCAGAGCCTGATCCACCACGTCGGTCAGCGGACGGCCTTTGCAGTCCTCCGGCCCCACCACGAAGTACGCGGACAGGTCGAAGCTGTCGCGCATGGAGGCGTATGGGTATTCATTACTCATTATTATTCCTGCTTTTGTTGTTTCTTGTGGAAGTCTTATTGGAAAAAACTGTTATGAGCTCCCTCATCAGAGGGAACTGAAACTACTGCACCAAAATCTCGGATTCCGCCACCTGTTCGGCGGTCACATTCCACAGCGCGTCAAGGAACGCAACTTGGAACGAGCCCGGTCCGTGCGAAGTTGTATCGGCCACCTCTCCCGCGCGGTTGTACAGCAGAGACGCGGACAGGGCGGCGGTCAACGGATCGGAGACCGCCAAATACGTGGCAGCCACGCCGCCCAGCGAGCAGCCGGCACCGGTGATCTTGGTCAGTCATCGCGCTGCCGCCCGGCAGCCGGTACACGGTTCGCCATCGGTCACCAGATCGGCGATGCCGGACACGGCCACGGCGCAGCGGGTGGAAGCGTCATGGGAGGAATGCTTGGCGTGCTGTTCGGTCAGATACTGTGCCAGCGCCACCGCCGCGCCGGTTGCGGACTCCACGTCGTCGACGGATTCCACTCCGGCGGGGCGGTGCTCGGAAGCGTCCCCCACGGTTTCGGTATTGAGCCCCCACATGTTCGCCAGCGCGATTACCTCGGATGCATTCGCGCGAATCATGGTCGGGGGAGCGGCCTTGAAGGCCTGAAGAATGGCGGTACGGGTGCGGCCGATGCCGGCGGCCACCGGGTCGAGCACCCACGGCTTGTCCAAGTAGTTGAGTCGCTGGGCGATTTCGGGCAGCGCGTCCTTATAGAACGGCAGCAGCGTGCCCACGTTGATGTAGTTCGCGCCCGCGATTTTCGCGGTTTCGATCACGTCGTCCGGCAGGAAACTCATGGCCGCAGTGCCGCCGGCCGCCAGTTGCGCGTTGGCAACCAAATTGATGGTCACAAAATTGGTGAATGACTGGGCCAACGGAGTCGTCTCGCGTACGCGGCGAACGGCATCGGCGATATTGTCACGGATGGGTGAATCGGCTGGAACCGGAGTCCCGGCGGTATAACCGCTGGACACGCCGGTAAACGATGATGCACTATTGCTCATTTACTGCTCCCTACGATGGTCTTAACCAACAGGTTCTAAGGGTCAGGCTCAGGCCTTTCTCAACTCGCGAACCACATGCGAGTTCCCCTGCATTACAGTGCCGACGCTATGCGCCAACATGGACATTATCGTGACGGATTTGTTCGATACGTGTCGTCAGGTCTGGCGCGTCCCCGTCCATTCGTGATACATAGACGCCTCCGCCGAGCAACATCTCCCGAATTTGTGACGCTGACGCGATGTCAGTGGCACAATTGGGAAGGGTAAAACAACAGGAACAATATGGAGGTGTTGCGATATAGGAATCGCTGCGAACGGCCGCTCGTGAGACGCGGAACATATACCGGACAATGCCGCCTGACCTGTCACCATATACGGCTATCCTGAAGCGGTTGTTATTAGACCCCAAACCGTTCAAACCAGAAGGTGCATTGTGGCTCAGTCCAAACTCGATGAAGTCGTATCCCTTGCGAAGCGTCGCGGCTTCGTGTTCCCCGCCGGCGAAATTTACGGCGGCACCCGTTCCGCTTGGGATTACGGCCCTCTCGGCGTCGCTCTCAAGGACAATATCAAGCGTGAATGGTGGCGCTCCATGGTCGTCACCCGTCCTGATGTCGTCGGTGTCGACACTTCCATCATTCTGCCGCCCGAAGTGTGGGTGGCGTCCGGCCACGTGAGCGTGTTCAACGATCCGCTCGTCGAGTGTCTCAACTGCCACAAGCGCAACCGCGCCGACAAGCTCGAGGAATCCTACGCCGAGAAGCACGGCGACAAGATGCCGGAAAACGGCATGAAGGACATCGTCTGCCCGAACTGCGGCACCCGTGCCAGTGGACCGAACCGCGCGACTTCAACATGATGCTGCGCACCCACCTCGGCCCGGTCGAGGACGAGAACAGCCTGCACTACCTGCGTCCGGAGACTGCACAGGGCATCTTCGTGGACTTCAAGAACGTGATGACCTCTTCCCGTTCCAGGCCGCCGTTCGGCATCGCAACATGGGTAAGTCCTTCCGTAACGAGATCACCCCGGGTAACTTCATCTTCCGCACCCGTGAGTTCGAGCAGATGGAGATGGAGTTCTTCGTCACGCCCGGCACCGATGAGGAATGGCACCAGTACTGGATCGACGCCCGCACCCGCTGGTACATCGACCTCGGCGTCAAGCCGGAGAACCTGCGCCACTACGAGCATCCGAAGGAGAAGCTCTCCCACTACTCCAAGCGCACCGTGGACATCGAATACAAGTTCGGCTTCCAGGGTTCCGACTGGGGCGAGCTCGAAGGCATCGCCAACCGTACCGATTACGATTTGAGCGCGCACTCCAAGCACTCCGGCGAAGACCTGAGCTACTTCAACCAGGCCACCGGCGAGAAGTACGTGCCGTACGTCATCGAACCGGCCGCCGGCCTGACCCGCTCCCTGATGTGCTTCCTCGTGGACGCCTACGATGTGGACGAGGCCCCGAACACCAAGGGCGGCGTTGACAAGCGCACCGTGCTGCGTCTCGACCCGCGTCTGGCCCCGGTCAAGGCCGCCGTGCTGCCGCTGAGCAAGAAGCCTGAACTGCAGACCGTGGCCCAGAACCTGGCCGACGACCTGCGCTTCAACGAGTGGATGATCGACTACGACGAGTCCGGTGCCATCGGTCGTCGTTACCGTCGTCAGGACGAGATCGGCACCCCGCTGTGCATCACCGTGGACTTCGACACCCTCGAGGACCACGCTGTGACCATCCGTGAGCGTGACACCATGGCCCAGGAGCGCGTCGCTCTTGACAAGGTGGCCGATTACGTGGCCGCCCGCATCGGCGAGAAGCGCACCCGCGTGCCCTGAAGCCTGTGGAAATGGGCGGTGAGCCTTGGCCTGAGTCCGGCGTTCAGGAAGCCGGCGGCCTGTACTAAGCCGGAGTCGCACAACTTGGCTCCCCTCTGTGGCTGAGCCGTAAGGAAGACATCCCAGTGGGCTGTTTGTAGGCGAAGTGGCGGCGATAGACGCCGGGGCTCCTCTCTCAGGGGAGCCCTACTTATTTTCTTAGGAATCACATGGCACAATCCGAATCCGAAACAGTGCTCACCGAGCATCACGAGACCGACAACCTCGACCCACGTACGGACGCGCCGGCGCGCCCCGGGACCCCGGTGCATATCGCCCCGGTCCAACTCGGCAACATCACCGTGCCGACCCCGGTGGTGCTCTCGCCGATGGCGGGAGTGACCAACTGGCCCTTCCGCGTGATTTGCGAGGAATATGGTCCCGATGGACTCTACGTGGCCGAGATGATCACCGCTCGAGCCCTCGTGGCGCATAACCCGAAAGCACTGCGCCTCTGTCATTTCGCCAAAAGCGAAAAAATCCGTTCACTGCAGTTGTACGGCGTGAACCCCTCCATCACCGAACAGGCGGCGAAAATCGTGGTCGACGGCAACATGGCCGACCATGTGGATCTGAACTTCGGTTGCCCGGTGCCCAAGGTCACTCGTCGAGGCGGTGGTTCGGCCTTGCCTTGGAAAACCGACATTTTCACTGAGCTATTACAGCGCGTGGTCGCCGTATGCGAGCCGGCGGGCATCCCCGTCACCGCGAAGATCCGCGTCGGCATCGACCATAACCATGAGACCTTCCTCGAAGCCGGACACATCGCGCAGGAGGAGGCTGCAAGGCCGTAACCCTGCATGCCCGTACCACCGCCGAATACTATGGCGGTCATTCCGACTGGTCCCGCATCGGCGAGCTCAAGGAACACCTCAACATTCCGGTATTCGGCAATGGCGATATCTGGGGTGCCGAGGATGCGCTCGAATTGTGCGCGAGACCGGCTGCGACGGTGTGGCCATCGGCCGCGGATGCCAGGGCCGGCCGTGGCTGTTCGCCAACATCAAAAACGCCTTCGAGGGCAATCCCGAACGGCTCAACCCGAATCTGGGCGAGGTCTGCCGCGTGATTCACCGTCATGCCGAGTGCTTACCGAGTTTTATGAGGGCGATGAGATGATGGCCGTCCACGATCTGCGCAAGCACATCGCCTGGTATCTGAAAGGATTCCCGGTGGGCGGCTCCACCCGCAAGGCCTTTATGGAATGCGAGAGCCTGGCCGATGTGGACCGCGAGATCGGCAAGCTCGACCCGACTATCGAATACCCGCCACGCGTGGTCGACAAACCGCGCGGCCGCGTGCGTTTCGCCAAGAAGGTGCACTTGCCGTATGGCTGGTTGGAATCGCGTACCACCACCCACGAAGAGCGTGAGGCGCTCTTCGGTGACGACCCAATGGACGCCAGTTACTGAGAAAATACTGAAAATACACGCAACACGCGCCATTCTGCGCGTGAATTTCCCTCCAAGAGTAGCCTGTTTGCGCTACTCTTGGGTGTAACCGTGAAGTGACAGGAGCCAAACGTGAGCGAGATCGCGCAGAATGAGTTCAACGACAAGACCAACATCAAGGTTGTTGGCGTCGGCGGTGCCGGCGGTAATGCCGTCAATCGCATGATTGCCGAGGGATTACAGAATGTTGAATTTGTGGCGGTAAATACCGATGCGAAGGATCTTCTGCGCTCTGATGCGGATGTCAAGATTTCCCTTTCCGATAAGTCCAGTCGTGGTCTCGGTGCTGGTGCCGACCCGGAGCGTGGAGCCAAGGCGGCCCAGGACCACCAGTCGGATATCGAAGAGGCGCTTAGGGGTGCCGACATGGTGTTCGTCACCTGCGGCGAGGGCGGTGGCACCGGTACTGGCGCCAGCCCGATCGTCGCTCGTGCGGCTCATCAACAGGGTGCTCTCACCATCGCGGTTGTTACTCGTCCGTTCAGCTTCGAAGGCCCTCAGCGTTCCGCTTCCGCCGAATACGGCATCGACAACCTGCGCAAGGAAGTCGACGCGCTGATCGTCATTCCGAACGATCGCCTGCTCGAGCTTTCCGACCGTTCCATCGGCATCATTGAGGCCTTCAAGACCGCTGATACCGCACTGCTTGCCGGTGTTCAGGGCATCACTGACCTGATTTCGATGAACTCCTATATTCACGTCGACTTCAACGATGTGAACTCCATTCTTCGTGGTGCTGGTACTGCGCTGTTTGGTATCGGTTCCGCACGGGGAGAGGATCGTGCCACGCAGGCCGCCGAAATCGCCATCAGCTCTCCGCTGCTTGAGGAAAGCATCGAAGGCGCACACGGTGCGCTGATCAACATCGCCGGTCCGACCGACCTGAAGTTGCAGGAGGCTCTGCTGCCACCGAACTGGTGCGCAAGGCCATTCACCCTGAAGCCCAGATTATTTGGGGTCTTGCTCTGGACGATGCTTATGGCGATGAAGTGCGTGTCACTGTTATTGCTGCTGGTTTTGACCCCGTCGCCGCTCAAGATGACGACACTCAGAGCACGGTGACGCCGGTTGTACCAACCGCCGCCGATCCTGCGACTCCCGTGGCACAGCCAGCTCCAGCACCGGCACCGGCTGCACAGCCCGCTGCCACTGCCCAACCGGCATTCACACCGGCTATCGGTGACTCCGCATCGTTGCCTTTTGATGATCCGACTTCCGCTCATCCGAATATCGCCGTGAACGATCCGGCTGGCGATCTCGACATTCCTGACTTCCTGCGCTGAAAGGATTGATCCATGGCTGGGTTCATGAAAAACGCGATGTCCTATCTGGCATGAGTGACGTTGTGGACGATGAGGACGACTACATCGAGGAGGACGAGGAGCAGAAGCCGGCTTCGAAGTCCGCATTTGATTCCGACCATACGGTCACGCCGCTGGCGTCAACCACCGCGCCTGCCGCATCGTCGACTACCAAGCCGTTCCCCGGTGGCCGTGTGAACAGAATCACCACCATCCATCCGAAGTCATATGAGGATGCTCAACTGGTCGGCCGTGCATTGCGTGACGGTGTTCCGGTCGTACTGAATCTCACCGGTGTGGCCGAAGCCGTGGCATATCGCATCGTGGACTTCTCCGCCGGCGTGGTGTTCGGCGTGCGTGGTTCCCTCGAGCGTGTCACTCCGCGCGTGTTCCTGTTGAGCCCGGCGCAGGTGAACATCAAGGTCGAAGAGCCGACAAAACCAGCCTCGGCACACGATTTGTTCGCTGACTGACCGGTTCAGTAGTTTTCGCATTCGACGTTATATCGGTATTCGGCCGACTCCCAGCAAGGAGTCGGCCGATTCTTATTGTGCTCCGAGCAAACTTTTCATGCGCGGTTGTTAGTCTGTCAGCATGCTTTCCTTAGTGTTCTCTCTGATCGGCCGCATTCTTGCATGGCTCATCAACGCGTATATCACGGTTCTGTTCGTGCGCATGATTCTGGACTGGGTCTCCGTTCTCGCACGAAACTGGTATCCACGTGGTGTGGTGGCCCAGCTGATCAATATTGTGTATTCCATTACCGAACCCCCTCTGCGCTGGCTACGTCGCTATATTCGCCCATTGCCGCTCGGTTCGATTTATCTTGATGTCAGCTTCATTGTGCTGTATTTTGCGCTGGTGGTACTGGAAAGTGTTGTTCTGATAGTGTTCTGAGGCCGTTTTTGACCCGCCGGAGGCATATATCTGGCATAAAAACCCACGTCGAATGTTCTGAAACGATGGGGTCGTGATAGCATTCTGACTTGAGACCAACGTAAGTGCGGGCGATGCCCCAAAGCGAGGTGCAAGATTTATGGCTCTGTTGACGCCGAAGGATATTAGGAGCATACCTTCCAGACTGTTCGATTCAAGGAAGGTTATGATGTCGACGAGGTCGATGACTTCCTTGATCAGGTCACGGAAACCGTCGAGGCTCTTGGACGTCAGGCGGTAGCCGGCGGTCAGGCCACCCAGACTCTGGTCCTGACGTGACCAACCTTAATGCGAAGATCTCCGATCTTACCGGTCAGGTGCAGCAACTCGAGTCGGAGAATGCTGGTTTGAAGAACGCTGTGGCTCAGGCCCAGCAGGCCGCTCAGGCTGGCAATGATCAGGCAGCACAGCTTGTCTCTGCCAAGCTCAGCGAAGCCGAGGAATCCAACCGCGCGCTGTCCTCCCAGAATGAGCAGCTCAAGGGTCAGGTCGATCAGCTGAACGCTCAAATCGATCAGCTCACCGCTCAGGCTGCTCAGGCCTCCGGTGACCAGGAGGCTGTCGGTCAGCAGATCGCCGCCATTCAGCAGGAACGTGATCAGTTCCGCGCGGCCAACGAGGAGCTGTCCCGTCAGCTCGCCGCTGCTCAGCAGCAGGGTTCCGCCGCTCAGCAGCAGTCCGCTCAGATCGCTGAGCTGTCCCGTCAGCTCGAAGAAGCCAAGCAGCGTGAAAACCAGCTTCGTGCTCAGGTTTCTAAGGTCGAGCCGAGCACCGAGACCGGTTCTCTGCAGAAGATCGCTGGCGCCGCTTCCATGCCGGGCACCGAGCCCGAGCGCGCCACCGCCATGCTGACCCTGGCTATGCAGCTGCACGATCAGTACGTGGAGAAGGGCAAGAACAAGGCCAAGGAAATCACCGAGGCCAGCCAGAACAAGTACAACGATCTGGTCACCAAGGCCAACAACTACTCCGAGCGTACCCGTTCCGAGGCCGACGACTACTCCACTCGTACTCGTTCCGACGCCGACACCTATTCGGATCGTACCCGCTCCGAGGCCGACGCTTACCGTGACCAGACTCACGCGGATGCCGAGACCTACTCCCAGAACACCCGTTCTGAGGCCGACGCATACTCCGTCAAGACTCGTCAGGATGCGGACAACTACTCCAAGTCTCAGCACGATGACGCTGACAACTACGAGAAGGAAGTGCAGCAGCGTGCCGCCGAGTATGACAAGAACACTCGTTCCGCGGCTGATGCGTACGACAAGAACACCCGCTCTGCAGCCGATACGTATGCCGAGCAGGTGCGCGACAACCTTCAGGCTCAGTCCAAGGTCGTCGAGGGCAACATCCAGAGCCTCAAGCAGTTCGAGACTGAATACCGCGCCCGCCTCACCGAGTACCTCGGCCAGCTGGCATCGCAGGTTTCCGAGTCGAACAACTACGTCGACCAGACCTCGTCCAAGACCAACTGAGCGTAGGCAGGTACAGGTCGTATGACGAACCAACAGGGACGGCTGCGCACCCGCGTGGCCGTCTTTGCATGTGTGGCCGCGGCTGCGCTGATTGTCGATCAGCTCACCAAGTTGGGCGATGGCCGCGTTATCCAACGGTCAGACCATTCGAGTGATTCCCGGACTGCTGTCCTTCACCTTGGTGCGTAATCCGGGCGCGTCCTTGGGCATGGGATCAGGCGCTACTTGGGTATCAGTCTGTTGGCCGTTGTGGCTTGCGTGGCCCTTGCTGTGGCTGGGGTGCGCACTGTCTCCATGAAATGGTCGGTGGCGATTTCTTTCGCGTTTGCAGGCGCTCTGGGCAACCTGATTGACCGTGTTATGTACGCTGACGGCTTCCTCGACGGCAAAGTGGTGGATTTCCTTAACTATGGCTGGTCCGTTGGCAATGTGGCGGATATCTATCTGGTAGTCGCCGGTGTGGTCCTGGTGATTCTGATTCTTATGGGGGAGCCGTTCTCACACAAGGATCTCATCGAGCAATCCGACGAATCCCTACAGTCTGAGCCGGAGGCGGACGCCAAGTAATGAGTCGAATAGTCCCTGCTCCCGATGCATTGGTGGGTAAGCGTTTCGACGTAGCCGTGGCCAAAATGCTGGGTATTTCACGATCTAAAGCCGCCGATCTGGTTGACTCCGGGCAGGCGCGCGTTTTAGGACGTGAAGTTGCGCGGTCCAGCACATTGCAGGCGGGGGAGACCGTCGAATTTGATTTGGCGGAGGAACAGGCCGAGCCTGAGCCTATCGCAACTGATATGGCCGTTGTCTACGAAGACGATGATGTCGTTGTAGTCGATAAGCCTGTAGGCGTGGCGGCGCATGCCTCGGTTGGCTGGACCGGTCCAACCGTGCTCGGATCACTGCGTGACCGCGGCGTGCATATCACTTCCTATGGTGCGGCCGGGCGTGAGGGCATTGTTTCTCGCCTTGATGTAGGCACTTCCGGCTTGATGTTGGTGTGCAAGTCCGACCTTGCGTACACGAGATGCGTCGGCAGTTCGCCGAGCATGAGGTAAAGAAAACCTATCATGCGCTCGTGCAGGGTGGTCTTAAAGAGAACAAAGCAACCATTGAGGCACCGATCGGGCGCGCCAAAGTGTCCGATTTCCGCTTCTGCGTGACTCCGGCCGGCAAACCGGCCGTTACGCACTGGGATGTGCTGGAGCGTTTCGGCCATGAGGCCACTCTGGTATCCCGTGAATCTGGAGACCGGACGTACTCATCAGATTCGCGTGCATTTCTCCTCGATTGGGCATCCCCTGTGCGGCGACCCCATGTATGGTGCCAATCCGGTGCTGTCTGAGGCCTTGGGACTTGACCGGCAGTGGCTGCACGCCATGAAGCTCGAATTCCGTCATCCCCGCACCCGCGTCTGGACCACGGTCCGGTCCCAGTACCCGGCCGACTTGGCTGCCGCACTCGATGCCATGCGTGCCCGACACATCGAACCCGCTGAACCTGCCGAATATGCCGAAGTTCTGGTGGACTAATTCCGCAACGTGTGCATCATGCGTTTTAATATTTAGATTCAGTTCCGGCTTCGCCGGATTCATCCCAGAATAACGAGAGATCGGTCATGATGGCTCTCCGTCATGACCATACCCCAAGTGACTGCGGATGCTGAGTACCATTCAGTCCAATGGTCGGTAACCGTACGTGAATTACCGGTATTTCCGCTCAACGTGTCTCGGTACTCCAGCGTGAAGTGAACAGAAATGAGCCAAAGCAGTAATGAAGCCGGGCGGTATATGCCATCCGGATTGCAGAATCTCCTGCTGATAAAAACCGTTTCCTAGTCGTTGACCGTGCCCGTTCCGACGACGATCGCGGCCTACGACGCGTTCATCCTCTACCCGGCCCACCGATACGACATCAAGGGCAAGAGGATTCTCAAGCAGGAGAAGAAGTACTATGCCGTGGACTTGGGGATGCGACGTATACAGTTGAACTATGCATGGGTTGAAGAGTGCGATTGACAGGGGAGCGGACGCGTGGGCACGTTCGCTGCCTGGGCGCGTGCTCGACCGGTATGTGTCGCGGAGCGGCCCCCTGCTGGCGAATGGTCTGGCATATGGTCTGCTATTCGCCTTTTTGCCGGCGTCTGGATTGCGGTGAGCGTGTTCGGCTTATCATGGTCGGCAACATTGATTGGCAGCAGATGCTGATCGACGCGGTGCGTGAAGTCATTCCCGGTGTGGCCGACTCGTTTCTGACGTCTTCCGCGCTAGGCACCATGTCAAGCGCATTGACATGGACCGGTCTGGCCACGTTGGCCATATTCTGGTGGACGGTGACCGGCTGGATGAACTCGCTGCGCCACGCCGTACGGGCCATGTTCGACGACTGCGGCGACGAGCTCAATATCGTCGTCGCAAGGTTACGCGATACGCTTGCCGCCATCGCCATCGCAATACTGTTCATTCTTTCGACCGCGGCCGGTACGGTGTCCGGCGGCATCGTACGCCGACTGCTGCAATGGGGCGGCATCCCCAGCAGTTCGTTGCCCGGCACCGTGCTTTTGGAGATGACCGGTTTCGGTACCGGCGTCGCGCTGAATTTTGCGTTGTTCATGTTGCTGCTGCGCGTGGTCTCCCACATCAAAGCCGGACGATTCACGATACTCGGCGCGTTACTGGGATCTCTGACGGTTTCCGCAATGCAGCTTCTCGGTGCGCGACTATTAGCCGGAGCCTCCCGGAATCCGATGCTTGCCCCGTTCGCCGCGTTGATCGGTGTGCTCATTTGGTTCAACCTCGTCGCCCAGGTCATTTTGCTCTGTGCCGCCCTCATTGCCGAGTGCCGACAAAAGAGCTGAGCGTCTGAACTGACTAATATGACGATTAGCGATGAAGCCTCTCTCGCCGAGATGATTCGCGAACTCAGCTGGCACTACAGTTATTGCCGTGGTCTCTCCATCTTGGCATATCGCAAACGAGTAGCTTCACCCGTGATACCGAGCTTGCGACCAATTGTTTCCCATGATTGGCCACGTTCATGCATGAGCAGTACCATCTGCGCAATGCGGGCATCAATGTATTCCAGTTCGGCTTTGCGTCGATTGATTAGACGGCTGAGCTCCAGTTCGGGAGAGAAGTTTGGGCTGTCCTCGGGAATGCCTTCTGCTGGTGATTCCTGAGACTCCACGGCATCTGCCGCAGCGTTGCCGATTTCCATGAGTTTGGCCTGTATCTCGGGAGAGTAGTCTTCAAATTTCATCGTTATCACTGCCTTAGTGTCGCTGTTGCTGATACTCCACTTTATAGGCATGTGACCTCACCGGTAAATATTTACGCCGCCCAGACCACACGGTATGGTGGAACACATGGCTGATTACGGGAACAACTTTGTGCAACTGCATAACCACACGCACTATTCGCTGCTCGATGGTGCGTCGAAGATTCCTGATTTGGCCAAGCGTGCGGCCGAACTTGGCATGCCTGCGGTCGGCATCACCGACCATGGCAACATGCATGGCGCCTACGAGATGTACACCAACTGCGTGGCCAATGGCGTCAAGCCATCATCGGCATCGAAGCTTATGTGACCCCGGAAACCGCACGTCAAGACAAGTCCCGCGTGCATTGGGGTACCGAAGCCCAGCGCCGCGACGACGTCTCCGGTGGTGGTCTTATCACCCACTTGACCATGTGGGCCGAAAACGACGAAGGCCTGGTCAACCTCATCAAAGCCTCGTCCGTGGCCAACCTCGAAGGTCGCGTCATGCGTTATCCGCGTATGGATAAGGAGGTGCTCGCCACCTATTCCAAAGGCGTGATCGCATCCTCCGGCTGCCCTCGGGCATCATCCAGACCCGTCTGCGCCTCGGTCAATTCGATGAGGCCCTGCGTGCCGCCGGCGAATTCCAGGACATCTTCGGCAAAGACAACTTCTTCATCGAACTTATGGATCACGGTCTGCCCATCGAAACTCAGGTGACCGGTGACCTGCTGACCATCGCCAAGAAACTCAACGCACCGCTGCTGGCCACCAACGATTCCCACTACGTACACGCCGAAGATGCACAGGCGCAGGACGCCATGCTCTGCATCAACTCCGGTTCCCGTCTTGACGATCCGGACCGATTCAAGTTCGACGGCACCGGCTACTACATCAAAACCGCCGAAGAGATGCGCGAACTGTTCAAGGACCACCCGGACGCCTGCGACAATACGCTCGTTATCGCCGAACGCTGCAACGTGATGTTCGACGACCACGAAGACGGCGCGTTCATGCCGAAATTCCCTTGCCCCGAAGGCTGGATGAGACCTCCCTGTTCCTCAAAAAAGTCGAGGAAGGTCTGGAGAAGCGTTACGACGGCAACCCGCCGCTCGACGTATTGAAGCAGGCCGACTACGAATGTGGTGTGATCTGCCAGATGCAGTTCTGCGGATACTTCCTCGTGGTCGCGACTACATTCAGTGGGCCAAGGACCACGGCATTATGGTGGGGCCGGGCGTGGTTCGGCCGCAGGCGCCATGGTCGCCTATTCCATGGGCATTACCGAGCTCGATCCGCTCAAGCATGGCCTGATTTTCGAGAGGTTCCTGAACCCTGAGCGAGTGAGCCTTCCTGATATCGATGTCGACTTCGACCCTGAAGGTCGTGCGCGAGTCATCGAATACTGCGGCGAAAAATACGGCACCGATAAGGTCGCCCAGTGCGTGATCTATGGCACCATCAAAACCAAGCAGGCCCTGAAAGACTCCGCCCGCATCATGGGTTATGAATTCTCAGTCGGTGAAAAAATCACCAAGCGCTGCCTCCGGCGGCCACCGGCGGCAAAGACATCAGTCTGCATGACATCTTCGACCTGCCGCCAAACGTTATGCCGAGGCCAGG
>ENA-OQIR01000645-OQIR01000645.1-human-gut-metagenome-genome-assembly--contig:-NODE-645-length-14169-cov-2.102906_pt1 | contig 14169 bp, 19 predicted proteins | sample MGYA00242580_ERZ504745 | MGnify/ENA primary metagenome ERZ504745 (study PRJEB26092, sample SAMD00036214) | human gut metagenome | host: Homo sapiens | study: EMG produced TPA metagenomics assembly of... | reverse complement strand
GAGTGCTGCCGGTAAGCGCGTTAAACAGCGTGGTTTTGCCGCAGTTTGGGTTTCCCACCAGCGCAACGATCATAGGCATCCCCCCTAATCTGGTACTAGTTATATGGACGATATTCCTTTGTTATGACCGCTGAGCGTCTCGAAACTTTTCCGGAAAGCTTGCCCTTTCTTTCCCGGCTATGCTATAATAAAATAATTGTACTGCTATTTTATTCCATGGAAATTTCCTGCTTTACCGCCATAGAAGACAATTAGGAGGCTTTTTCATGATTGTAAAACCAAAAACCAGAGGATTTATCTGCACCACCGCCCATCCTGTCGGCTGCGCGCGCCATGTCGCGGATCAAATCGCCTATGTGAAAGCCCAAGGCGCTATGACCGGATGTAAAACGTATTGGTGGTAGGCTGTTCCACCGGCTTTGGGCTGGCCACGCGGATCGCGGCCGCATTCGGCTGCGGCGCGAAAACCATCGGTGTGTCCTATGACCATCCCGCTTCCGGAAAGCGCACCGGTACTCCCGGATGGTATAATAACGCGGCCTTTGAAACCTATGCCCTGGAGGATGGCCTTTACGCAAAGACGTTGATTGGCGACGCTTTTTCCCAGGAAATGAAAGAACAAGCGGCTGAACTCATTCAAAAGGATCTGGGACAAATCGACCTGCTGGTTTACAGTGTGGCCGCTCCCCGCCGCACAGACGCAGAAGGACGCACCTACTCCTCTGTTTTAAAACCGGTAGGCGCTCCTTTTAAAAGCCGGAGCATCGACCTGAGCACCAATCAGATTAAAGAGGTTTCCATCGAGCCTGCCAGCGGCGAGGAGGTCGCCGCAACCGTCAAGGTGATGGGCGGAGAGGACTGGCAGCTTTGGATCGACCTCTTGAAAGAAAAGGGACTTCTCGCACAAAGCTTTGCCACAGTGCTTATTCCTATATCGGGCCTGAGGTAACCCACGCTATTTATAAAAACGGTTCCATCGGACAAGCCAAAAAGGATTTGCAGGAAACCGCCCTCCGCATTACCGAGCAATTATCGGCCATCGGCGGCAAGGCTTTCATTTCGGTGAATAAGGCCCTGGTCACTCAGGCCAGCGCCGCCATTCCCGTGGTGCCGCTGTATATCTCCATTCTGTTCCATGTGATGAAGGAACAAGGAACCCATGAGGGCTGTATCGAGCAAATGGACCGTTTGCTTCGGAAAAAGCTGTTCGCCTCTCCGATTCCTGTGGATGAGGAGAACCGCATTCGTATGGACGACTGGGAAATGGATTCCAGGGTTCAAAGCGCCGTCGATTCGCTTTGGAATCAGGTTACGGATGAAAATCTAAAGCAATACGCCGACCTAGACGGTTATTGGAAGGATTTTTACCAGCTTTTCGGCTTTGGGATTGACGGTGTGGATTATGACGCCGACGTAGACGTGGATGTAAAAATCCCGTCTGTGGAATAAACAACCGCCTAGCCTTCCGAATACTGCGCAGGCAAGGCCGCCCCGCTTCAGCGGTGCTGTGCCGAATAAAATTCCCGGAAGGCTCTTTCGCAGGCTTTGGCCCTTCTAAGGCCGCCGAACAAAAGGATATCGTATCCTGCGGCATTTCTGCTCTAAACAGGTTTCGCGTTGCCGCAGAAATCGATAGGATCGGCTGCGTCAAGCTGAGCATTGACCCTGGCGTGTTTTTCTCGGCCGGATTCCGGCACTCGAAAAAGGCCCCCTGCCGGACAGAGAAACAGCTTACGAACAGGAGCGCGGCAGGCCTTTCCGTAAAAATCTGTTCTCTTCTCTAAAAAACGAAAGGAAAACATGTTTTTGTCCGGCGGCTCATAGGATAAAAGGGCATACCCAAAACAAGGAGATGACGGCATGGAAATAATTCTAGAATATTTAAAATCCGTTTTATTCGGCATCGTGCAGGGAATTACCGAATGGCTTCCCATCAGCAGCACCGGGCACCTGATTCTGCTGAACCAATTTACCCCTCTGACGGTAGCGGCGGATCCGGCCCGGAACCAGGAATTCTTTGATATGTTCAAGGTGCTGATCCAGTTTGGTTCTATTTTAGCGGTTGTGGTGCTTTATTTTCATAAGCTGAACCTTTTTCTCCTAAGAAAACAGAGCGGGAAAAGAAAAACACCTTTTCCCTGTGGGGAAAGGTGCTTGTGGCCAGCGTTCCCGCCGGCATCATTGGAATTTTGTTCAACGACGTCATTGACAGCGTCCTTTCCACTCCCTATGTCATTGCCGCCACGCTGATTCTTTACGGCGTTCTGTTCCTGATTCTGGAAAGCCGGAACAAACAGCCCAAGGTAAAAAAGTTTTCTGAATTGACCTACCAGATGGCTTTGCTGATCGGCGTATGCCAAATGCTGGCGCTGATTCCCGGCACCTCCCGGTCCGGCGCTACTATCCTCGGCGCTGTGTTCCTTGGCTGCTCCCGTTTTGTAGCCGCTGAGTTTTCCTTTTTCCTGGCGATTCCGGCGATGCTGGGCGCCAGCGGCGTAAAAATTCTGATCTTTCTGGTGGAGGGCGGCGGCTTCTCGGGGCCTGAGCTGGGTATTCTGCTGGTAGGCATGGTGATTTCCTTTATCGTTTCCATGCTGGCCATCCGGTTCCTAATGGGCTTTATCAAAAAGCACGATTTCAAGGCCTTCGGCTGGTACCGGATTGTACTGGGCATAGTGGTCGTACTGTATTTTGCCTTGTCCGGCGCTCAAATGATGCCGGTATGACGGCTTTCGAGCGTCTCTGAACCGTTGTCTTTTTAATTTTTCCTGCCGCACAGCTTATAGAAAATAATTTTGCCTTCAATCGCTCTCGGAACGCTCAATAAAATTCCGTGAAAAAGGCCGGAGCTTATTTGATTTGCTCCGGTCTTTTTCATGTCATCCAACTCAAACAGCAAGCCCAAAGCACAACGGGAAAAATTGATTTCTCCATTGCATTGAAGGCCGGCAGCTGGGAAACCGCGCTTTTCTACCCGGCGGTTTGTTTCCAGCGAACATCAAAAAGGTCGGGGATTACAGAAGATCTGTAATCCCCGACCTTTCCCTATTTCGTTATTTTTTCTTTGGCTTAAAGCTGTCCTTCAGAGATACGGAACGGTTGAACACCAGCCTTCCCGGCTTGCTGTCCTTATTATCAAGACAGAAATACCCTAAACGCATAAACTGGAACGACCGGGGCGCCTGCGCGTCCTGTAAGCCCGCTCCACCTTGCAGCCGGTGAGAATCTCCAGGGAATTGGGATTTAACAGGGTCAAAAAGTCCTTGTCACCGGCCTCGGGCTCCGGATCCAAAAACAGGTTATCGTACAAGCGGACCTCGGCGTCCAAAGCAGTTTTCGCATCGGCCCAGTGGATGGTCCCCTTAATTTTTCTGCCGTCGGGAGTATTGCCTCCCCTGGTCTCAGGGTCGTATTCCGCGTATACCTCCACCACGTTACCGTCGTCATCCTTTTTGCAGCCGGTGCAGCGGACGATATAGGTGGTCTTCAGCCGCACCTCGTTGCCGGGGAACAGCCGGAAATAGCCCTTCACGGGTTCTTCCATAAAATCATCGGCCTCGATGTAAGCTCTCTGGAGAAGGTCACCGTGCGGGTGCCGTCCTCCGGGCGGTTGGGGTTATTCTCTACCTCAAACGTCTCGGTTTTATTTTTCGGATAATTGGTCAGGATCAGCTTAATCGGCCGCAGCACCGCCATAGTGCGCTGGGCGTTCAGATTCAAGTCCTCCCGCAGGCAGTGCTCCAAAAAGCCGTAGTCCACCGTGGAATTCACCTTAGAAACACCGATTCTATCGCAGAAATTTCGGATGGAGCCGGGGTATACCCTCTTCTTCTCAAGCCGCCCAGGGTGGGCATTCTGGGATCATCCCAGCCGGATACGTGACCGTTTTCCACCAAAGCCCGCAGCTTTCTTTTACTCATCACCGTATGGTCAATGCCCAATCTGGCGAATTCGATCTGCTGCGGCTTACAGGGGCCGTCCACATTATCAACCACCCAGTCGTACAAAGGCCGATGGTCTTCAAACTCCAGGGAACATAGGGAATGGGTGATTCCCTCCAGCATATCCTCGATAGGATGGGCGAAATCATACATAGGATAAATGCACCAGGTATCTCCGGTGCGGTGGTGCCTGGCCCGGTTGATCCGGTAGATAACCGGGTCGCGCATATTGAAATTGCCGGAGGCAAATCGATTTTAGCCCGCAGCGTCATTTTTCCATCCTCGAACTCCCCGGCTCTCATTCTGCGGAACAGTTCCAGGCTTTCCTCCTTAGGGCGGTCCCGATAAGGGCTTACCGCCGGATGGGTCAAATCTCCCCGGTTTTCCCGCATCTGTTCGGGAGTCAGCTCGCACACATAGGCCAGCCCTTTTTCAATCAGGCGGCAGGCAAACTCGTACATTTTCTCAAAGTACTCGGAGGCATAGTAAAACCGGTCGTCCCAGTCAAACCCCAGCCAATGGATATCCTCCTTTATAGCGTCCACGTACTCCACGTCTTCCTTGGTAGGATTGGTGTCGTCCATTCGCAGATTGCAGATTCCGCCAAACTTTTCCGCCGTGCCAAAGTCGATGCAGACAGCCTTGGCGTGGCCGATGTGCAGATAGCCGTTAGGCTCCGGAGGAAAACGGGTGTGGACCTGCTTTCCCTCAAATTGTCCTCCCGCCTTCAAATCCTCCACAATATAGTCCTGTATAAAATTGGATGGGGTTTCTTCCCCTTCCGCTGGCTTTACAATTTCCGGCATGAAGCATACTCCCTTCTTATAGTTTGGCAAGGCCAGGCGCAGGCGCCGCAGGCTTTCCTCACGGCCCAGGATTTCTAAAATTTCAATCGCGCCCCCCGGCGTGACCAATTGCCCGGCGGCCGCGATTCTCACCGGCCACATAACGGTGCCGTTTTTCAGGCCTTTCTCCTGGGCGTACTGAATCAGGCAATCGTGGATCCCATCATGATTCCAATTAGGCAGAGCTTCCAGCAGCGCGATGGTATCCTCTAAAACCTCCTTGGAATTTTCCAGGTTGGTCTTGCTTTTTTTATTGATAAACAGCTCCTTTTCGTAGCCGGGAAGCTTTTGGAAAAAGCCGATCATCTCAGGAATCTGCGTCAGCCTGGTAACCCGGGGCTGAAGAATTTCCACCAGCTTGGGATAAGGGCCTCCGTATCCGGGAACGCCTGCCGGAAATAAGCTTCGCCAGCTGTAAAAATTCCTCCGGGGATTTCCTGCGGATATACTCCCCGTTAAACCAGGTCAGCTTATCATAGTCGAACACCGCCGGCGATTTGCTGATGCCGTCGATGGAGAAGCTCTCCGTCAGGCTTCCAGGGTGAACATTTCCTGATTATCCTTAGGACACCAGCCCAGCAGGGCGATATAGTTGGTGACGGCCTCCGGCAGATAGCCGTCCGCCATCAGGTCTTCAAAGCTGGTGGCGCCGTGGCGCTTGGAAAGCTTGGAAACGCTGCCATCCTCATTTTTCCCCATAATCAGCGGCAAATGCACATAAGTGGGAACCTCCCAGCCGAACGCCTCATACAAAAGGTTGTATTTCGGCGCAGAGGACAGATATTCACATCCCCTCACCACATGGGTGATATGCATACTGTGATCGTCGATAACGTTGGCAAAGTTATAGGTCGGATAGCCGTCGGCCTTCAGCAGAATCTGATCCTCCAGCTCCTTATTTTCCACCGTGATCTCTCCGTAAACCGCGTCCTGGAAGGTGGTAGAGCCTCCAGCGGCATTTTCTGACGAATAACATAGGGGACTCCCTGAGCCAGAAGCCTGTCTACCTCTTCCTGGGGCAGATCCCGGCAGTGGCGGTCGTAACCGCCGCCGACGCCCTGCTCCTGGTGGAGGCGTCCAGCCTCTCTTTGGTACAGAAGCAGTAATAAGCCTTGCCCTCTTTCACCAGCTGTTCCGCATAGGGCTTGTACATATCCTTTCGCTGGCTCTGTACATACGGGCCGTATTCACCGCCACATCCGGGCCCTCGTCATGCTTCAGACCTACCATATCCAGCGTGCGGTAGATTACCTCCACAGCGCCATCCACCAGCCGCTCCTGGTCGGTGTCCTCGATCCGCAGAATGAATTTCCCGCCCTGGGATTTGGCGATCAAATATTCATAAAGCGCCGTTCTCAGATTACCCACATGCATAAACCCGGTAGGACTCGGCGCATACCGTGTTCTGACTTCCATGTTCATTTCCCCTTTATTCTTCCATAATGAATTATTATATCAAATTTTCCCATAGGTGGAAAGGCTTTCCGTAAAAAACTCAATATCCGTAGCCGCCCGCGCCGCTGAACACCTCCGGATCATAGCCGTATCCAAGCAAAAGGTCAGAAAGGCTCTCTGACCAAGGAACCAGGCCATAGCAAACCGGAGTATTCGTTTCTGCGCGGAATCCGGCGATCAGAACCCGGTCCGGCGTCCATCCATAAATATTCCAGTAGAGCTCTGAGGAGGGCGACTCTAAGCACAGCTCCATATAGTTCCAATAATACCCATTCTCATAGATATCATTCACATCTCTTATCGAGCCTATTCTGGAATAAAACAGAGAAACCGCGCTGTCCATTTTCGCCGTAACAGTATCCGCTAAATCCAGGCTCCTTTCCTGAAAATACTGACCGGCGTCACCTCGATATCCTCCTTGACACAGTGCAGCGCGATGATCTCATCCGCATAACCGCAGGCGGTAATGCGCCAGGTAGTGGATTTGGCGTCGGTAAATAGGATATCCAGCGAAAAGGCGTCGCCCTTTTCCTCCTCATAAAGATACTGTTCATACTCCCGGAGGCGCTTTTGATACTCCTCCTGCTGTCTTTCGTATTCCTCCTGCTGAAGCTTTGCCTCCAGCTCTTTTTCCTCATCAGAAGGCTCTAAAGAGCTGTCCTGAGGCTCCTCGCTGGTTCCTGTGCTTCCGCTCTCAGGATCCTCAGCGCCTGGCTCTGATAAGGTTCCTTCCGGCCCGCTGCCGGTTTGAGGCGACACGCCGCCGCTTTGAGCGTCATCAGGCTCCCATACCGGCTCGGAAGGCACCGTTACCTTTCCCGGCGTCAGTCTCCAGGCCTCAGCGTATTTCTCCATAATCACGCTGTCTATCTTCAGATTGAACAGGTATTCCACATCCTCGCTGACGTTCTTCAAAAACAGATTCCTTGCCTGAACCACCGTTTCGTCAATCTGACTGGTATTCAGCGGTTCCCGGAGGCTGTAGGCCGCCGGGTACAGCTTTTGCGGATCCGCTTTCATCGCGGGGCTTTCGATAATTTTCTGCGGGTTATTCAACGTCACCGGCATTACGACCGCCTGTTCGCTTTTATCCTCTGTGGCAGCGGGCAAAACCCAGGTGGAAAATAGGATGCCGGCGAATAAAATCACGCAGGCGAACGCTATGGTTTTCCCGGTATTTTTATCAAATCTCACAGCACCGACCCTTTCCTTTTCCGTCAAAGCGCAGGCGGATCACCGTTCCCCTGCCGACCTCGCTTTCGATTTCTAGAGTCGCGGCGTGAGCATGAGCAATTTCCATACACAAGGCCAGTCCCAGTCCAGCTCCGCCGTATTTCCGGGACCGGGCCTTGTCCACCCGGTAAAAGGGCTCGAAAATTTTATCCAGCTCTTCCTTGGGAATACCGCTGCCCTGGTCGCTACGGAAAACTCCATGACGCCGTCCTGGGTAAAATAGGCGTTAAGCGTCACGCACGTTCCGCTGGGACGCCTTTACCGCGTTGTCGATCAGGTTGTACAGCAGGGATTTAATCAGCTCCCGGTCGCACACCAGCTTCGCCTCCACCGAGGCGGCGGAAAACGCCACCTGCCTGCTGGAAGCGATGGGGCGCACGCTTTCGTCGATTTCCTCCACCAGGCGGGGAACGTCGATTTCCGTCATTTCCGGCTTTTGGCGCAGCAAAATCAGATCCATCAGCTTCGATGAGATGGATTTGAGGTATTTCCCCTCTTTATAAATGCTCTCCGCGTAATCATGAACCGTTTCGTCATCCAGGCGGGCGCTTCGCAGCAAGTCGGAAAAACCGATGATAGAGGTTAAAGGCGTTTTCATCTCATGGGTCATATTATCGATAAAGACCTTTCTCTCGCTGGCGATGTCCTCCAGCTTTTCCACCTTCTGCTTAACCGCCTCGGTCATGGTGTTGAAGTCGGCGGTCAGTTCCCCAATTTCATCCTTAGACTTAATTTCTATGGCGTTATATTCTCCGTTGGCCACCTTCATGGTGGACTTCCGCAGCCGGTTGATCCGGCTGGTCAGCAGCTTTGAGAGAATCAGCATGATAAACGCCACTACCACGGAAACAATAGGCCCCAGCACGCTGAAGAAACGGAGCTGATCATTTTTCACATCGTAAATATTGGTAATATCTTTAATAGTAGTAAAAAAATAATTACTGCTCTGAATCGTCACCGGCGAGGTGATGTAAAGGTAAACCCGGCTGTCGTCATCCCGGCGGATCAGCACACGGGCGTCGCCCTCGCTGAGCTGATTCACATTCTCGTATAGATTGTCCGGCAGATCCCGGGTAAAGTTAGAGAATACCCGTTCCTCGCCCTTGTTGAGCTGTATGTACAAATTATCCAGAGTGAACAGGTAGGAAAACTCCCGGGCAATCTGGGTGATCTGGGTATCGTCCAGCTCCGCCTCGCTGGACCGGTAGCGCTCGTAAAGCACATTAGTCTGGAAGGATGAAACCACAATACTGTATTCATCCACGCTGGATTTAATTTCTTTTTCCTTATTCAGCTGATGGTTGTTTCCGATCAGCAGATAGGCGATGGTATTCACCGCAACGGTAAGCACCGCCAGGGAAATCAGGAATATTTTCTGCCAAAAGCGCATAGAATCCCCCTTCCCAGTTTTCGGCCGCAAGCCTTAGAGGTCGTTTTCCAAACGGTAGCCCACTTTAAAAACTGTTTTCAGGCAGTCCTCCAGCCCCAGCTTTTTCCGCAGGCGCTGGACATGGTTATCCACTGTCCTGGTTTCGATATTTGCCGAGCACTCCCAGACATCCATCAGGATTTTATCCCGCTTAGCGCCACGTTCTGGTGCTTTAAAAACAGCACCAGAAGATCGTATTCCTTCGGGGTCAAATCGATGATTTCGCTTCCCCGGCGGACGCTCCGCTCCTCCATATTGACGGTAATGTCCCGAAAACTCAAATTCTTCTGTTCCCGGTTGAACCGGCGCAGCACGATCTCAATCCTTGCCAGCAGCTCCAAGGCTCAAAGGGCTTTACGATATAATCCTCCGCTCCTGACTTCAAGCCCTTGACCCGGTCGGAAACGTCTCCCATGGCAGTTAAAAAAATTACCGGCGTTCCCGTTTCCCGAATTTTTTCCATCACCTGAAAGCCATCCAGCCCTGGCAGCATGATATCCAATAAAATCAGGTCGAACTCCTCGTTTCTCACCATATGTACCGCCTCGTTCCCGTCAAAACAGGGTACGCTTTCATACCCTGAAATGCTCAGGCTGGCGGCGATCAGCTTAGATATGGTCTGGTCGTCCTCAACGATCAGAATTTTCGGCATAGCTTTTCTCCTCTTTTCCTGCTCCGCTCCCGCTTTTTCGTTCCAGCTCGTTCTCAGTTTATTCTGACCGCGGCATCTCTAGGGAGCCATCCATCAGCCCCGCCGCGTATTCCTCCAGGCACAGGCCTTTGGCGTTCATGGCTTTGGCTGCGGCTTGTCCTACATACCGGTAGTGCCACGGCTCGGTGATGATCCCTGTGATCTCCTGTTTATCCTCAGGGTACCGCTGCACAAAGCCGTAATCCTCAGCGTTTTCGCTCAGCCAACGGTAGGCCTCGGTATATTTGAAGTCGTCGGAAACCTCGTTCAGATCCACGGAAAGGCCCGTCTCATGCTCGCTGGTTCCCGGCACCGCCACCGCGTTGGCGGCCATCGATTCCGCGTTATCCCGGGGATAGCCTTTTTCCAGATAGCTGGCGGTTTCATCCTCATAAAGCCGGCGCTGGAGCTGGTTGGACCGGTAACCGGAGGAAATCCACAGGGACACTCCATCCGCCCGGGCTGCCCGGATCATATCGCACAGCGGCTCCATGATCCTGGAATCCACCTCCATGGTTCCGTCGTATTTTTCCGTAATTACATCGTAACCCGTGGGAACGGGATTGTCAACATTCACAACGATTAAATTCCAGGGGCATTCCTGGTTCCACTGAGTAAAATCCGTCCCGCCGGTTTTGGGAGATCCGCCGCCTTCTCCGCTGCTCTTCCCGCCCGGCTCCTGAACAGCCGACGTCTGGGCACTTTCCGGCTTTCCCGCCGTATTGACGGTAATGCCCGGAAGCAGGCGGTTGACAATCAAAACGCCCGCGCCGATCACCAGCAGCAGCACGGCGGCCGCCGCGCTGACAATTCCCACCCGTGCTTTTATTCTGCGGCGCCGTACCGCCCTGCGGTAGTCGGCTCTGGTATATCTTCTTGGTTCCTGATTCATATGGTAAGCGCCTCCTTATTTGGTATGATACCCCGGAAGCCTTTCCCTATTCTGTCGAAAAAAGAAAGGATGCAAGCCCCGACAGGCTCACATCCTTATTCGCACTCTTTGTTCGCAGACCAAATCAGCGCTTAAATTCCTGCTCGCAGTAAATACAGCGGTACAAATGCCGTTCCCGGTCACTGAGGCGGAACACCTGCTCGATGCCCTCCTCCACTGACGTAATGCATCTGGGATTTTTGCATTTGATCACATTATGGATCTCATTGGGCAGGCCGATGGCCTTTTTCTCCGCAATGACTCCATCCTTGATGACGTTCACCGTGATATTATGGTCGATAAAGCCTAAAATATCCGTGTTGATCTCGGTGATGCCCTCAATTTTGATAATGTCCTTTTTTCCGTATTTATTGCTTTTGGCGTTTTTGATGATGGCCACGCAGCAATCCAGCTGATCCAGGCGGAGATAACGGTAAATCTCCATGCTGGAGCCCGCTTTGATGTGGTCGATCACAATGCCAGAGTCTAAGCTGTCGATATTCAGCATTCCGGTTCCCTCCCAGCAAGATTTAATAAGGTTGCGATCAGCGCCATTCTAACGTAAACCCCGTATTGGGCCTGTTTGAAATAGGCGCCCGGGGATCGCTGTCCACCTCGGTGGCGATCTCATTTACCCGGGGCAGAGGATGTAAGACTGCCATATCGGGCTTTGCCGCCGCCATCTTTTTACTGGTCAGGATGTAACAGTCTTTTAAGCGCACATAATCCTCTTCGTTAAAGAACCGTTCCCGCTGCACCCGGGTCATGTACAAAATATCCAGCTTGCCCATGACGTCCTCCAGGTCGCTGACCTCCTCATAAGGGATCCCCTCCCGGTCCAGCACTTCTTTGCGGATGTAGTCCGGCAGACGCAGCTCGTCAGGGGAAATCAGAGCGAAGCGGATGCTGATAGCGGGACAAGGATTTAATGAGAGAGTGTACCGTCCTGCCGAACTTCAAGTCTCCGCACAGCCCGATGGTCAGATCACCCAAGCGGCCTTTCAGAGACCGAATGGTCAGCAGGTCGGTCAGTGTCTGGGTGGGATGCTGGTGTCCGCCGTCTCCGGCATTGATCACCGGGATCCCGGAAAACTGGGATGCCACCTTTGGGGCGCCTTCCTTCGGGTGGCGTATGGCGCAGATGTCCGCATAGCAGGAAACCACCCGAATCGTATCGGAAATGCTTTCCCCTTTGGCAGCGGAGCTGCTGTCGGCAGAGGCAAAGCCCAACACCCGGCCTCCTAAATTCAGCATCGCGGCTTCAAAGCTTAAGCGGGTTCTGGTACTGGGTTCGTAAAACAAGGTGGCCAGGGTCCTGCCATCGCACAGATGGCTGTATTTCTCCCTGTTGCGCTCGATTTCCCCTGCCAGATCCAGCAGGGCGTCGATCTCTTCCACAGAAAAATCCAGCGGATCGATCAGATGTCTCATTGGTTGTCCTCCCTGTTACAATTCTTAGTTTAACATTCCTTATGCAAGTTGTCTCAAATCCCACAGATTTCTTACAACTAACTGACCATTTCGTGATAATTTATACAAAAAGCAGACAACTTTTCTCGGATAAGCTTTTCTTTCTCGAAAAAAGCCGTCTGACGTTGTTTCCACAGCAAAGCTATCGCCAGGCCTAACGGGCGCAGTAAGACGCTTTCCTTTTCAGCGCCCGCATTTATTTAATCTAAAAAGCTCTCTATGTAGACGACGTATTGATAAAGGTCGGCTCTGTTTTTGAATACAAAATCTTCTGGCCCCGGTATAGGCCGTGATAACCGGAAAGCATATAGCTGACCGCCGCGGCTACGGCGTAATATAGGATTCCCTCCGCGCCGAACAGCTCCACTCCCAGCAGCAGAGAGGTCAGCGGACAATTGACCACGCCGCAGAACAGGGCAATCAAACCAATCCCCGCCGCGAAGGAGGGATCCAGCCCAATCAGAGGGCCCATGACGCAGCCAAAGGTGGCTCCCACAAAGAAAGCGGGGACGATTTCGCCGCCCCGGTAGCCTGCTCCCAGGGTCACCGCTGTCAGCGCCAGCTTTAGGGCGAAAGCCTCCGGCCGGGCCTCTCCGCCGTCGATGGCTCGGCGGATCACCTCCATACCCGCACCGTTATAGTCCCGGGTCTGGAATAATAGGTAAGGCCGATTACCAGCAGGCCGCCGGCTAAAATTGCGAAGGTATCTGTTTTTCAGCAGCCTGCCATAGGCCTTGCCGGAAAGATGCATCACTAGGCAAAACACCACGCTGAGCACAGCGCACAATGCCGCCAGCAGGATTACCCTTCCTAACGGAAGCGCTCCCATCTCCGGAATCCCGGTCAAATGAAACCTGACGGGGATCACGCCGAAATAGACCGCCACACCGCAGCCCACCACGGCGGACAGCACGCAAGGCACCAAGGCGGAGTAGTACATGACGCCTACGCTGATTACCTCCAGGGAAAACACCGCCGCCGTCAGCGGGGCGCCGAAAAGTGCGGAAAAGCGGCGCTCATGCCGCACATAACCATGATCCGTTCATCTTTCTCGTCGAACCGGAACCATCGTCCAACCTGAGCCGCCATGCTGCCTCCCAGCTGAAGAGCGGCGCCCTCCCGCCCGGCGGAGCCGCCCAGCAGGTGGGTGAGGACCGTGCTGACAAAATCAGCGGCGCTGTCTTAATAGAAATCGGTTCTGTGGAGCGGACCGACCGAATCACCAGATCTGTTCCCTGATCCCGCTCCATTTTCGTAATTTTATAAAGAAACACGATCAGCAGGCCGCCCAAGGGCAGAAACCAGATTAGGTAAGGATACTGGCCGCTGTAACGGTTGGCTCCGTCCACACAGTAGTGAAACAGAGTGCCGGCGGCCCCCAGCACCAAGCCCATCAGCAGGGCGCAAGCCACCCATTTTAGGAAAATCATTCCATGCTCCAGCCAATGCTTCAGCTTTTCCCGAATAGACTCCTCCATGGCTCTCCCTCCCTTTCCGCCGCGTCTCCGGAACCGCCGGCAAACCAGAGGCTTTCCCTCTTCTCTAAAAATCGGCACAATCCCTCTGCCGTGGGAACCGCCGGTTCCTCCATTTATTGCACGGCTGGAGGCTTCCGGCGGCCCTCCAAAAAGCAGGATGTTGGAAACTTCTCCTAAGAAGGCCGCCCATACCCTTTCAAAAGGAGGCCGCTCCCCCGTGGAAAGCGGAAAAGCCCCTCGCGGCCCCTCGTTCGGGTTGACAAAGGCTTTTAACAGGATCAAACCGGAATACAATGAAAACCAGCTTCTACAAAAGAAGGGCACACCCGAAGTATGCCCCGGCTTCTGTCAAGAAAGCTTTTCAAACGCCTGCTTTAAATCGGCGATAATATCTTCTACATCCTCAATGCCCACAGACATCCGGATCATGTTCGGCTCTACGCCGCATTCTTTCAGCTGCTGCTCGTTTAACTGGCGGTGGGTGGTGCTGGCGGGATGGAGCACGCAGGTACGGCAGTCCGCCACATGGATCACAATAGACGCCAGCTTCAGAGCCTCCATCAGCTTGGCGGCGGCTTCTCTGCCGCCCTTCACGCCAAAGGCAATGACGCCGCAGGTGCCCTTCGGCATATATTTCTGTGCCAGCTGGTAATACCTGCTGCTGGGCAGGCCGGGATAGTTGATCCACTCCACCTG
>ENA-OQIR01000644-OQIR01000644.1-human-gut-metagenome-genome-assembly--contig:-NODE-644-length-14180-cov-3.155198_pt1 | contig 14180 bp, 19 predicted proteins | sample MGYA00242580_ERZ504745 | MGnify/ENA primary metagenome ERZ504745 (study PRJEB26092, sample SAMD00036214) | human gut metagenome | host: Homo sapiens | study: EMG produced TPA metagenomics assembly of... | reverse complement strand
CGCCACCAGGAAACGCGTGTCGGCGTTCACCTTGAGCGACGTCAGCGGCAGGCCGATCTCATTGTTGAACGATCCGACCGGAGCGACGGTGTCGCCCATTTTGGACAGCAGCGATTTGAGCAGATCCTTGGTGGTGGTTTTACCGACGGAACCGGTGATGCCGATGACGGTGAACGGCGATTCCAGCGCGCGCCGGCGCTCGATATTATGCTTGGCGAGCGCTCCCAACGCCTTGACGGTGTTTTCTACGACGATCTGCGGCACTTGCGCGCCCGCGATTTCGTGGTCGACCAGTGCGGCCACGGCCCCTGCGCGCCGACCTTCGGCACGAAATCATGACCGTCGACGCGTTCGCCGGCAATCGCCACGAAAACGGATCCCGGCACGATCTGGCGCGAATCCGTGAAAGCGCTGATGGCCACCGGTTCGTCGGTCGGCATGGTCGTCGGCATCAACCGTCCATCAACCGCCTGCGCGATCTCCGTCAGGCTCATCGGCATCATGGTCGGGCTGCTCACTGTCGTTACTCCTCTAATGGTTGGGTTTGTGTTTGATGTGGAGAATGTTTCGTTCCACGTTTAGTTCAGGTCACGCGAGACGCGTAACGCGCTTTTGATGTTGGCTTTCCTCACGCCGGCGGCCAGCACCATGGCGATGGACAGGGACAGCGAACGGCTGTCCGTCTGACCGTATGCGTCGCGGCCTGCGCCGCAAGCAGGTCGGATTCCTGGGTTCGTCCCGCGATGCGGGTCTGTTTGCCGACCGCGCATCCGAATTTTGCGACGAGTTTCGCAACCTCGGCATCGCTCAGCCCGTTGTCATCGCAGGCAAGCACATCGACGCTGACCGATTGCAACGCGTCCTCACGCAGGGTCTCTTTATCCAACGCGAGGATCACAGCGGCTGCGCCGTCTTCGGCGCACACCGCCATGGTACGTTGCACATCGATGGCCGACAGAGGATATTCCAGATTGAGGAAGCGTTCCAATGACTGTGAATCGGACGAGCTGATCACGCCGACGGGGTTGCCCAGCATGTGCAGGAAATCCGCGAGGTTCCTCACTTCGGATTCCACGATCTCCCTGTTCTTCCCCGTGATGGCGAACACGGCCAATGCGTCGGACGGATTGCCGGCCATGTCGCTCACCAGTTTGCCGAGCTGTCCCATGGTGGGTTCGGCGTAGATGAGCGGAATCTGGATGTCGTCGGTTTGACCGCGCAGCGCATGGGGCACGATCGCGCCATATGCTCCCTGCTCCTGAGCCTGCGACAACTGGTGCACGTCCACATCGGCGGACGGGACGAACAGTGCGCCGGGACGCACCGATTCGACATCATCCGCGATGGAAGTGATCGTCACTTCAGCCGCCGACGTCGGATCAAGATCGAAACCGTATCGGCTGGCAAACAGCCCTAAAGTCATTCGTCTGTTCATGGATTCGCTGACCGCGCTCACCTTTCCGCCCCTCCGTGTCTGAATACGTATTCGCTCACCAATTCACCGGAATAGCATCCGTGCGAGGTGAAGACGCCGGCACTTCATACTTCTGCATAAGGAATTCACCAATCTCCGCGGTGACAGGACCCGCCGTCAAACCGCCGAAGCTGCCTTGGGGGTCTTTGAGCACCACGGTGATTACGAAGCGTGGATTATCCGCGGGAATGATCGTCGAGTAATCGCTGATGATCGAGGTCAGTTGGCCGTTCGCTCCGGCGACTTCTGCTGTGCCTGATTTCGCCGCCATACGATAGCCGTCGACCTTCACGAAAGTGTTGTAGTGTTCAGCGGACGATTCCATGGCGTTGAGCATCTGGCTCGCCACGGATTCGTCGATGACGCGTGTCGCCTCGCCCTTGGACTGCTGCTCTTCGACATGCCCCGCGGTGTCGGTGATGGACTTGATGATGCGTTGCGGCTTTTTGACGCCCTTGTTGGCTATCACCGAAACCGCGTTGGTCAGCTGCATGACGTTCACCGTGTACCCTTGACCGAACAGCACGGTGTTGCGGGTTCGCCTGTCCCAGCTATCCGAGGGGTGCAGCACGCCTTCGGATTCGCCTGGCAGGTTCAGTCCTGTGGCCTGTCCGATACCGAATTTGCTGATGAAGTTGTACCGCTGCTCGTTGGTCATCTTGTCTCCGGCAATGACCATGCCAACGTTCGACGACTGTTCGAGGATGCCGGCGAGCGTCCAATGTTCGTTGCATGGTCCACCGCGTCCTTATAGGTCTGTCCTTCCACGGTCACCGTGTTCGGTACCGTGAATTTGTCATCGATCTTGTGCAATCCCAGTTGCAGCATGCCCGACATGGCCAGCACCTTGCCGATGGAGCCAGGTTCGAAGGTCTCGCTCACCGCCCGGGAGGCGCCCATCTTCGCCTGGTCGCTTCCGGCCTCGGTCGTATCGCTGTCCGCCAAAGCGAGGATGTCGCCCGACTGCACGTCCTGGACCATGCGATGCCCCAAGCGGAATGGTATTTGTTTTCGCTGTCGCTCAGCACTTTCTCGGTGTACCATTGCACATCCCGGTCGATGGTGAGGGTGACATCGGATCCGTTGACCGCGTCTTTGGATTCGGTCATGGTTCCGGGGATTTCGACGCCGCTGTTGCCCTGTTGGTACACCTGGTAGCCGTCACGGCCCGTCAATGTCTTGTTTTCCATCTGCTCGATGCCGGCCACGCCCTTGCCGTCGGCGTCGACACCACCCAATAGCGAGCCCATCAAAGTGCCGTTGGAGTACAGACGTTCGTTGCTTAGTTCCGCGTAGACGATGCCGCCGAGGTTCAGCTTGGAGATTTTACGCTTGACCGCAGGCGTCACGTCCTTCTTCAATACCACGTATTGCCCGCTGATCGACAGTTTGGCGCCCAGTTCCGTGGCGTCCATGCCCAATACGGGGGCCAGCAGACGAGCCACGGCTGCGGCTCCCGTCACGCCGACCGGCTTGCCGTTGATCTGGTGGCAGTTGCTGCCGGTCTGTTTGGTGCAGGTGGTCGGTATGAACGCCTGCGCCTGTTCGGGGTTGCCGATGATGGTGTAGCGTTCGACGCTTTGCGCGAGAATCGCGCCATTGGTATCCATGATCTTGCCGCGTCGAGCCTTCAACGTCACGGTGGTGGTACGGCTTTGCGCCGCGGCCTGCGCCATGCCTTTGCCGTTGACCAGTTGAATATTGGCAAGTTGGATAAGGCAGGTGGTGCCCATCAGCGCCAGAACGACGCCGATGGCCATGGTTTTCGTCAACAGGTTCTTGTGGAAGAACGTGTAGATCCTGCGGATAGGGTTCACCGGGTCTTGTCTCCACTTGCGTTTGCCTGATAGCCGTTCAGATCGATGGTCAATGCGCCTTTCTGCGGGACCATGCCCATCTCTTCGGCCTTGCTCGGCAATGAGGCGTCAAGTTCGTCGAGCTTGGCCTGATCGTCCTCGACGTCCTGGGTCAGCTGGGTGATATGCGTTTCGATTTGGCTCGCCTCGAAGGAATTCTGCACCATTTGGGTACGCAGCATCAGTGAGCCCAGCAGGCATACACCAAGGAACACCGCGGCGATGACCAGGTGCAGCAGCGGCGTGCTGCGGGTCCGCGTCCATGTGATGAGTTGTTCGAAGCCGTGACGGATGCCGTTGCCTTCGACTCTGGTCCCTTTGATGACGTGCAGTTCGGGACGCGTGGTGCCGATGGTCTCGGTCTGGCTTTTGCGGCCGGCCGGAGCCGCATTCGAAGCGATCGTTCTTGGTGCCGCCACTTCAGTCCCTTCTTCCTTGTCTGGTCATGCTTGCGTAATCCGCGCCTTGGTCGAACCGTTTGCGCCATCGTGCGGGAATCGGTCTGGTCAATTCCACCGCGCGCAATCTGACGGACGCCGATCGTGGATTGTTGGCGATTTCCTCCGCGTCCGCCTTGATGGCGCCGCGGGTCAGTTCCTTGAAGAACGGCATCATGTCGGGCGGCACCACGGGCATATCCGCCGGAGCGTCGACCTTAAGCCCTTGGTTCATGAAGGCTTTGACGGTTTTGTCTTCCAACGAGTGGTACGACTCCACCACCAGACGTCCTCCCACGGCAAGGTGGTTGGCGATTTGCGGCAGCGTGCCGGCGAGCTTGTCCAGTTCGCCGTTGACTTCGATGCGCAACGCCTGGAAGACGCGTTTCGCGGGGTTGCCGGCGGGACGGTGGGCCTGCGGCACGACCTCGTTCACCAAACGATTGAGCTGGCCCGACGTGGTCAGCGGCTCGGTTTCACGCCGGCGTACGATTTCCCGTGCGATCTGCTTGGAGAACCGCTCCTCGCCGTATGTGCGGAAGATACGCACCAAATCGGCGAACGAATATTCGGCGAGCACCTGCTCTGCGGTCAGGGGCTGCGTCACGTCCATACGCATGTCGAGCGGCGCGTCATGGGAATAGGAGAAGCCACGTTCCGTCTCATCGATCTGCAGGCTGGACAATCCGAGGTCCATGAACACCGCGTTGACCTTGTCGACGCCTTGGTCGGAAAGCACTTGGGAGAAGTCGTCGAATGCCGCGTGCACGGGCGTGAAACGGTCGGCAAGGCCTTCCATTTCCATGCGTTTCGTGGCGAGCGCGAGCGCCTCGGTGTCCCGGTCGATGCCGATCAGGCGGGCGTTGGGGCTTGCTTTGAGGAACGCTGTGGAATGCCCGGCGAGGCCGAGGGTGCAATCCACCGCGATCGAGCCGGGCTTCGCCAATGCCGGTGCCACCAAGTCCACGCAATCGCGGAGCAGCACCGGCTGATGAATCGTCGTCACGTCTGTCATTAGAACTCCATCGCCGGCAATACGTCATCGGCAATGTCGGAATATCCTTGTTCCTTGTCGGCCAAGTAATCCTCCCATGCCTGTCTGTTCCAAATCTCGGCCCGTTCCCACGCCGATCACCACAATGTCGCTGCCCAGATTCGCGTAATCGCGGAGCATCTGCGGCACAAGCACGCGTCCCTGCTTGTCTGGTTCCTGGTCGACCGCGCCGGAAAGGAACACACGCAGGTAGTCGCGTGCCGCCTTGTTTCCCATGGACGTGCGTTGGATCTGCACCGCGATCCGTCTGAATTCCGATTGCGGCAGCAGGTAGACGCATCGTTCCTGGCCTCTTGCCATCACCATGCCGGAGCCCAGTTGGCTGCGGAACTTCGCAGGCAATGCCATACGTCCTTTGGCGTCGATTTTCGGAGTGTAGGTGCCCAGCAGCAATGGCGGCAAGCCCGCCATCATGCCGCCGGATTGAGCCGGGTCATCGTCGGAGACGGGTTCTGCTCCAATGTCATGGACCATTACCGCACCTCCTTTTTGCCCACACTCGGCCCACCAATCCGAGACACTTTCCCCACTCTACCCCACCGCTCACCATTTTCCCCACGAAAAAGCAAAAATGCCTCAAAATATTGTCGATTTCTCCCCATATTTGAGATTGCGCGTCCGCACCGTACAGTTCCGGCGTTGTCAGCCCATCGCGATTCGCCGCGGCCAATCGCCGCTCGTAGAAGCCTTGGGGTACATTAGAGTGCCTTAAGTTTTTGATGAAGGGACAGCAATGTCGAGTTATTCCGCCCAGTTGCGTGAGGAGCAACAGGCCGTCAGCCGCGCATATGATCGTCTGGACGCGTTGAGGGCGCAGGCTCGGTCGCGTCTCGACACGGTCCGGGCCGCAGGATCGCACGGTTCGCCCACGCAACGCACCGAACGCGATTCCTTCGCCACCATGTACGAGGACCGTCTCACCCAGCTTCGTGCGGTGGAGGATCGTCTGGTTTTCGGCAGCTCGACGACGTGCATGGCGCGCATCGCTACATTGGGCGTATCGGCCTGTCCGATGAGGATCATGAGCCGATTCTCACCGACTGGCGTGCCGACGCGGCACGCCCGTTCTATGAGGCGACGCCTTCGAATCATGCGACATCGTCATGCGCCGGCATATCACGTTGAGTTTCAGGGAAGTGGTCGGCGTCGAGGATGAGGTGCTCGACGTGCATTCCGATCAGGTCGGCGAGGCGTCCTCCAATGGCACATTGACCGGCGAGGGTGCTCTGCTTGCGTCGCTTAACGCCAAACGCACCGGCAAGATGACCGATATCGTGGCCACCATCCAGGCGAGCAGGACCGTATCATCCGTGCGGACCTCAACCAGGCGGTGGTGGTGCAGGGCGGTCCGGGAACCGGCAAGACCGCGGTCGCGTTGCATCGCGCGGCCTACCTGTTGTATACGCATCGTCGCGCGTTGCAGCGTTCCGGAGTGCTGGTGGTCGGCCCCAGCTCGACGTTCCTGCATTACATCGACCAGGTGCTCCCCTCGCTGGGTGAGACGGGTGTGGTCAGCCGTACCATCGCGGATCTGATTCCCGGCATCATCGCCACCGCGCATGACGACCCGTATGCGGCCAAGCTCAAGGGTGAACGCCGTATGGCCAAGGCGATCGCCAATGCGTGGCGGCTCGTGAACGCGTGCCTTCGCATCTGCCGGTCATCCGCATCAACGGTTTCAACGTGCCGATGGTACGTGCGGATATCGAGCAGGCCATCGCCGATGCCAAGCGCACGCGGCAGCCGCATAACAAGGCGCGCGAGACCTTCGTGCGCGACATGCTGTCGGCCATGCGCAACCGGTACGTCGAACGGCTTGACTACGAGCCGGAGCAGGCCGAGCTTAACGATGTGATGCAGCAGTTGCGTATGAACGACGATTTGCGCAAGACGCTGAACCTCGCATGGCTGCCGATGACCGGCGAATGGCTGGTCGACCAGCTGTTCGCGAAACCGCAGCAATTGCGCCGTTTCGCCCCCTGGCTCGAAGAGCGTGACATCAAGACGCTGACGCGTCCGAAGGCTCGCCCTTCACCGTCAGCGACGTACCTCTGCTGGATGAGGCCATGGAATTGCTTGGACCGGATCCGAAGGCCGTGGCCAGGCAGAAGGCGTTGGATGCCAAGCGCGCCGAGGAAGAGCAGTTCGCCAAGGACACGCTGGCGCAGGCCGGTATCGGTTCCGGCATCGTCACTTCGCAGATGCTGGTGGACAATATCAATGGTATGGACGCCGAATTGACCGCGCAGCGCGCCGCGGCCGACCGCGAGTGGACGTATGGCCATATCGTGGTGGATGAGGCGCAGGAGCTGACCGCGATGGATTGGCGCATGCTGATCCGTCGTTGTCCGTCGCGCTCGTTCACGATTGTGGGCGACGTGGCGCAGACCTCCGCGTTGGGCGGTACCCGGTCCTGGCGTCGCATGATGGACCGCTGTTCGGCGAACGCAACTGGCAGCTCAACGAGTTGACGATCAACTACCGCAATCCGAAGGAGGTGTCGCAGCTCGCCAGCGATTTCGCCTCGTCCGAAGGCCTGTACATCTCCACGGTGAACGCCGTGCGTGGCGTCCCGGATTCAGTCAAGCGTCTCACCTTGCGTGACGATAGCCTGATCGGCGACGCCGTCGCGCAGCAGACCGTCGAGTTGGTGCGCGCCTACGTTTCCTCCGACGGTACCGGTCGTGTGGCGATCATCGCGCCGGACGATATGCTCAAGCCGTTGCGCGCACGCGTATACGCACAACTTCAGGATGAGCTCGACCCGAAGGAATTCGACAGGCTCGATGCCCAGAGTTCCTGGGACGAGCAGGTCACCGTATGTTCCACACAGACCGTGAAGGGTCTGGAGTATGATGCCGTGATGGTGGTCCAGCCCGGACGAATCGAGGAGAACGCGCCGTCGCGTATCGTAGCGGCCTCCGATTTGTATGTCGCCATGACGAGGCCCACGCAGCGTCTGCTTATACTGCGGACAAAAGACGACGAAAAGCTGCTCAAGCTATAAGGTAGGAACCATGCCTAAAGCATTGTTACTTGAAAACATCCATCCCGACGCGGCGCAGTCGCTGCGCGACCATGGCTTCGAGGTCGAGTGCCTCAAGGGAGCCCTGAGCGAGGACGAGCTGATTGATGCGTTGGAAGGTGTCGACCTGCTCGGCATCCGTTCCAAGACCAGTGTGACCCGCAAGGTCATCGACGCGCGTCCGACGCTCACCGCGGTCGGCTGCTTCTGCATTGGCACCAACCAGGTGGATCTCGAATACGCGGGCAAGAACGGCATCGCCGTCTTCAACGCGCCGTATTCGAATACCCGTTCCGTGGTGGAGCTGGTGATCGGCGACATCATCTGCCTGATGCGCCGCATTCCCGCGCACACCCATCATATGAAGCACGGCATGTGGGATAAGTCCGCCTCCGGCTCCCATGAGGTCCGAGGCAAGACGCTCGGCATCATCGGCTACGGCAACATCGGCTCCCAGCTTTCCGTCGTCGCCGAGGCGCTTGGCATGCGCGTGCTGTTCTATGACATTGAAGAGAAGCTCGCCATGGGCAACGCCCACCGTTGCGACACGCTCAACGAATTGCTGGAACAGTCCGATGTGGTCACGCTTCATGTGGATGGACGCAAGTCGAACACGGGATTCTTCGGCGAAGACCAGTTCGAGCATATGAAGCAGGATGCCATCTTCATCAACCTGTCCCGTGGTTTCGTGGCGGATTTGGATGCGTTGAAGAAGCATCTGGATTCCGGCCATCTGTCCGGCGCGGCGGTGGACGTGTTCCCAATCGAACCGAAGAAGACCGGCGACGAGTTCCTGACCGACCTTGCGGACGAGGACAACATGATCCTCACCCCGCATATCGGCGGCTCCACGCTTGAGGCGCAGAAGTCCATCGGACAGTTCGTCTCCCAGCGTCTTGAGGATTATTGGTTCAAGGGTTCCACCATGTTGTCGGTGAATCTGCCGCAGATCACCCTGTCCGACATCAAGTCGAATTTCCGCATCGCCCACCTGCATGCGAATCTTCCGGGTGTGCTGGCACGCGTCAACCGTGTGCTGGGCGAGGACGGCATCAACATCGCCGCCCAGGCCTTGGGCACAGAAGGCGAGATCGGCTATGTGGTCACCGATGTGGCGCAGCGCCCGGACCAGAGGGCTCTCGACCAGCTCGCCTCCATCGAGGGTACGATCCGCATGCGCGTGATCAGCTGAGCACGCAATACGAAACGTTACGATAATGCGGGCGGGGTTCCAACCATCAGGATTGGAACCCGCCGCATTATATATGCTGTATTTGCTTACGGATGCGACACCCGTCTCACGCCATCATTCGGAACTTGCGCCCTTCAGCTCGTCGATGGCCCTTTGGAAGTCCTCCAGATTCTCGAAATTCTGGTAGACGCTGGCGAAGCGCATGTACGCCACCATGTCCAAGTCACGCAGCGGCTTGAGAATCGCCTTGCCGACCTCATCAGATTTGACTTGGGCCAATCCTCGTGAACGAAGATCCTCCTCGACCTTCTGCCCCAGCATCTTCAGATCGTCCTCGTTGATGGGACGGCCCTGGCATGCCTTGCGCACGCCGGAAATCACCTTATTGCGGTCGAATTGCTCGACGTTTCCGGAACGCTTCACGACCAATAGCATGGTCGTCTCCAATGTGGTGAATCGCTTGGAGCATTTCGGGCATTCGCGCCTGCGACGGATGGAGTGACCATCGTCGCTAATACGGGTATCGACCACCTTGGTGTCTGGATTCTGGCAAAACGGGCAATGCATGTTGTCCAGAATAGACTGAGCCCTTGAAATAAGCCACGCTTGGCGGCCCCTACGCCTCATGGGGAACAATGAGGCGCTGCCCCGCATGCAAAGACACCGTATCAAGGTTGTTCAGCCGCATCAGTTCATCCACCGTATCTCCGACATTGCCACCCTCCGGAGTGATGCTCGCCGCATACCTCCACAAGGTGTCGCCGGGTTGCACCGTATACACGACGACAGCGGTGGAATCCGGCGCGGACTGCGCACTTCCGGGCGCGATGAATCCAAAAAGACACCAGGCAAGACCGGCCGCCATGATCGCCATGGCGATTCGATTTGCCACATTTCCGATATTCGCCGCACCGTTCACCACGCCACTCCTTTTCGAACAGCTGTTCTATCGAACGCTTGTTCCAAGTATGGCACATATGTTCGATAAACGCAAACACACCTCGAACAGATGTTTGATTTTATCGGCGTTTCGCGTTATGCTTCTAAGGAACTACGAAAGGAGCCCATCGTGAGCACCATCCCCTTCACGCCCAAGAAGAGCGACGAACGTCCGGATGAAAGCACGTTGACCGACCGCCAGCGCAAGGTGCTTGACGCCATCAAAACGCATTTGGCCAAGCAGGGATTCGCTCCTTCGTTCCGTGAGATTGGTGAGGCCGCAGGGCTTAAAAGCCCGTCATCCGTCAAACACCAGCTTCAGGTTCTTGACGAAAAAGGCTTCATCCGCATGAACGCGAACAAGGGGAGGGCCATCGAAGTGGTGAACCTCAATGACGAGGAGCCGAATGGAAAAGTCGCCCAGGTCATCCCGTTCCCCAGTCAGGACGATGCATGCGGCTCCATCATGGCCTCGCATGACGTTCCACTGGTCGGGCGCATCGCCGCCGGCGTGCCGATCACGGCCGAGCAGCATGTCGATGATGTGATGAGGCTTCCCGAACGGCTTACCGGCACCGGCAATCTGTTCATGCTTGAAGTGCACGGTGATTCCATGATCGACGCCGCCATTTGCGATGGTGATTTCGTGGTGGTCCGCGAGCAGAACAGCGCGGAGAATGGCGATATCGTCGCCGCATTGCTGGATGACGAGGCCACGGTCAAGACGTTCCGCAAGGATCACGGCCATGTCTGGCTGATTCCGCACAATCCGGCCTACTCCCCCATCGACGGCACGCATGCGAGATCATGGCAAGGTCGTCACCGTGCTGCGCAAGATCTGATTGCTTTCACACGTTAAACGGCAAAGGGCGTCGAACATACCATTTTGAGGCATGTCCGACGCCCTTTGCCATACCCTTTGCCATACCGCGCGGTTGTGCATTCACCTTGCGAATCCATCAAGAATGAACGCGAGGGCATTTCAAAATGTCGTCGCATTCTTGAAGTTCGGGAGCACGGTTCAGGAATGCAGTTCCTTGCGGCTGTCCGAATCGTATCCTTCAGGTTCAAGCTGGAAGGTGGTGTGCGGCACGGATACGGGGAAGTGCTCACGCAGGCAGTTCTGCAATTGGGAGAGGATGTCGGCGGCATCATCCATGGTCAGCCCGCGCTCCACTACCACATGGGCCATGACGACGGGCATGCCGGTAGAGACGGTGCTGGCGTGCAGGTCGTGCACGGCCACCACGTGCGGCACCTGCTCAAGATGTTCGCGCACCTCGTCCAGATCGAGTTCCTGTGGGGTTTCCTCCAGCAGCACGCGCACGGCGTTGCGCAGCAGCACGAACGCCCGGGGATCATCATCAATGCGATGATGCCGCCCGCGACGGCATCGAAGCCGGCCCAGCCCGTTGAGATCAGCACGATGGCTGAAACGATCACGGCCACGGACCCCAATGCGTCGTTCATGACTTCGAGGAACGCGGCTTTCATGTTCATGTTGTCCTCGCTTTGCCCCGCGAGGATGAAGATCGAACCGACGTTGGCGGCAAGGCCGAGTATGCCCATGAACAGCAGCAACCGCACGTCGTGCACTTCGTCGGCGGCTCCGCCGAACAGCCTCATGCCGGCTTCGATGAGCGCGTAGATGCCGACGATCAGGAGCACGAGCGCGCCGACCGCGGCGGTGAGCACTTCGAGTCGCGCCCATCCCCAGGTGCGTTTGTTGCTGGGTTTGCGTTGCATGAGCACCGCGGTGACGGTGGAGGCGATCAGCACCGACATGTCGGTGAGCATGTGGCCGGCGTCGACCAGCAGCGCCAGCGATCCGGTGACGATGGCGCTGACCACTTCGGCGATGAACACCGTGGAAGTCAGCCCAATGACATCATGAGTCTTTTCTGGTGTTCGGCCCCGCTTGCGGCGGTCGTGGCGTCCACACCCGCATGGCTGTGTGCATGATGGGTTTCCTTTCGTCGTCTTTGGTTCGATCCGCGGCTATTGAAACCGCTTCTCAATACCATTTTCATTCGTCTCAAAACGCAGGAAACCCCAGCCCGAAGGCTGGGGTTTCCAAGTTCTGCTGACAGTCTAGCGGCTCACCGCTCCCCTGTCAATAAAGTCAAACCGTCAATTAAAAACCGAACTGGGCGGCGGTTTCCTTCAGCGTCTCCGCGGAGCGCTTCAGGGCCGCGAGCTCACGGTCGGACACCGGGGTGTTGATGGCGGTATTGACGCCGGAACGGTTGAGCAGGGTCGGCACGGACATGCACACGTCGGAGATGCCGTGGAAGTCGTGCAGCATGGAGCTGACCGGCAGGATGCGGTTGGAGTCGCGCATGACGGCTTCGATGATGTCCACGCCGGACATGCCGATGGCGTAGTTGGTAGCGCCCTTGCCGTTGATGATCTTGTAGGCGGCGTTCTTGACTTCCTGGTGGATCTGCTCACGCACTTCGGCGTCCAGCGGATCGTGGCCCGGCAGCGGGTCCAGTCGCACATCGGGACGCCGCCGATGGTGGCGGAGGCCCACAGCGGGACTTCGGAATCGCCGTGTTCGCCGGCGATGTAGGCATGGACGTTCTTGACGTTGACGCCGGTCTGCTGCGCGATCAGGAAGCGCAGACGGGCGGAGTCGAGGTTGGTGCCGGAGCCGAAGACCTGGTTGGCCGGCAGGCCGGAGATCTTCTGGGCCACGTGGGTGGCGATGTCGACCGGGTTGGTGATGAGCATGTAGATGGCGTTCGGAGCGACCTTCACGAGGCCCGGGATGATGGCCTTGAGGATGTTGATGGTGGCGCCGACCAGCTCGAGGCGGGACTGGCCCGGCTTCTGGCGCGGTCCTGCGGTGATGACGATCATGTCGGCGTCACGGCAGATCTCCGGATCGTCGGAGCCGTCGATGGTCACGGTCGGATAGAAGCTGGAGCCGTGCTGCATGTCGAGCACTTCGGCCTCGACGCGTTCCTTGGCGATGTCTTCGAGCACGATCTCACGTGCGACGCCACGCTGAGCAGCAGCGAAAGCGAGAGTGGAGCCGACTGCGCCGGCACCGATGATAGCGAGCTTTGTGGGCTTGATTGGTGAATCCACCATGTGCTTTACCTCTCTTTGAGCAAGAAGAACGTCCCGCGTTGTGGCAGGTATTTTCTTTCGATTTCAACCCTACTTTATCCATACAGCATGACGTTTCGCCGTGAATCCGCATGATTTGCAACCACTGAAAAGTGATTTTCGTCACAGCTTTTGTGAGCGCTCACATACACTGCGCCCGTTGAAATGCAGCTGTTGCAATCCGTTGCAGCGTTTGCACGGCCGCTCCGGCAAACGTCATCGGGAACGGCTTGCGCGGAAGCTCAGTCGATGGCCTGCTCCACGATCTGCGCGGCCAGCTGGTCGTCGACCTCCGCTTCGAGCATCATGCCGTCGTCGCGGTATTCGACGTTGATCACCTTGCCGTATTCGCGCACGCGGGACATGAGCGAGCCGGCTGTGTACGGCAGCAGCGCCTCGACGTGCACGTTCGGCGTGGGCAGCATCGATTCCACGTGCTCGCGCAGTGCGTCGACGCCCTCCCCTGAAAACGCGGAGACGATGTGCGCTTCCGGCATCAGCGCCTCGATACGTTCGCGTGCGGCCTCGTCCATACGGTCGGCCTTGTTGAACGCCACGATCGTGGGGATCGTCTCGACGCCGTCGATGTCGGACAGCACGTCGTTGACGGCGTCGATCTGGGAGAACGGGTCGGGATGCGAGCCGTCGACCACGTGCACGATCAGGTCGGCGTCGGCGACTTCCTCCAACGTGGATTTGAACGCTTCGATGAGCTGCGTTGGCAGGCGGCGCACGAAACCGACGGTGTCCACATACGCGTACAGTCGCCCGTCCTTGGCTTTCGCACGGCGTACGGCGGTATCCAAAGTGGCGAACAGCGCGTTCTCCACCAGTCCGCGGAACCGGTCAGCCGGTTGGTCAACGACGATTTGCCGGCGTTCGTATAGCCGACCACGGCGACGGTCGCAGGCCGAAGCGACGGCGCGCGCCACGTTTGACGTCACGCGCGGGCGCATCTGTGCGATCTGCCGGCGTAGTTTGGCGATTCTGCTGCGGATCACGCGACGGTCCATTTCGATTTTCTCTCACCCGGACCACGCGAGCCGATGCCCGCGTCGCCCTGCCGCACGGCCACCCGCCTGACGCGAC
>ENA-OQIR01000643-OQIR01000643.1-human-gut-metagenome-genome-assembly--contig:-NODE-643-length-14194-cov-1.570911_pt1 | contig 14194 bp, 24 predicted proteins | sample MGYA00242580_ERZ504745 | MGnify/ENA primary metagenome ERZ504745 (study PRJEB26092, sample SAMD00036214) | human gut metagenome | host: Homo sapiens | study: EMG produced TPA metagenomics assembly of... | reverse complement strand
TAAAAGTACCTGGGCACCGTACCAATGACGCCTCTGGCCGCTCCTCCTGTGGGGGGACATCACCAAGCTCATCCAGCAGCTTGATGACATCCGGGCCGTGGAGAACTTGACCCGGAAATTGTGACCTGTGAGCAGGGTGACAGCAAGAAAGCCGTTCTCTGCATCGTCAACGGCCTCAATGTGATCAACGCCATGGCCCAGCTCTACATGAGCGTGATTATCCAGTAAGGGAGGGAAAGGAAAATGTCCAAGCCGACATGAACACCCAGGACGCTGTAAGCGCCAATTTTGCGGAGTGCTTTGTCACCATTGACGGGACCCGCTACTCTATGCTTATGGCCAAGGAGTTTGAGGCACGGCATCCGTCAACACCGCTGAGGTTTACAAGCTGGGCGGTGTTGTGGTGGGCCACAAGGCCCAGACCGTTGCCCTGTCTTTCTCCATGACCATCTACAAATGCACGGAGATTTTTGACAAGGTGGTGGAGGACTTCATCAAGACCGGCGTGATGCCCACCTTTGACATCCAGACCTCCAACGATGACCCCGCCACTACCGTGGGCCGGAGCACCAAAATCTACAACAACTGCATCCTGGACGGCGATGTGCTGCTGTCCATGTTCAATGCGGAGGGTGACTTTGTTGAGCAGTCCATTGAGGCTACTGTGACAGCTTCACCCGGCCCGAACAGTACACCAACCCGACCTACATGTAAGGTCACATAACACACAAGGAGGAAAAAATCCATGAGTAACCTGTCCGCTTTCATGCGTGCCAATGTCGAGCAGATTGAAAACCACAAGTTTGCCGCCTCCCCCCGTATCAAGGGGGAGAACGGCAAGCCCATGGAGTGGGAAATCTGCTGCATCTCCGCCGATGAGTACGCCCGCATCCGCTCCGCCTGCATCCGCCAGGTCCCCGTGCCCGGCAAGAAAGGCCAGTACACCCAGCAGCTTGACACCTACACTTTCCAGGCAAAGGTGGCGGCCCGCTGCACCGTGTTCCCGGACCTCAACAACGCCGCACTCCAGAATGATTGGGGCGTGGCCAAGCCGGAGGAGCTGATTGGCAAGCTGCTCATTGGCGGCGAGTTTGACGATTATGTCACGGAGGTTTTCCAGGTCAACGGTTTCAAGACCGATGATGACATGGTGGCTGAGGCAAAAAACTAATCCTGGACGGTGACCCGGAGGCCAATTTTGCCCATTTCTGCCTGCAAAAGTTTGGCTGGGAGCCGTCCAAGTTTTTAGACCTGCCCGTCAAGGAAAAGGCTTTTGTCATCGCCTCCATCCAAGTGAGGGGCGAGGATGAAAAGAAACGGGAGGCCGAACTGAAAAGCAAGATGAGAAAAGGCAGAGCCAAACGGAAGTAACAGGGGCCCCCGCTGCATGGCGGGGGCCTAATTCTTAAAAGAGGGGGTGAACCCGTGGCAACAATCAGATCTCAGATGGTCCTCAATGACGGTATCAGCGGCGTGCTCAGAAAAATCAACACGGCGCTCAACACCACCCTCAATGCCTTTGAGCAGGTCCAGCGGGCCTCCGGGCGTGCTGTGGACACGGCGCAAATCCAGGCGGCCAGAGCGGCGCTGGTACAGGCCAACCGTGAAGTGGATGAAATGGCGGAGGGCTACCGCCGGGCGGCAGAGCAGGAGGAAATCCTCAACAAGGGCCTCCGCAACGGCACCAATGCTGCGGGCGGCCTGCTGGGCAAGGTCAAAGGCATTGTGGCCACATTGGCCGCCGGAGCCGGTATAAAAGCGCTCCTGGGGCTGTCTGACAAGCTGACCAGCACCACGGCCCGCCTCAATTTCCTTGTGGATGACGGGGGCTCTGTGGAGGCCCTGGAGCAGAAAATCATGGCCTCTGCCAGAGGTCCCGGTCCGCCTACCTGGACACCGCCTCCGCCATCGCCAGCATGGGCTCCAATGCCGGGCGGGCCTTTAGCAACAATGATGAGCTCATCGGCTTTATGGAGCTCATCAATAAGAGCTTTGTCATTGGCGGCGCTACGGCGGAGGGCCAGGCCGCCGCCATGCTCCAGCTCACCCAGGCCATGGCCGCCGGTGCCCTCCGGGGCGAGGAGCTCAACTCCATCCTGGAGAACGCCCCCGGCATTGCCCGTGCCATTGAGAGCTACATGGGCATTGCGGAGGGCTCCATCAAGCAATATGCGGAGCAGGGCCTCATCACGCTGAGGTGGTCAAAACAGCCATATTTGCCTCTGCGGATGAAATCAATGCCAAGTTTGAAAGTATGCCCCTAACCTGGGGCCAGATTGCCACCAAGATGCAAAACACGGCCCTGGCGGCCTTTGACCCTGTGCTCACACGGCTCAACCAGGTGGCAAACAGCGCTCAGTTTAACACGGTCATCAACGGGACCATCAATGGGCTGGCCATGCTGGCCACGGTGGCCACCGGCGTGCTGGACCTCCTCATCAACGGAGCCGCCTTTGTGGTGGACAACTGGAGCTGGATAAGCCCCATCGTCTACGGCCTGGTGGCCGCCTTTATCGCCTACAATGCCGTGGCCCTCATCACCAATGGCATCAACGCCGCCATGGCGCTGGCCGAGGGTGTAAAAGCGGCGGCATTGATGATGAGCACCGGGGCCACCTTTGCCCAGACTGCGGCTCAGTACGGCTCAATGCGGCCCTGCTGGCCTGTCCCATCACCTGGATTGTGGTGCTGGTCATCGCCCTTGTGGCGGCCATCTACGCCGCCTGTTCGGCCATCGCCAAGTTTACCGGCATCGCCAACAGCGGCTTTGGCGTCATCTGCGGCGGCATCAATGTGGTGGTGCAATTCTTTGTCAACCTGGGCTTGACCATCGCCAACATTGCCCTGGGCATCTGGAACGCCCTGGGGGCCTGTGCTCAAAACATCGGCATTGCGTTCAGCAATGTCATCTCCGGCGTGCAGGCCTGGTTTTACAACCTGCTCTCCACGGCGCTCACCGTGGTGGCCGGTATCTGTGAGGCGCTGAACAAGTTGCCCTTTGTGGAGTTTGACTATTCCGGCATCACCAATGCGGCCAGCGACTACGCCGCCAAGGCGGCGGAGGCCTCTGGCAACATCCAGGACTTTGTGAGTGTAGGGGATGCTTTCAACGAGGGCATGAGCACCTTTGACACCTGGCAGGACGGCTGGGTGGGGGATGCTTTCAACGCGTGGAGCCAACTGGGGTGACGGCGTGGCCAGCGGCATCTCTGACGCCGTGGGCGGCCTGTTTGACATGGACCTGGGCGCTGCTACGGACTACGGAGCGGGCGGCCTGGGCACCGGCGGATATGGTGACTTTGCCATGGATGACCTTTTGGGCAACACCGGGCAGACCGCCGCCAACACCGGAGCCGCCGCCGATGCCCTCAGCACCTCCACGGAGGAGCTGGAGTATTTGCGGGACATTGCGGAGCGGGACGCCATCAACCGTTTCACTACGGCGGAGGTCCGCATTGACATGACCGGCATGACCAACCGCATTGAGGCGGTGCCGATCTGGACGGCGTTATCTCCACCCTCACAGACGGCTTTACAGAGGCCCTGCTGACGGCGGCGGAGGGCGTCCATGCTTAGACCCTGCCCCATGCCGGAAACACGGAGTTTTTCCAATGGAAAAAAGGAGGGTGACAAGATGAGTTACACCTGCTATCTGGCGGGGCCCTTTGGCCCACCCCAGAAAAGCTCCAGGTGAAAATCAAGGGGAAAAACAAAACCCTGGTCCTCTTGAATGAGGCGAGGTCAATTTCCTGCGGGCCCCCGGCCTCACGGAGCTCACCGTCCCCTTTGACCTGCCCATGCTCACCGGCTCCCGGTCCCCGGACTACTACCTGGGACTGCTGGAGCGAATGAAAGCCAACAAGGAAACCACCCAATTCATGCTGGTGCGGATGTCCCCCTCTGGGGGGATGCTCTTTGACACCAACATCAAGGTAAGCGTGGAGGACTACAACATCACCGAGGACGGCAAAAAGGGCCTGGATGTGGCCGTGGATGTCAACCTCAAGCAATGGCGGGACTACGGCACAAAGACCGTGACCGTGGAGGAGCCCAAGGCAGAGAGCACCACGCCCACCGTGACGGTGGAAAAGGAGCGGGACGCCAGCACGGCCCCCACGGCCAAGACCTACACGGTCAAGGCCGGTGACAGCCTGTGGGCCATCGCCGCCAAGTATTACGGCAACGGGGCCGACTACAACAAGATTTTCAACGCAAACACGGACAAAATCAGCAATCCCAACCTCATCTATGTGGGGCAGGTGCTCACCATCCCATGACCTATGAGCTGCTGATACAACACCAGGGGACCATCATGCTGCCCCCCGTGGTGGAGAATGTGAGCATTGAGTGGGAGCGCCAAGGACAGCCGGGAAAGCTCATTGCCGAGGTGGTCAAGACACCCGGCTTGAGCTTTCAAGAGGGCGACCCGTGCCGTTTTTCCGTGGACGGCACCCCCGTCTTTTATGGCTTTGTCTTTGAGAAATCCCGCAAGGCAGCACGGATGACATCATCCAAATCACCGTATATGACCAGCTCTACTACCTCAAGAACAAGGATACCTATGTCTACACCAACAAGACCGCCGCCGATGTGATACGCATGATTGCGGAGGACTTCCAGCTCAATGCGGGGGACCTGGAGGACACCGGCTACACCATCGGGAGCCGGGTGGAGGACAACCAGACCCTTTTTGACATCATCCAGACGGCTTTGGACGAAACCCTCAAGGCCACCTCCCAGATGTATGTGCTCTATGACGATGTGGGCAAGCTGACCCTCAAGAACATCGGCAGCATGAAATTGGGGCTTTTGATTGATGAGGACACGGCTGGGGACTTTGACTATAAAAGCTCCATCACATCCCAGACCTATGACAAAATCAAGCTCTCCTATGAGAACAAGGACACCGGCAAGCGGGAGATTTTCGTGGCCCAGGACAGCTCCAACATCAACCAATGGGGCGTCCTGCAATACTACGAAAAGCTGGACAGCACCACCAACGCCAAGGCCATGGCGGATGCCCTCCTCAGCCTCTACAACACCAAAACCCGGACCCTCAAGCTCCAAGATGTGCTGGGGGACATCCGGGTGAGGGCCGGGACCTGCTGGTGGTCATGCTGGGGCTGGGTGACATCAATGTGTCAAACTACCTCATGGTGGAGCAGGTCAAGCACACTTTCAACAATGAGCAGCACCTCATGGAGCTCAAAATGCGAGGTGGTACATTTGTCACTTGACATCAATGAACTGGTGCGGCTGGTCAAGCGGGCCGCCGTGGAGGCCGTCCAGGCAGGCGCTCCTATGAGCGGGGGCTATGGCTATGTGACCTCCACCTCTCCGCTTGAAATCACCGTTGACCAAAAGAAGATATTGACCGAGGCCCAGCTCATCCTCACGGACGCTGTGAGGGACTACACCGTGGAGATGACCACCATGCCGGAATACCACGAAACCGAGGAAACCAGCGGCGGGGCCGGGGATGCCTCTTTTGCGCCCCACAAGCACCGCTACCAGGGCCGGAAAAAGTGGAAAGTCCACAACGCCCTCCAGATGGGGGAAAAGGTCATCCTCCTGCGGTGTGACGGCGGGCAGCAGTACATTGTCCTGGGCAGATGGGAGGCGAGGACCTAATGGCAACTTTACCGACCACGGGGGATGACCTGGACCTCATCACCTTTGCGGTGGAAACCCAGCCCAGCTACACCCACAAGCTGGACATTGACCGCAACCGGGTGAGAGGCATGACGGATGAGCGGGATGCCGTCCTCCAGGCCGTTTACCTCATTCTGAATGTGGAGCGCTACGCTTTCCCCATTTATTCCCGCAACTACGGCTCCGAGCTGTCCGATCTGATAGGCAAGCCCAAAGACTACGCCATGAGCGAGATAAAGCGGCGCATCACGGAGGCCCTGCTCCAGGATGACCGTATCACCTCCCTGGACGGCTGGGAATTTGAAACGGGCAGAAATTGGGTCACGGCCCGGTTTACCGTCCACACCATTTATGGCGATGTGAGCGCCCAAAAGGAGGTTGACATCTGAATGTTTGAAAGCAGGACCTATGAGGCGCTGCTGGCCAGCGCCTGTCCAGGGTGGCCTCCCCGGTGGACCAAGCGGGAGGCCTCCATGGTGGATGAACGGCGTGGCCCCATCCATGGCAGAGCTGGCCCAGCTCTACATTGCGGCGGACTTTGTGCTCCAGGCCACCTACATCATCACGGCCCCCCGTGAGTACCTCATCAAGCGAGCCCATGACCGCAACATGGACCCCTACCCGGCCAGCTCCGCGTCTATCGGGCGGAGTTTAACATTGAGGTCCCGGAGGGGACCCGTTTCTCCTGCGAGGACCTCAACTTTGTGGTCACTGCCCGCATGGACCCGGAGGAGGACACGGAAACCGGCCTCAGCTACCAGGTTACCTGTGAAACCCCCGGAGCGGCGGCCAACAACTACGGCGGCACCCTCATCCCGGTGGAGTATGTGCAGGGGCTCACCCATGCGGAGCTGGTGGAGCTGCTCATCCCCGGCGATGATGAGGAGGAAACGGAGGCTTTCCGCCAGCGGGTGCTGGACAGTTTCCAATCCCAGGCCTTTGGCGGCAACCAGGCCGACTACCGGGAGAAAGTGCTGGCCATGCCCGGCGTGGGGGACCTCAAAATCCACCCCGTCTGGAATGGCGACATTTCCCCGGCCAGCCTCATCCCGGATGAGGCCGTGGAAAGCTGGTACACCAGCACCATCTCCACGGTGAGCGGCTCTGTGGCCACCTGGCTCACGGCAGTCTACACGGCGGCCAAGGAGAAAAAGCTCACGGTGGGCGGCACGGTCAAGCTGGTCATCATGGCCTCTGACTACAAGGCCCCCACGCCCACCCTGCTGGAGGAAATCCAGACGGCCATTGACCCGGAGCAGAACGCCGGGGAGGGCCTGGGCCTGGCCCCATCGGCCATGTGGTCCATGTGACCGGCGTGACGCCGGAGGAGGTGGACATTGCCTCCACCTCACCTATGCCTCCGGGTGGGATTGGGATGCCGTCAAGAGCTATGTGGAGGCCGTCATTGACGCCTACTTTGTGGAGCTGTCCCAGGATTGGGCCAGCTCTGATTTTTTGACCGTCCGCATTTCCCAGATTGAAAGCCGCATCCTCTCCGAGTGCTCCAACATGATAACGGACATTGGCGGCACCAAAATCAACGGGCAGGAGAACAACCTGGCCCTGGGCCCGGACAGCATCCCCGCCAGAGGGGAGGTCACCGATGGATAGACACCTTTTGAACTACCTGCCCCGGTGCTCCGGGAGGTGCTGGAGTTTCAAGTCATCAACGGGCCAATGAGCCGGAAATCTCCCTTGCATGGGACGCCATCACCAGAGTGCTGGCCAACCAATTCCTGGAGGACGCCGATGAGGACGGCGTGGCCGTGTGGGAGCAAGAGCTGCGGCTCTTTCCCAAGGACACGGACACCCTGGAGGCCCGCAAGGCCCGCATCAAGGCCAAGTGGAATTTGGAATTGCCCTACACCCTGCGCTGGCTGAAAAACTGGCTGGCGGGCCTGTGCGGCCCGGACGGTCACTCTGTTTCTCTCCAGGACTACACCCTGGACATCCAGCTTGACTACACGGTCCTGCCAGAGGCAGACCGGCTGGCGGGGGAAATCCTTGACATGCTGCTGACGGTCCGCCCGGAGAACATCCACATTTTGATGACCGCCCTTTTGCAGTCTACCGGCGGTGTCCGGCTGGGGGCCTACACGGAGCGCTCCCTGCACATGGACCTGTGGCCCCTGCTGACCAATGAGCTGGAGAGCACCGGCGGCGTCATCGGAGCCGGGCCTCTGGAGTATCGTGCAACCCTTGAAATTTATCCATACGAACAGGAGGAAAGCGGAAATGCCTGACCAGGAAAGAAAGTACGGCACCAGGATAACCACGCGGGGTCCACCCTCATCACCAACTGCATTTTGGCGGGGACCAAGCTGAAAATCACCAGGCCGCGCCGGTGACGGCGGGGGCAGCTACTACCTGCCCAGCACGGAACAGACGGAGCTTGTGAGGGAGCTGTGGCGGGGGCCCATCGTGTCCGCCGAGCAAAACGCCTCTGTCCCCAACATGCTGGATGTGAAAATCATCATTGATGACAGTGTGGGCAACTTCATTGTCCGTGAAATGGGCCTCTTTGATGAGGACGGCACCCTCATTGCCATCTGCAACACCCCGGACACGGAAAAGGTGGCCATCTCCACCGGCGTGGACGGGCGGCTCACCATGCTCATGCACATTGTTGTGGTGGACAGCTCCGTGCTGGAGTTTACCATCACCCCGTCCCTGGACACGGTGAGCCCGGAGGACCTGGAGGAGGCCATTGCCGAACACAACACGGACCGGCCAGCCACCCGGACATCCGGCAGGACATCACAGACGCCGTGGATGACCACAACACCCGATGAAACCTCCCACCAGACATCCGTGTGGACCTCAGCGGCTTGGACAGCCGCCTCTCCGTGCTGGAGCTGAAATATGGCACCAATGTCACCGGCAACAGCTTTGAGGTGACCTTTGGAACCCTCACCGGTGTGGTGGTCACCGGCGTCTGGAATGAAACCTATGCGAGGATTGAGTTTTAATGCCAAGCTATGACATCATCCCTCTTGCCTCCGATCTGCTGGACTACACCATCCAGCGGGTCAAGCAGAAAGAGGCAGAATACAAGCCGGTCAAGGCCTACATCATGGTGGGTGACCAGCTTGTGGAAAAGCTCCTCTATGACAAGGTGAAAGATGACGGAAAGCCTCACTTTCCCAAAAGCCAGACTTTCCACCTGTGCGCCGAGCTCCAGGACTGCGCCGTCCGCATCCTCAAGGGCTGTGAGGCCGCCAATGGCCGCTACTTTGAAACCGAGTATGAGGAGCGGCTCAAGGACCTGGACGGTGTGCTCATCGAGTGCCAGACCATGGAGCAGCTCATCAACCTCAGCTATGGCCGCAAGTACATCACCGGCGACCAATGCCACTATTGGGCGGAGCTGGTGCGCCCGGTCCGTCAAAAGGCTTTCAACTGGAGGAAATCAGACGGCAACCGTGCCGCCGCCCTCCGGGAGGCCAAGGCGGCCCAGGAGCTTGCCAAGATGGGGCAAATGGCCCTGCAAATTGCGGAGGCCCTGCGGCTCAGTAAACGGATACAACGGCCACCAAGGCCGTGTATTTGGGTGTGACCTGTTTATTTACCTCTACCTCCCCGAACACGAACAACACCAACAACGCCTGGAGGCTGAACTCCAATGGCAATATCAACAACAACAACTGCACCAACACCAACGGGTCCCGCCCCGCTCTGATGGTAAGGTCCGACCGAGTAGGCCCAAGCCGAAAGCAGCGCCATCCATCACATCAAAGGAGGTCACATCCAGCCTTGACACCAAGGCAAATACATTGCGCCGATGCACCCCACCGCACACCGAGGCGGTGGGGTGCTGCTGTCCTGTCCCTGCGGCACCTACACGGCGCACAAGGAGAGGGAGGCCCGCCGCCGGGATGACAGGGGGCCGCCCGCATGTTTACAGGGGTGCAAAGACCCGTGCTGAAATTCTCTGAGATATGCACCTTTTCGGTGCTCTACAAAGCCTACCTTGCGGCCAGACGGGGCAAGCGCTCCAGGGCCGCCACCGCCAACTATGAGGTCCACCTGCTGGCCAACATCGTCAACCTTGTCTACATCCTGCAAACCAAAATCTACCGGCCCGGACTGTTCCGTGTGTTCTATGTCTACGAGCCCAAAAAGAGATTGGTGCAGGCCCCGGCCTTTGTTGACAAAGTGGTCCAGCACGCATTGGTGGACAACCTCATCTATGAGCGCATCACCAACAGTTTCATCCTGGATAACTACGCATCGCAGAAAGGCAAAGGGCTCCACTTCGGCCTGGACCGGCTGCGTGGATTTTTCACGGAATACTGGAACAAATACCGCACGGCGGAGGGCTGGGTCCTCAAGGCAGATGTGCGGCATTTCTTTGTCGTCATTCGCCACGACAAGCTCAAGAAAAACATCAAAAGCTGGACCTTGATGCCCATCGTTTTGACCTGCTGTGTACCTACATAGACAGCACGGACGGCCTGCCGCTGGGCTATCAGACCAGCCAGCTTTTTGCCCTGCTGTTCCTGGATGAGTTTGACCACTTCGTCAAGGAGCGGCTCCGCATCCGCTGGTATGGCAGGTACATGGATGACTTTTTCTCATCCACCCGGACAAGGACTATTTGCAATTCTGCCTCAAGGAAATCCGGGCCTTTATGGCCAGCCTGGGGCTGGAGCTCAATGAGAAAACCCAGATTTTCCCCATCCGCAACGGGATTGATTTTCTGGGCTTTCACACCTATCTGACCGAGGAGGGCAAGGTCATCCGCAAGCTGCGGCACAGCAGCATCAAGCGTATGCGCTCCAAGCTCCGCCGATGGGAGCAGGACTATCCGGCGGGCCTTGTGACCCGTGAGAAAATCCTGCAAAGCTGGCAGGCCTGGGACGCCCACGCCGCTCACGGCAACACCTGGTCCTTGCGCCAGCAGGTGCGGGACCGTGTGCAAAACATTCTAAAGGAGGAAATCTAATGGCCACAACTACCCTGGGCAACAAGTCCACCGGCAGTATTATCAAGCTGAAAGAAAACGGCACGCTGGTGGACTTCTATGTTGCCAAGCACGACTATGAAAGCAGCCTCAACGGGGCCGGGAGGACCCTGGTGGTCCGCAAGGATGTGTATGACCAGCGGCAATGGCACAGCTCCAACGTGAACGCCTACGCCAGCAGCACCATTGATAGCTGGCTCAACAGCACCTACAAAAACCTGCTGGACGCTGACATCCGCTCCCTCATCGGCACCACCAAAATCCGCTACACCCCCGGCCAACGCAACTGGAATGTGAGCACTCTGGAGCGCTCTGTTTTCCTGCTGTCCCTCACGGAGCTGGGTGAAAGCCACACCTATGCCAACACGGAGGGCTCCGCCCTGCCTATTGCCAGTACGCTCAAGATTGCCTATCAGAATGGGAGCCCCACCTATCAATGGACCCGCTCCCCGAACACGAACGACACCTACGGCGCCTGGGGCTGGGCTCCAATGGCGATATCGACTACGGCAACTGCGCCAGCACCCGCGGGTCCCGCCCCGCTTTCACTCTCCCCTCCTCCCTCTATGTGAGCGATGACGGCTCTGTGTTTCAGAACACCGCCCCCTCTACGCCCGCCAGCATCTCCGTCCCCAGCAGTATTGACGGCGGCAGCACCATCACCGTGAGCTGGGCACCTCCACGGATGCAGAGGCAACCTTGAGGGCTACATTGTCGAGCGCCATGGTGGACGGGGGCTCCTGGTTCCCCAAATCTACCAGGGCACCGCCACCAGCACCACTAACACCGTGGCCTTTGGCACCAACACCGTGGCCTACCGGGTCAAGGCCTATGACGCCGCCGGACTTGAGAGCGGCTGGAAAACCAGCAGCACGGTGACGGTGACCAACAACCGGGCCCCCGGTGCTCCCGGCAGTCTGACCGTCCCCGCCGTGGTCCGTGGCGGCGGCAACCTGGCCATTTCCTGGACCGCCGCCTCTGACAGTGACGGCAACCTCAGCGGCTATGAGCTGGAGCGGCAGGTGGACGGCGGCTCCTGGACCCAAATCTATAAGGGCTCCGCTCTGGCCTACACCGACACCATCACCGCCGGGTGGAACACCGTGGCCTACCGTGTGCGCTCCTATGACAGCTACAACGCCACCAGCACCTACGTGACCAGCGAAACCCGGACGGTGGACAACAACGCCATCCCGGTCATCACCAGCTCCACGACCTCCGGCACCGATCTGGGGACCAAGGAGGACGGCTTTGACCTGACCTACACGGTGACGGACGCTGACAGCGACACCGTGACGGTGAAAGAGTACCTGGACAATGTGCTCAAGCGGACCTACACCGCCACCCTGGGGCAGAGCAACACGGTCCAGTGTGTCACCGCCGCCAACTGGCAGAAAGTCCTCAACGGGGCCCACACCATCAAGGTGGTGGCCAATGACACCAAGGCGGACAGCGCCCCCTACACCGTGACCTTTACCAAGGCCGTCTATGAGGCTCCATCACCCTGGCGGAGCCATGGACGCCGATGACGCCATCACGGTCATGGTGCTCAATGTGCTGGGCTCCATCCCGGCGGATGCTGACCTGGAGGTCCTGGTGACCAACAACGCCAACGACACGGAGCCCGTCTGGGAGGACGCCACCCAGGATGTGAAGAACGGCAACAACCATGTTTTCACCAACCAGACCGCCGCCAACGGCTTTGCCTTTAACTTCAAGGTCAATGTGGGCCGGGGGACCAGCAACACCGGCGGCTACATCACCAGCATTGGAGGTGCTTTTCAGTAATGGCAGTTAAGAAAAAGACCACCAGCCTCAAAGCGCTGCATGAGGCCCAGCTCTACGCACAGCAGCAGCGGGACGCCGCCGCCATCGCCTTTGTGGTGCTGGCGGAGGCCGGGACCATTGACGCCGTGACTGCCTCTGAGCAATCCCTGCTCTTTGCGGAATGGGCGGCCAATGCCAACTACACGGTGGGCCAGCTCCGGCAGTACGGCGGCAAGCTCTACCGCTGTGTGCAGGCCAACACCTCCCAGACCGGCTGGGAGCCGCCCAACGCCCGCCTCCCTCCTGGTCCATCACCAGCGACCCGGCAGAGGAATGGCCGGAATGGTCCCAGCTTTTGGGAGCCCATGACGCCTATGCCGCCGGGGCCAAGGTGAGCCACAACGGCAAGCATTGGACCTCCGATCTGACGGCAATGTCTGGGAGCCCGGCGTCTACGGCTGGACCGAGGCCAGCGAGTAAGGGAGGGCGGAGCCAATGGTTATTGAGCTTTCTGTGGGCGGCCTGCTCATGGTGCTGGGCATCCCCACGGCCATCACCTCCCTGGGGCTCTGGCTGCTCCAGCGGCGCATCTCCAAGCGGGAGGCCGTCCAGGACGCCAGGGAAACCGCACGGGAGAAAAATGAGGTGCTGCTCATCCAGAACACCAGGGCGGCGCTGGCGCTGGCAGAGGCCACCGCCGTGGCGGTGCAGCGCATCCCGGATGCCCATTGCAACGGCGATATGCACACCGCCCTGGAGTACGCCCGCAAGGTCAAACACGCCCAAAAGGATTTTTTGACCGAGCAGGGCGTCAAAGCAATCTACTGAGGCCGCAGCCATGAGGCCCCTTTTTCTTGCACGGCTCTTTTTCCTTGCCCTGCTGGGCATGGCGGAAATCCTCTGGAGAGATTGGAAAGGAGGGCATGAAAAATAGACACCTCAAAAAAGCTGCTCTGGACATGTGACCATCTCCGTCCTGCTGTGTGTGGCCACCATCGTCACCAACTATCTGGCTTTGATGTGACCGCCCTGGCCGGTTTGGCCGGGGCGTCCCTTTTGACCAACGGAGCCTGGGGCGGTTTCTATTTCTGGAAAGCCAAAAATGAAAACCGGGCCAAATATGCCCAGCGGTTTCTCAAGCAGTTTGCGGACAAGTATGGGGCGGATGTGGCTGTCCGTGTGGCGGAAATCGTGCTGAAAGACTGAGAAAGGATGTGCTATCTATGAGTAAAATGACAGCCCAGGCCCTTGTGGACAAGGCCGTGGACATCGCCAAGAACTACAAGACGCTGTATGTCATGGGGTGCTTTGGCGCTCCGCTGACCGGCTCCAATGTGAGCCGGTATTGCAACAACCACTCCTACAACAAGGCGGCGGACCGCACCGCCATGATTAAGGCCGCCGCCAACCAGAGCCCGCCCGTGTTCGGCTTTGACTGCGTGTGCCTCATCAAAGGCATCCTGTGGGGGTGGGACGGGGACGCCTCCAAGACCTACGGCGGCGCTCAGTACGCCACCGCTGGGGTGCCTGACATTGGCGCTGATACCATGATTACCAAATGCACCGGGGTGAGCACCACTGGCTGGGACAGCATGGTCATTGGTGAGGCCGTCTGGATGTCCGGCCATATCGGCATTTACATTGGGGACGGCCTGGCGGTGGAGTGTACCCCCAAATGGGAGAACAAGGTGCAAATCACCGCCGTGGGCAACATCGGCAGCAAGTCCGGCTATAACACCCGCCGGTGGACTAAGCCACGGCAAGCTGCCCTATGTGGACTATCGCGGGGGCCACGACCGGCGGCGGGACCCA
>ENA-OQIR01000642-OQIR01000642.1-human-gut-metagenome-genome-assembly--contig:-NODE-642-length-14197-cov-2.550746_pt1 | contig 14197 bp, 20 predicted proteins | sample MGYA00242580_ERZ504745 | MGnify/ENA primary metagenome ERZ504745 (study PRJEB26092, sample SAMD00036214) | human gut metagenome | host: Homo sapiens | study: EMG produced TPA metagenomics assembly of... | reverse complement strand
AGGACTAATCAACCTTATGCAGTTTTATGCGAATTGACAAATTCTGATGGAAGTATGGCAAAAATGCCTGAAATAATATCTTTCTACAAAATCTTCATGATTATCCTATTGTTTCCATATCAGATTATTATCAATTTTAGGACAAATTCCAAAACTGATAAAAAATTTCCTTATCGGGAAATAAAAAAGAGTTCCGAATAAATTCGGAACTCTTTCGCGGTGCGTACGGGACTCGAACCCGTGACCCCATGCGTGACAGGCATGTATTCTAACCAACTGAACTAACGCACCCTTAAGTTTTTTGTCGCTTTCTCTCTCGATTGCGGTTGCAAAGGTACGACTTTTTTTGAAACCTCCAAACATTCTGCATAACTTTTTTCAAATTTTCTTCATTTTTCTGTGATTTTCCTCCTTAACATACCATTTCATAGCCTCAAATCGCCTCCTTTTTTTATTCTTCTCGATCTTTTCACCAAAACATGCTGAAATCTTAAGCAAAATTCGTACAAAATATTTCTGAAGTTGTACAAAGTATCTCAGGATATTGTACAAAACTTTTCAAAATTTGTACAAAAAAAGGAGGAAACTTCAGCATCTTTTTACGAAAAGAAAAGGCTGCTGTCCGAAGACAACAGCCTTTACAATTTAGAATTTCAAATATGACTAACTTTTTTATTTGATACGCTTGTATCCATATACAGCCAGGTCACCCAGTTCTTCTTCGATACGCAACAACTGATTGTATTTTGCCATACGGTCTGAACGGCTCAATGAACCGGTTTTAATCTGACCACTGTTGGTAGCAACAGCTATATCGGCAATCGTAGCATCTTCAGTTTCTCCTGAACGATGAGAGGTAACCGTAGTATATCCATGACGATGAGCCATTTCGATTGCATCCAGTGTTTCACTGAGTGAACCGATCTGATTTACTTTAATAAGGATGGAATTGGCACATCCCAGCTCAATACCTTTCGAAAGGAATTCTACATTTGTAACGAACAGGTCATCGCCTACCAGCTGGCAGCGTCCACCGATACGTTCGGTAAGTTTTTTCCATCCCTCCCAGTCGTTTTCACTCATACCATCTTCGATGGAGTCGATAGGATATTTGTTGATAAGTTCTTCCAGATAGGCAATCTGTTCTTCTGATGTACGCTTCTTGCCCTTTTCACCTTCAAAAATTGTATAATCGTACAGTCCATCTCTATAAAACTCGGATGAAGCACAGTCCATACCGATCATAACATCTTTGCCCGGTTCGTAACCTGCCTGCCGGATAGCTGCAAGAATAGATTCCAGCGCATCTTCTGTTCCATTCAGTGCAGGAGCAAAACCTCCTTCATCACCTACAGCAGTACTCAGACCTCTATCATGCAATACTTTCTTCAAAGCATGGAAAACCTCAGCCCCATACGAAGACCTTCGCGGAAAGAAGGTGCTCCCACCGGACGGATCATAAATTCCTGAAAGGCAATAGGCGCATCACTGTGTGAACCTCCGTTGATAATATTCATCATCGGAACAGGCATTACAAATGTATTTACTCCACCTATATAACGGTATAAAGGTATATCCAGATAGTTTGCCGCAGCCTTTGCCACTGCAAGAGAAACTCCTAAAATAGCATTTGCACCTAAATTCGACTTGGTTGGCGTGCCATCCAGCTCAAGCATTTTCTTGTCGATAGCCCGCTGCTCCAGAACAGACCATCCAGTCAAAGCCGGAGCAATAACCTTATTTACGTTTTCAACAGCTTTCAACACACCTTTTCCACCGTAACGGTTAGAATCTTTATCACGAAGTTCGAGAGCTTCATGTTCACCGGTAGATGCTCCGGAAGGAACAGATGCACGTCCCATCACGCCAGATTCCAGTCTTACTTCAACCTCTACCGTAGGATTTCCTCGTGAATCGAGTATTTCACGACCTATAATTGATTTTATTTTCATATTTATTTCTATTTAAATGATTAGTATTTCTCAGTGTTACAAAAATCATAAATTCTGATAAACACCACAATACCTCAAAATAGGTATTTTTTACGTGTATAAAAAGCGCAGAACTCATATTCGGAAGTTCTGCGCTTTAGTCATACATATCCAATATTAATAATTATTTTTCTTTACTTCGAAATATGCCTGTGGATGTAAACATGCCGGACAAGTTTCAGGAGCTTCCGTACCTACATATAAGTAACCACAGTTACGGCACTGCCATACTACCTCGGCGTCTTTCTTGAATACCTTTCCTTCTTCTACATTCTTTGCCAGAGCAAGGTATCTTTCTTCGTGTCCTTTTTCTGCAACAGCAATTTCACGATACATCTTCGCAATGGCAGGGAAACCTTCTTCATCTGCAATGTCTGCAAACTTAGGATAGTCGAGTGACCATTCTTCGTTTTCACCTGCAGCCGCAGCTTTCAAGTTTTCGAGTGTTGTTCCGATTACACCTGAAGGATAGCTGGCTGTAATTTCTACCATACCGCCTTCCAGCCACTTGAACATACGCTTTGCATGTTCTTTTTCCTGATCAGCAGTTTCAGCAAAGATGGCAGCAATCTGTTCGTAACCTTCTTTCTTTGCTGCACTAGCATAATATGTATAGCGCATTCTTGCCTGTGATTCACCAGCAAATGAAATGCCTAAGTTCTTCTCTGTTCTTGTTCCTTTGATACTTTTTCCCATAATCGTTAGTTATTTAATTGGTTAAACATGTATATTCTTGATTTGATATTGTAAAGGTAATACTTTTATTCAAATTTGTAATAATTACAATTTTTATTTAAGTATTATTAATAAATTTCACTCATGCAATATAAATAATAACCTTATTATCAGCCCAAATGTTCAAATAAATATATACTTTTGCACTTCTTTTTATAATTTATAACAAAACACATATATGGTAAAATTGGATTTTCAGCCTAAACTGTTTTCTACACTGAAAAATTATACGAAAACAGATTTTACTACCGACCTGATGGCAGGTATTATTGTAGGTATAGTAGCATTGCCTCTTGCCATCGCATTCGGTATAGCTTCAGGAGTAAGTCCTGAAAAGGGTATTATCACAGCGATTGTTGCAGGATTCATCATTTCGTTTCTTGGGGGAAGCAAGGTACAGATCGGAGGACCAACCGGTGCTTTTATCGTTATCATCTACGGTATCATCCAAGAATATGGCATCGAAGGCTGATGGTTGCACGATGATGGCTGGTGTACTCCTTATATTATTAGGCATATTCAAGTTAGGTACAATCATCAAATTTATTCCTTATCCTATTATTGTGGGATTCACCAGTGGTATCGCCGTTACTATTTTTACAACTCAGATAGCGGATATCTTCGGTTTGCAGTTCGGAGGTGAAAAGGTTCCGGGCGACTTTATTGGAAAATGGATTTTATATTTTCATCATTTCGACACTGTAACTGGTGGAATGTGATCGTCAGTTTGGTAAGTATCTTCATCATCGCCATCACTCCTAAGTTCTCGAAAAAATCCCCGGCTCTCTGGTTGCCATCATTCTGGTAACAGTCGGCGTATATCTGTTGAAAATGTATGGAGGAATCACTTGTATCGATACAATCGGTGACCGCTTCAGTATCAAGGCACAGCTTCCTGAGGCTGCCGTACCAGCATTGGACTGGGAGGCTATCAAGAACCTCTTTCCAGTTGCTATTACCATCGCTGTATTGGGAGCGATAGAATCTTTGCTTTCGGCTACGGTGGCTGATGGTGTGATAGGCGACCGTCATGATTCGAATACTGAATTGATTGCACAAGGTATAGCCAATTTCGTTTCGCCTATCTTCGGAGGAATCCCGGCTACAGGAGCTATTGCCCGAACCATGACCAACATCAACAACGGAGGTAAATCACCGGTTGCAGGTATCGTTCATGCGGTGGTATTGTTACTGATCCTACTATTCCTGATGCCGCTTGCCCAATATATTCCGATGGCCTGTCTGGCAGGTGTTCTCGTCATCGTATCATATAATATGAGCGGCTGGCGTGTTTTCAAGGGATTGTTGAAAAACCCAAAATCGGATGTTACGGTCTTGTTGATAACCTTCTTCCTTACCGTTATCTTCGATTTGACTGTAGCTATCGAAGTCGGACTGGTTATAGCTTGTGTACTGTTTATGAAACGTGTTATGGAAACAACACAGATTTCTGTTATCACCGAGAGATAGATCCGAATAAAGAATCAGACCTGGAAGTACACGAAGAGCATCTTATCATTCCTAATGGGGTAGAGGTATACGAAATAAACGGTCCGTATTTCTTTGGTATTGCTACCAAATTTGAAGAAATAATGGCACGTTTGGGTGACCGACCGAAAATTCGTATCATCCGTATGCGTAAAGTTCCGTTCATCGATTCGACAGGTATTCATAACCTGACAACACTGTGTGAAATGTCACAAAAGGAAAATATACATATTATCCTTTCCGGAGTAAACGAACGTGTACATGCCGTACTCGAAAAATCCGGATTCTATGAACTGCTGGGTAAAGAAAATATCTGTAGTAACATTAATGAAGCACTAGAAGTCGCAACAAGAGAAATAGCAGAATTCGATGAAGGTAACAAATAGACCTTATATTGTTAAAACCTTTTAGCAAACGAGCGGAACTTATTAAAACATGTTATAAAGCATAGATTTTAATGAGTTTCGCTTGTTAGTTTCCAGAAAGTCCGTATCTTTGCACTGTGTTTTTCATAGTATTAGATTTAAGGTTAACAAAGGTTGGAGTACAGCGGTACTCCTTTTTTTATGCCTTCTTGTAAAGAATCGCTTATCAAATAAAAAAGCTATTCCAACTTTATTCATTGAAATAGCTTTTCTTTCAACACAACTTATATCTTTTTTTCAATAAGAGGCTGTAGCATTCAGACCTGCTTTCTTAAGCAGTTCCACAATACGGTCCAGTTCTTCGTGTGTAGCTTTTTGCAGAAACTGATCGGGAGTTTCACGGTCTATTGTGTAAATCATTACCTGACGGGGAGCAATCTGTTTAACAATCTCAATCCAGGGAAGTACAAAACGATCGGATGTATTATCAACATCCTTACCTTCGTCTGTTTTTCCCTTCATAAACATAGTCTGGATAATCAGCTTTCCTTTAAAAGCTTTCATCGTTTCAACAATCTTATTAACATCGTAAGCTCCCGACGGACGGTCTACCCGCTGAATATATTCTGCATCAACCGTATCAAGTTTCAATATGTTGTTATCTATCTTATTCAGTGCATTAAACACTTTTTCCTTGTGAATAAAGGTGGAATTACTCAGCACACTGACTTTGCATGAGGGAAATATTTATCGCGCAATGCTAATGTGTCATCTATAATTTCCGGAAAATGAGGATGCGCCGTAGGTTCTCCGTTACCTGCAAATGTCAATACATCAGGAACAGGACCGTTTGCTTGCATATCGATTAAACGATGTTCCAACGCTTCGCGCACTTCTTCGCGGGTAGGAAGTTTCTGTTTAGGACGATGATCTTTATTATATCCGCATTCACAATAGATACAGTCGAATGTGCAAAACTTACCATCGGCAGGAAGCAAGTTTATTCCTAACGAAACACCCAGTCGCCGGCTATGCACGGGACCAAATATAGGAGAAGGATAAATAACTGTTGACATAAGTCATATTAGTTTTAGTTCACAAGCAAAAGTACACAATATATTTCGATTACCACTTTACTTTCAACTGTAATTGTAAATCAGCTTTACGGTTTCCCTGAATTTCTTCAGTTCCGGAACTTATTTTATCACGGTCATTATAACAAGTTATCCCCCATTTCCCCTGAATAATAAACCGATCTTTATAACTATATTTTAAGTTGACTGCCAACGGCTTCCCCTGCCATAAAAAGAGGCATAGAGAAGGCGTATAACAATCCCGGCTCATACATATAAATACGGGAATCATAACTTTGTGTATGAAACCAAGCCCCGCTACATGATATTTGCATAGGAATAAAAGATAGTTTTGTACCAAGTGTACCATTAACAAATCCTCCATTCGAACTGTTTATATTCTTATAATAAGAAGTACGCACATATTCTGCGGCAGTTTTTAACCAGAATATTTCACAAGGTTTATAAGAAAGTTGATAATGTATACGCTGACGGATATAAGGTAACACATACTTTCCGTCACTGTCTGAAGTGTAATTCTTTGCCTTATTCTTATGACTATACTTTATTAACATCACCAGTGAATTAAGAGGTGAATAACTTAATTGAAACAAACCATCAATACCGGATGTATGATCTCTATCAACCTGATATCTCCGATAGAAAAATGAAAGAAATCGGCATAACATAAGATTTTCAATTTCCTTAAATAACTAGATTCCAACCCTATATAAACGCCTGTTTCATTTTGAAGCTGTGAGTTTTCTCCGAAAGCATTTGCGTGAATAGCCTGATAACGCTTGTCATAATATCGGTTAATAAGTAATAAACTAGTATGAACAGCCGGTAAATAACTCAACATATTTAATGTAGCAATCTTGCCTGATTTATCGAAAGCTGTCTCTCCTGAAAATATAAATTTGTGGAGAAAAAAATTTGTAGTTTGTTCCTATGTTGAAAAAATATTTTCCTCGGGGATAATACAAATTATATGGACGTAAATCAGGATTCAACACCATGTTGAAAACTGTATAAACACCTGTTAAACCTAATTCAACAGTTTTTCCATTATATGTTAAATTACTTCCAATCAATTGATTGTTTACCATATTTTTCTTTTCCATATCTTTCTTCAACCGATGAAATCCATCTGTTTTCAACGATCTTATAAACATATCTTCTACCCGTGCATCCTTTTTACGAAATGAGTAAAAAGCAGACAATGTCCAACGTTTTTTCAACTTATAAGTAGCAGCGATTCCTTGCAAATAATTATTTTCATCCGTAGAAGTATATTTAGCAATTCCCCGCCCAAACCGGTTCATGGTTCCTAATGAACCTGACTTGCCAAAACTAAACCCTCCTGTGTTAATAACCAGTCCATACCCAAAACTTACCCGATAATTACCTATCGCTAACGACTTCAACTTCTTTACGTCCTGTAAAAAGAAATAAGCAGAATAGAAATCATATCCTTTTTTATTGTATTTACAAAAGAAAGGCTCTCCGGCATTGTACTGCACCCCAAAAGTTAGACACAAAACTTTTGGGGTGTTTTTTATGAAGTACAGTTATGAACAACGGCTTATTATCGTTAGCCGGGTAAAACAAGGAGAGTTAATAGCTCATTTGTCAAAGGAGTATCATATCAATAAGACTCAGATATTGGCATGGGTGAGAATGTGGGACAAATATGGTCCTTCTGGACTAGAGCAACAACCACATTGTCGCCCTACGGTTAAATTAAAGGAAGAAGTAGTACGTTTAATATTGGAAAAAGGTGTACCTTTATCCCATGTAAGAATAGAATACAGAATTGGTAAGACGGCTCTACAACGCTGGGTCAGTACAGTACGCAAGTATGGTTACGAAGCTCTTGCGCCGTCCAAACGCCAAGGAAGAGCATTAAAAGAACCTATGGGACGTCCAAAGAAGAAAGAACCGCAAACGGAACTTGAGAGGCTTCAGGCTGAAAATCTCCGCCTGAGGGCAGAGAACGCGCTGCTAAAAAAAGCGAAGGCCTTAGTCGAGGCAAAGAAGGCCCAAGCACTTCTGAATGGGCGCGAACCATCGACGAACTAAGGTCGGATTATCCTCTTGACTTGTTATTGAAGTTAAGAAAGATGGCTCGTTCTGTGTTCTATTATCATCTGAAACGCCTTAAAACGATTGATAAGTATTCCAATGAAAAGGAATCAATCAAACTAATTTTTCATGAGCATAAGGGACGATATGGCTATCGGCGTGTAACAGCGGAGATGCATAACCGTGGCTTTATGCTAAACCATAAAACCATCCAGAGGCTTATGTGTGACTTAGGGCTTAAAAGCAAAATACGCATGGTACGATACCGCTCATACAAAGGTGAGGTTGGCAAGATAGCCCCGAACATAATAGACAGGGATTTTACGGCAGAAGCCCCCAACCGCAAATGGGCGACAGATGTAACACAGATAAAAATCGGTTCTGTCAAACTTTATCTTTCCCCGATATTGGATATGTTCAACGGTGAGATCATATCATACAACATCTCCCGAAAACCGGATATGGAACAGATATACGATATGTTGGATAAAGCGTTCACAAGGTTTGACAGTCTTGACGGACTTATACTCCATTCTGATCAAGGATGGCAATACCAACACTACGGTTACCGTAAACGTCTTGAAGAACATCATATAGTACAAAGCATGTCTCGTAAGGGTAACTGCCTTGACAACGCTATGGCGGAAAATTTCTTTGGAATTATGAAGTCTGAATTACTGTATACCGAGAATTTTGAATCTCCTGAAGCCTTTATAAAGGCTTTGGATAAATATATTGAATATTATAACAATAAAAGAATCAAAGCCCGGTTAAATGGAAAGAGTCCGGTACAATACCGAACTCTTTCTATTACGGATAGTGTTTAACTTGTCCAACTTTTTGGGGTCACTTCAATATGAGACAGCCTCTTTCTATATTAACTAACAACACGATCACAACTAAAACATAAAACTAAAAATTTTCTTTTGAGAAGTCTTAAATCGTTCAATTTCCAAAGAGAGCGATTTCTTTAATTGAACAGCCATAAAGCCCAGAAAAGGCAGATTTGTTTCTTCTTCCTGTGATTGACGTAAGGCAGAAATATACTCTTCCCTATCTTCCTTAAATATCTTAGTCGGAAAAAGGTTGTAGCAGAACTGAATATAATTCATCAGTAGGCGGGCGGTTCTTCCGTTGCCATCGACCCACGGATGAATGGTCACTAAGTTAAGATGAGCATTGAACTTAGTTCGTATTGTTCCCGAAATGTTCCCACTGCCTTCTGTTTTTCCTGTAATAAAGCGCAAAGTTCCTCTACTTTGGCAGGGACTTTCTGATAACTCATATAAGAACGTCCATCAATACCAGCCGTCACGCCACACAAGCGAAATTCACCTTTGGAAGAATCAAAAGAGCCACCCATAACGTTATAAATACTGCCTGTCGTACGCATCAATGTCGAATTCAACTTTTGCAAGAATGCTGAATTAATTGGTTTCTTACTTTTGGCTTCCTCTTTGGCAAGCTCATATGCCTTCTTTAAGTCCTCATTCATCAAATGATACACCAAAGGCTTCCCTTTAGCTGTCAATCCCTCATCGAAAAGCATTTGTGCCTCCGCTTCGGTGAGTGTAGAACCCTCAATTGCTGTAGAATGGGTAATAAGAGAATAGAGGTAGTACTTTTCATAGTCCACCGCTTCACTAATACCAAGTTGCTGAAACTTTTGGTATAACCGTTCAATCTCTTGCCAAACACCTTGTTCCATTGACTTTTATTTAATTGGATTTATCTCTTTTCAAAGGTAGTGTATTTGTATTGCGTAGCCAAAGAAAATAATGACTTACTACTATATTTTTGCGCCTGTGGGGAAAATGTGGGGAAAAATCAGGCAAACAAAAAGGCTAAGCGATTAATTGTTAATCGCTTAGCCTTTCATTCAGTACCCAGACCCGGTACAAGCCATAGAAATCATAGGAAAACAAAAGAATTTATTTTCCTTATTATCAATTATTTGCATATTTCCTGTTTTCTCCATTTTTGCCCTATTTTGCCCGTTTTCTGTTATTCAGTACACTTTTAGTACACTTTGAAATCTCATTTTCTTTTGTACCTTTGCAATATCGGAAAACAAAAGAAAATCAACTATTTAGTGTAATTACCCGGTTACGGTACCTAAATCGGGATAAACCTCTACACAATGGCAAAGTTAGAAAATAAAACGAAAGAGAACCCCAAGTTGGAGCAAAATAAGCTCTCGGACGGTAGAATAAGCCTTTACTTAGAGTATTATTTAGGTAGAGAGGAAAAGCCCGTATTGGATGAAAACGGTAATCAGGTGTATTACGATAGTGGGAAAATGCAAGGCAAACCCAAGTTTGCAGTAAAGCATAACAGGCGAAAAGAAAACCTTAGCCTGTATCTGATAGACAAACCCCGTACTCCTGCGGAACGGCAACAGAACAAGGAAACTTTGGAACTCGCCATGCGCATACGTGCAGAGCGTGAACAGGAGTTTAAAGAAAGCATGTTGGGTTACCGCTTAAAGAAAGACAGGGCTGTTAATTTCTTGGACTACTTTCAAGCCTATATCAACAGCTATACCAAGAAAGATATTCGCATGGTGCAAATTGCGCTGAGCCGTTTCAAAGACTTCTTAAAAGAAAAGTACCCCATGAATGAGTGTAGCATTAAACCGGAACTCATCACCAAAGAAATGATGGAACAGTTTGTAGCTTATCTGCAATCCCGAAGCGTTGGCGAAGGTGCTAAAAGCATTTACCAGCGTTTCAAGAAAGTCATTCGCTATGCAATAGAGCATGATGTAATGCTGAAAGACCCTTGTAAAGATGTCACCTGCAAAGTAGATAGCCAGATGCTTCGGAAAGATGTGCTTTCGCCCGAAGAAATACAAAAGCTGATGGCGTGTCATTATGACAACGAAAACCCCACAATCAGACGAGCGTTTATCTTCTGTCTGTATTGCGGGTCTGCGCTTCTGCGATGTAAAAGACCTTACCTATAGGAATGTGGATTACGCAAATCGGTTATTGAAGTTTGAACAAAGTAAAACAAAGGGACATTCTGCCAGTAGCGGTGTAGTTATTCCCTTGAATGATGGTCTATTATCCATTATTGGCGAAGCTCCGGCAGACAAGAACTGTTTGATATTCGATTTACCTACATATGAAAGCTGCTGCAAATCGGTTAAGCGTTGGGTAAAAAGAGCCGGAATAGACAAGCATATAAGCTGGCATTGCGCTCGACATTCATTTGCCGTGAATATTCTGAACAATGGGGCAAATATCAAAACCGTAGCCAGCCTTTTAGGACATAGCGGATTAAAGCATACGGAGAAGTACACCCGTGCGGTGGATAAATTAAAAGAGGAAGCAATAAACAGCTTGCCCGAACTAAAGTTTTAACCATAAAAGACCTATCTTTGTAACTATGGACTTTGAATCATTAGTAAAACATATCAGCACGATACAGAACACGTTGCAGGCACAAGCCGCACACGCTGTAAACCTTGCCCTTACTTCCCGTAACTGGCTTATGGGTTGCTATATCGTGGAGTTTGAACAAAATGGGGAAGACCGTGCCGCATACGGAGAACAGCTTTTGAAGAAATTGGAACAACGGCTGAATACAAAAGGACTAAATGAACGTAGATTCCGTGAATTTAGACGGCTGTATCTTGTTTATCCACAGCTAAAAGAACCTATTGCACAGTATATTACATCGCAAATTCAAATTCGGCAGTCATTGAACCGCCGAATTCACCGAACCAATTCGGCGGTTGGTGACCGCCGAATCTGAAAATGGCGTTTGGAAACTATCAACAGAACACCCACAAACCGAAACATGGATGATTCCGGCTGATAGATTATTCAACAGATTATCTTCCACCCATTTAAATACCATATCAGGAATTGAGAACCCGGTAAAACGTGCTTTCTATGAAATGGAAACAATTCGTGGTTGCTGGTCTGTAAAGGAGTTGGAACGACAAATAGCATCTTTGTATTATGAACGTAGCGGACTCTCCAAAAACAAAGAAGCCCTCTCCGCTTTAGTCCAGCAACAAGCAACCCTATTACAACCTAAAGATGTTATCAACACTCCTGTTACTTTAGAGTTCTTAGGATTGAATGAACGTGCCTTAGTAACAGAAAACGACTTAGAGCAATCCATTCTTGACAACCTACAACACTTCCTGCTGGAAATGGGGCATGGCTTCTGCTTTGAAGACCGACAAAAACGTATCTTGATTGATGAAGACTATTTCTTTGCCGACCTCGTATTCTATCACCGCATCTTGAAATGTCATGTTATTGTGGAATTGAAGATAGACAAGTTCCGCCATGAGTATGCTTCACAACTCAATATGTATCTAAACTATTTCAAGGCGGAAGTGATGCAGCCGGATGATAATCCGCCTATCGGAATTCTGCTTTGCACAGAAAAGGGAGATACATTGGTTAAGTATGCCACTGCCGGATTAGACCCGAATATCTTCGTACAGAAGTACATGATAGAACTTCCAAGCGAGGAAGAAATAAAGGAGTTCATTGCTTCCTCAAATTACTAACCTATCATAAAAAGTAATACTGGCGAAAAGAAGAATACTGTTTTTCTTTTCGCCAACACACATATAATTTGCGGGCAACAGGCATAAGTTTAGTCCGTTTTGGATATATAGACAAAGAAACAAACTAAACTATAACAGCAAACACACAATAATTTACACCTTTTAGTATATCTTTTAAAGATATGATATTCAAGGGGTGTTTACTTGTTATTTTACTCGAACAGGGTAAGTATATGGAACTAAGTTATGATTATAGTACACTCTAAATAAAAGACTATCTCCTTCCAAAAAAGCATTAACTAAATCAGGATTCTTGTTTTTGAGCTGCTGAATACTTTCAATATGCAATGTGTCTTTATGGTTTTCGTTCATATAATCACAATATGACTGAAAAAAACGTCCTAATTCATCATTTTTATGATAAGAAACTGAATGTCTAGTATATACAACAAATTCATTCTTTATAAAAGATATTTTTTGCAATCTTTTTACTGGCTGCAAATCATCACTTTTGGGATTATATAATATTGCTCCAGCCATCCAAGTTGCTTTTTTTAATAGCAAACTATTATGCAAATAACCAATAGAGCCTAATTTGGCACTTTTATCAAAGAAAGATGTTGAAATATTAAAAACAAGAGGAAACTTTATGGTTGAAATTTTATTAACATTTTTACCTTTCACTAAAATTATAGGATAATTTGAGTCTATTTGCTCTACTACAATTTTTTTTATTAGAAGAGCAAGAGAAACAAGTTACAATAATAATTAATATAAAAATTAGCATATTCGTTTTCATATCAGACGTTATTTCTTAAAGAATGATTCAATTACATAAATCTCGCTTTCTGTAATGGGGGTCTAATTTTATTCTTAATAAAACAGCAATGTCTTTTTCTGATTCAACTAAGCTATCATCAAACATTATTAGCTCATCAAGTGTTTTAAAATTTTGGATATATACAAAGCCATAAACTAACCTTATTTGAGAAAGAAAAAAGGAACAACCAAACTTTTATCAGTTGCTTAAATGCATACTCTATCATACAAATAATAGTCCTGCAATAATTTTTCTCAATTAATTAAAAATAGCCAATTGCTATTCCCAAAGATAATGGCACATACAAGAATCCCCAATGCTATAAAGAGATAGTTAGGATAATGAACTCAAGGTCCATATAAGGTATTATGTTTCGTTCACATATTTACTCCATAGCCAAATAATATATTTGCCTATACTTTCCAGTCCTACAATATCAATCATTATTATCGTTTTTTGAATATTCATTCCATAATTCGTTTTAGAAACAAACCGACCATTCATCGGTTTTCCGTTGGTCTCATAGGTCTTTGGTCAGTCTGAATAATGCATATCCTATTATGATGAATAATATTCCTACAATAATGCCAACTATCCAGAATAGTTTTATTGGATATTGAAATATAATATCTTCATATTTTATCTTTTTTTTTCTGTGTATGATTATGCCAAACCCAAACTAAGAATTTCCCAATATGATAATATATACCTGGTGCACTCATTATTACTTATTGCTTTTGTTGTTTAATGTATCTATTGAAGTTTCATACCACTTAAAAATGTTCTTCTGAGGTATCATTCCAAAAGTTGAAAGTTTCTACCATGTCAATAAATGATTTACCTTCTTCACTCATTTTGAAACGTTGTTTAGCCTGCTGAAACATTTTTCCAGCCTCTTTTTGCCATCCGTGTCCTTTAGGCTTATAAAGATTTTGTTTATACATTGGAGATTTGACATAAGCATTATAGCCATTAAGACCACTTGTTATTTGACTGCAAGGTCCTAAAATTCTTAGTGCTCCTCCAATGAATGCAGTGGGAGCAAAGTCCATGAATGCTTGAGTTCTTTACTTGTGGTGTTTGAGAAAACCTCCAAGTGTATGTCCTGT
>ENA-OQIR01000641-OQIR01000641.1-human-gut-metagenome-genome-assembly--contig:-NODE-641-length-14205-cov-2.571814_pt1 | contig 14205 bp, 18 predicted proteins | sample MGYA00242580_ERZ504745 | MGnify/ENA primary metagenome ERZ504745 (study PRJEB26092, sample SAMD00036214) | human gut metagenome | host: Homo sapiens | study: EMG produced TPA metagenomics assembly of... | reverse complement strand
GACTGGCGTTCCGGTGAGACTTGGAAGGCGTTCGACGAATTCCGCGCGGAGGGCCGTGTGCGTACGCTTGGCGTGTGCAATTTCCTGCCGGAGCATCTTGAGCGGCTGCATAAGGAGACGGGCGAGTATCCGGCCGTCGACCAGATCGAGCTGCATCCCACGTGGCAGCAGCGCGAGGTGGTGGCGTATTGCAAGGCGCACAATATCGCGGTCGAGGCGTATTCGCCGATGGCGCGTGGCGCGGATCTCAATGCCGGCGATGGTGTGATCGAACGCATCGCGCGGGCGCATGGCGTCACCGAAGCGCAGGTGATCCTGCGATGGCATATCGAAAACGGCACGATCATCATTCCCAAGTCGGTGCATGCGGACCGGCAGCGGCAGAATCTCGACCTGTTCGGTTTCGTGCTTGACCCGGACGAGCATGCGGCCATCGACGCGTTGGATGGGCCGACGCGTGCGGGACATGATCCGATGACGTTTACGTATGCGTGAGACTGCTTAGGGTGCGATGACAAGGCACGGATCGCGTGACGGCACGCATTTTCGTAAGAAGCTGCTCAATGCCGACGGGCCGGTGGAACGCATACTGATTCTGCTGGTGATCGCCGTGGTGGCGGGCGTCACCATCGGCCTGCTCATGCCGAAAGCAAACCCGACCGTCGGCGAAATAACAGGCGAATACACCGCGTCCGGCAGCGCCGCGCAGACGCTGCAGCAGCTGACGGTCGACGATAATCAGCGGCACGCCGGCTACGATCGCGACCTGTTCGGCTTCCGCCAAACCGATGACGACGGCAACGGATGCGACGTGCGCGAAGACGTGCTGGCGCGCGACCTCACCGACGTGCGCTACCGGCAGCATGGATGCAAAGTGGAATCGGGCACGCTGGCCGACCCGTACACCGGCAAAACAATCCACTTCGTACGCGGCGCGCGCACCTCGTCGGCGGTGCAGATCGACCATGTGGTGGCGTTGGAGAATGCCTGGCGTCGGGTGCGAACCAGTGGGACCGTACGAAGCGGTACCGGTTCGGCAACGACATGTACAACCTGCTGGCGGTGGACGGGCCGGCCAATCAGGAGAAGGGCTCCGCGTCGGCCGCGTACTGGCTGCCGACGAACGGCGCATACCGTTGCGATTACGTGGCCCGGCAGATCGGCGTGAAAGCCAAGTATGGCTGAGCGTCACCACCAAGGAAAAGCGGGCGATGCTGTCCGTGCTGCATGGCTGCCCGGCGCAAAGCGTGCCGGAGCGGTGAGGCGCGTGGCAGGTGGCGGAGCGTAGGTGCGCGGTGAAGCGTAGGTGAGTGGCGGAGTCTCCCGAAATGTGTCACGATTCGAAATTTCGGCTGTTTTTTCGAATCGTGACACATTTTTCCTTCCAAAAAAACAATACGGGGGTATAAAACGACATATTCCCAAGGAAAATGCCTCAAAAACATACCCCCGAACCGAAAGTGATGTGTCACGATCAAAATTTTGGTCTTTTTTTCGAATCGTGACACAAAAAACAAGCCTCCTATATCCTGTGCGCAACCAAACGCATCGGAATGACGCGCGACGAACACGATTATCAGCGGCTTTCAAGGATTCCAGCGCCGATCGCCACAAAAGAGGCACAACACCGAGGAGTCGCGATCATGCGGAAAGCGGGCGGCCTCACGCGCGCACCCAACGAAACCGCATCAGTCAAGCAGCCTAAGCTTGCGGGCTTTCCGATAACGCAGCACCACTTTACGCCATGGCAAGGGCGTGGTCACCCCAATCGGCCGACCGACGATCGAAGACAACGCATGGGCGACGTTCATGGCGAACGCGGCGCGATGCAATTCGTCGGACAAATCCAGCTGCGTGACCGAAAACACAGTCCAACCAGCGGCCGCAAGACGCGACAGCTTGTTCTGATCGCGCCGATATTGCGCACGGTCAGTACGATGATGGTCACCCTGATAGTCCAGGCCAAAACGATGCTCGGCATCGACAAGATCCAACGTCACCGCAGCGCCATTCGCAAAATTCACGCCGGGGACCACACAGTTCGGTTGCATAATCGGCAGGCCATAACGCACAAGAGTCAGCCTCATTTCGGTCTCCTTGGAGGAATCGCTGCCTGACTGCACGAGCGCCAACGCATCCAGACACTTGCTCCGGTATGGGACGTTCTCAGTTTTAACAAACTCAATCAGCCCCTTGCGAGTGGCGAATCGATGGCGAATCAACGACTCCGCAACCATGACGATGTCCTGGATACCCCACCGGCCGGCAGCCAAAGACCACGCCGGAACGGGCATAAGCACCGGAACTCCAGCAACCTCACGCACGTGTCGCGCGGACAAGCCCTTCCAGACATGCACGGTCACATCGGCCGACACCGATGTGCTTTTCTTCACACGGCCGCGACGAGCCGGCGATTGGGCGACCGTATGAAGTTTCGCCGGGGATTGCGGGAATTGGGAAGCTGAGAAGCCGACTGCCGAAGACCTGGAATCTGATTCCGAGAAACAGCCTGGGAATCCGGGAAATATTGAAAATCCGAATCCGGGAAATCCTGCCCTAAACGGATAGAGTGTTCGGAATGGCCGAAAGCCGGACTTCTCCACTCCATCCATAGTCCACGTCCGTCCCAGCGTAACCGCCTTGCGACGAACGCAGCGAAACAACGGAGCAATCACTATCTGCGGGCAGCTCGACGCCCCAAATCGCGAGCGCGGTCTCGTGACTTACGGGATGCCGCAACTCCACGGACTGGGCAATGCGGAGAATACGCCAGCTGGCTTCGGACAGGGTCGCCCGCTGGATCGGCTTGTATGCATCATCAGCATTCATGGCGTGCAATATAAACGATGGCAACGGTTTGATGTGCGTTTTTCCAAAGTTGTGGTCGGAGAACATGCGATTTGGGGCAGTTCAGCATGGCATGGCCGTAATTCCAACGATTTGGAGCGCAACAGCCTGTGGATAACCAATGGAGATGGTTCCAGCTACCACCGCAGCTTTACAAGGGACGCGGCCTGGCACTTCCGGAAGTGCGGCAAACCGGTATTTCTTTTCGCTTGGGGAATCGGGGATGGATCAGCCTCAGCCCAGCCTTCAAGGCAATTCGGACCAATTCATCACGAACCAGCACAAACTAGTCTCAAGCGAGCCTTGAACCAGCTTTGGAGCGGAATCTTCCGCTATAAATGTGTCACGATTCGAAATTTCGGCTGTTTTTTCGAATCGTGACACATTTTTCCTTCCCCAAAAACAATACGGGGGTATAAATCGGCGCATTTCCAAGGAAAATGCCTCAAAAAACATACCCCCGAACCGAAAGCGATGTGTCACGATCAAAATTTTGGCCATTTTTTCGAATCGTGACACAAAACAAGCGACACGGGCAGTACCGGAAGAGTAGGTCCAAGGCCTGCTCTGGAAAGGGCGGAGCTGGCGCACAGATAGCGTGGGCAGTGCCGGAAGAGCGGAATCAAGGCCTGCGACGGAAGCGAGGAGGGCACTCAGGGGAGGAGAAGGCATGCGGAAAGCGGGAGCACTAGGCGGCGCGAAACCAAACACGCGACACTAGGCACGGGTGGTGGCGCGGGCTATGATGCGGGATTGGGTGGTGATGAGCTCCGGTTCCAACGTACGGCTGCCGTCGATGCGGTTGATGATGCGGCTGACCGCGGTCGGCGCGATCCAGTCGAGGCAGGAATCCATGGTGGTCAGCGGCGGCTGGAAATATGCGGCTTCCTCGTTGTTGTCGAAGCCGATCACCTGCACCCGGTCGGGCACCGCGATGCCGTTCGCTGCCAAAGTGAACAGTGCGCCCAACGCAAGCTGGTCGTTGAACGCCACGATGCCATCGAAGGGGATGCCGGAGTCGACGATGCGCTGCGTCATGCGCGCGCCCGAGCCGATGGTCCAATCCTGGCCGACGTTGGGCACTAGCCGTGTGTCCAATTCGACGCCTTGGTCGGCACACGCTTCGAATATGCCTCGCATGCGCAGCTGCGCGTTGCCTTCCACGGCGTCGCGCAGCTCGAGGATATGCTCCGGATCGGTTCGCGAGCCGATCACCGCAAGATTCGTGGCACCGTGGTCGAACAGGTATTGCGCGGCGAGACGCGCCTCCTGGACGTCGTCCGGGGTGACATGGTCCGCCTTGCCATGCGTGGACCGCGCGCCCACGCAGACCAGCGGATAATCCACGTCCAGGTCCTCGGGATCGAGATCCTCGACTTCGGAGATGGACAGGATCATGCCGTCCGACACCGTGGCATTGAAGTTTCGCAACAGCGCGCGGGCACCCTGCGCGGATCCTTCCGCATACGTGGTGATGTACACGGAATAGCCGTAGATGCGGGCCGCGTCGATCACCCGGTTGGCCAGTTCGGCCAAATATGGCGCGGTCAGGCTCGGCACCGCGAGCGTGATGAAGCCGGTTTTGCCGCGATTGAGATTGCGGGCCGACACGTTGACGCAGTAGCCGAGCCTGTCGATGACGTCCTGCACTTTTTCGCGTGTGGCGTCGGCCATGCGGCCGGAATGGTTGATGACGTTCGACGCGGTTTTGAGGGAGACTCCGGCCTCTTGCGCCACTTCACGCAGTGTGACGCGTTTCCTGTCAGACTTGTCCGGCTTCACTTCGGCCATATCTCCCCCTAACCGCATCCGTCATCGATATTCGACTTCCGACTTTACCGCCTTACCACGAGCACGCCGTTGCGGCGCACGGTGTACGAGCCGGGCTTTTCCTCCCGATCCGTCTGGAACAGGATGACCGGCTCGCCTTCGATGCCTTGCAATTCGACCGTCTTCTTGCCACGGGGCAGGTAGAAGTCGAAGGTGGCGTCGGCGGAGGCGCGCACGGTGTGCAGCACGTCGCATTCTCCTGCGACGAGGCCGCGAGATATGCGCGGACCAGCTTCGTCAGATCGGCCACATCCAGGTCGCAGCCGACGAAATACGCTTCGCCGGAGCGTACGGATTACGGGTGACCGCGGCCGTGCCGTCGAGCTCCCATTCGTCCGCTTCCTCGCCGGCGTACGTGGCAAGCACCTGCGCGTGTTCGCCGGTCACGTTCACGTCGTTCTGCCACAGGCGGGTCGTGGTGCCGTCCAGCGCGGCCGAATCGTCGGCGGACGACAGTCGGATCTCGCCCGGCTCGCCTTCGGCTTCGGCGCCGAGGATGTTGATTCCTTCGCCGCGGACGCCCAGCATCGAGCGCAACAGGCCATCGCCCGCGCCCGGGTATCCGCCGAGCCAAGTGTGGAAATGCTCGTCGATCAGTCCGGTCGCGTAGCCGACCACCACGCGGCGCCGGCGGCCGCGAAGTCGGCCAACCGCTGCGTGTCGGCGGCGCTCAGGATCAGCACGGTCGGCAGCACGACGGTCTTGTACGAGCTCCAGTCGTAGGCGAGCGGCACGATGTCGGCGCGCGAGCCGCGTCCAGGAACGCGCGGTACCAGTCGCGCACGTCGTGCCAGTGGTTGAGTTTCATGCTCGGCAGGGTCTGGGAGCGGGTGGCCCATTCCGATTCGGCGCTGAAGAGGATCGCCGTGTCGGAGTGCGCCAATTCGGTGCCCTGCACGCCGGCGTCGGCGAGCGTGTGCAACGACGCGCCCAGCTCGCACACCTGGCGGAACAGCTTCGTGTCCTCGCCGGCGTGCGGAACCATGGCCGAATGGAACGCTTCGGCACCGAACGCGGACGCGCGCCACTGGAAGAAGTTGATGGCGTCGGCGCCCATGGCCACATGGGCCAGGGAGTCACGCACGGTCTCGCCCTTGCGCTTGCGGGTGTTAAGCGGCTTCCACTGCACCGCCGAGGTGGAGTGTTCCATGACGTACCACGGCTTGCCGAGCGCGAGCGAATCCATGAGAGCGTCGGAGCAGGCCAGCTCGTCGAGGTGGGATTCGCCCTCGTGGAAGTAGTGGTCGTTGGATACGAAGTTCACTTCCTTGGCCCAGGCGGCGTAGTCCATGCAGCACTGGTCGGTGGAGACCATGAAGTTCGTGGTGAACGGCTTGTCGGGGCAGATTTCGGCGATCGCGTCGCGTTCGGCTTTGTAGAAGTCGAGGAGCATGTCGTTGCCGAACCGTTCGAAGTCGAGCTTCTGGCCGGGGTTGACCATCGAGTCGGCGCCCATGAACCGTGGGATGAGCACTTCGTCGAAGCCGTTCATCTCCTGGCCCCAGAAGGTGGTGCCCCACGCCTGATTGAGCGCGTCGATGGTGCCGTACTTGCGGCGGCACCATGCGCGGAAGGCCTCGAGCGCGTTGTCGGAGTAGTCCTCGCGGTTGTTCCACCCGTATTCGTTGCCCATGTGCCATGCGGTCACATACGTTGGTGCCGTACCGTTCGGCGAGCTTGCGGCACAGGGTCAGCGCGTATTCCTTGAACACCGGGCTGGTCGGGCTCCAGGATTGGCGCGAGCGGCGTTGACCGGATGGCCGTACTTGTCACGCGGAAGGACCTCCGGGTGGCTTTCGTACAGCCACAGCGGCGCGGTCGCCGTCGCGGAGGCCAAGTCGACCACGATGCCGGCATTGCCGAGTTTGTCGATGATGCGGTCGAGCCAGCCGAAATCCCAACGATCCTCGGTGGGTTGGATGCGATCCCAGCTGAAGATGGCGAGGGCCACGGTGTTGACGCCAGCCTGCTTCATCAGGCGGATGTCGTCGTCCCAGATGTCCTCGGACCATTGGTCGGGATTGTAGTCGCCACCGAAGGCGATGCCGCGGCCATCCGCGGTCAGCAGTTCCGGCCATTCGAAGTTGCGTCGCGCACTCACGATTATCTCCTTTGGTAATTGGCATAAAGCCATGGTTTTTTGTATATTACATTCGTTATTTGCCCACCGGCATGTGGTACACCGGTGTAGCATACACGTCGGTGACGTCAGCGACGCACGCATCGGACTGCTCCAGGCGGGCCGCCATCGACGATGTTACCTTCACGCGGACCCCGCGCCTCAGCGGCGTGACGACCAGCGTCAGCTTTCCACCAGCGGCATCGATGGCATCCGCGTAATCGCGCAATCCGACCTGCATGTCTCGCCGTTGCAGAAATTATCGGCGATCAGCACATCGCCGCAGAACAGCCAGCCGATATCGCCCTGGTATGCGATGTTCAGCATGACATCGGCGACCTGCCGTTGATCGCGGAAAAGCCGTCCCATGCCAGCCGGCAAAGCGATTTCGTACCGATCGGCGTGCAGTCTTCTCAGACGCGCATACACCGATACGGGCTCCACCGGCCGCGGAGAGCCGAGCAAGCCTTCCGGATATGCGGCGATCCCGTTTTCGGCGCGGGGCGATTCCAGCGTCCACCCATCGCCGTCCTCGTACAGCAACGCGTTGTCGTCGTCGACGAAGGCGAGGCCTCCGTCCAACACCGTCATCCGCCCGGCGAGCGCTCGTGTGACGCATACGATCTCCGCCGCGTCCCGGACCATGAAGCGTTCGAAATCCGCCTTGCCGACGGTGACGTCCTGGATGTCGCCTTCGAAATGGAACGTCAGCTCATCCATGCCATCGGGCTTGAGGAACACGAACGTGCGGAACGGTCGGCCCGGCACCCGCAGCACGGTGACCGGCTGCAGGTTGGCGCGGACGAGCCGCACGCCGTCCAGATCCATGTTGAACGGCAATATGCAGTTCTCCCCCTCGGCGAGGCCGATGCCGGTGAACCGTATGCGCTCACCGGTACCCGTCGTCACGTCGATTTGCTCACCGTGACGGCTCGGCACGCGCGCATGGTCCTGGAAGTTGTCGATGGACACGAAACCCCGTTCGCCATGCTGCGCACGGCATACCGGAGGGTCTCGGAGTCGGACGGATCGATGCGGTCCTGCCCGTCCTGCAACGAGACCGGCATTCCGGCGAGTTCCGGCCCGAAGGCTTTGACGAACTCGTGCAGGGTGCGCAGCGCCGTAGGATTCCCGCACCTGTCCGAATTCGCCAAGGGGCGCTTGGAAATCATAGGAGCGTTTCGGGGTCTGCCCCTCATTGAGGAATCCGGCCGCGCCCTTCGGGTTGGTTCCGCCATGGAACATGTAGTAGCCGAGGAAATCGCACCCCGAGCCGAGCTTGATGTTGGCCATCGCGTCGACGGAGCGCTTCGGCAGCACGAAACGGTAATCGTACGAATTGAACATCCCGCCGCCCATCTCGCAGCAGGCGTACGGGCGGCTGTCCGGATCGTACGGGGGATCGAAGCCGTCGCTTGTGCTGGAGCCATGCAGCCTCCGGTATCGGTACTCGTCAGTGGCGGGATGCTCCGTCATCCCCTCGGCACCGACGCCGTCGTAGAACAGCCACGGCCGGTACGCGTATCCACCCACAGCGGCAGCATGTCGTCCGGAACCGGTGACTGCCAGCCGGTGCAGGTGAACATCGGCGGGTCGATGCCTTCCTCGATCGCGATGTCGCGCAGCCGTTCCAGGTAGCCGGCCCCATCGTGGCCGGACGGCACCCATTCACGGCTGATGCCGGTGGTCATCTCCCAAGGAGCCGACGACGCCATGTACTCGTTGTCGACCTGGCCGCGATGATCGGCCCGCCATCCTTGAAATACAGGCCGCGCAGCTGCTGCGCGATATGCGCGTAGAGACCGCGCACCGCATCGAGGAAGCCGGCGTCGAGGGAACGGACTCATACGACTTGCCGTACAGCCAGTCGGGAAGTCCGCCGTTGCGCACCTCGCCATGGCAGAACGGTCCCAGCCGCACGATGACGTGCAGTCCGTGCCGGGCGCACAATTCCACGAATCGGCGCACGTTCCTGTTGCCGGAGAAATCCCACTCCCCCTCGCGCTCCTCATGGTGGTTCCAGAACACGTAGGTGGATACGACGTCGATGCCCGCCGCGGCCATCTTCGCGAGTTCCGTGTCCCACCGTTCGGCGGCGATCCGCGAATAGTGCATCTCGCCGGCGATGGGGATCCATGGCGATCCGTCACGGGTCAGGAAGCGGTTCGTGGCGCCCCAGGGTCCCGCCATCCGGCCCGCATGCGGCTGCGGCGCGGATGACGGGGATCCCGTATGCGGGCGTCCGCGCGAACTTGCTGGCTTCCGAAAGATCAACCTCATAGCGCATAACGCTGCTCCTTGTCGAATTCCCGCAAGCAGGAGGACCGGTCAGCCCTTGACCGAACCGGCGACCAGGCCGGCCACGATCCAACGCTGGCAGAAGATGAAGAACACGAACACCGGGATGAGCGCGATGGTGGTGACCGTCATGAACAACGGCCAGTTCGTCGTGAAGGTGCTGATCGCGTTGAACACCTGCAGCACGATGGTCTGTTTGTTGGTCGACGAGATGTACACGCTCGGCGTCATGAAGTCGTTCCACGTGCCCATGGTCTGGAACACGATGACGGTGGTCAGGATCGGGCGGATCAGCGGCAGCACGATCGTCCAGAAGATGCGGAACGGACCGGCGCCGTCGATACGGGCGGCCTCGATGATCTCATACGGCAGGCCGCGCATGTACTGCACGATCAAGAAGTAGCAGAAGGTCGCGCCGCCCGTGTAAAGCACGATCAGCCGAGCAGCGAATCGACGAGACCCACCTGTGCCTCCATGCGGTACTGCGGAATCAGCAGCGTCTGGCCGGGGATGATGAAGGACAGCATGAGCAGCACGCCGATCACGGCGGTGAACTTGCTCTTCTTCAGAATCATGCCGTATGCGGCGAGCGCGCCGAACAGCACCTGCAGGCCGACGCCGACCACCGTCACGATGATGGTGTTCTTGAAGGCGTTGACAATGGGCAGATGCCCGAATGCATACGTGTAGTTCTCGAAATTCCATGTCTTTGGTAACCCAATCGGGTCCATGGACATCTCGGCGCTGCTTTTGAACGTGTTGATGACGATGACGTACAGCGGCACCGCGCAGATCAGCGCGATAGCGATGACGACGACGGAACGGATGATCGAGCCGATACGCTCGCGTTGCTGCAGAGTCATGACAGCCTCTTTTCTACCAGATTGGTGATTACCTGCTGCAGGGCGACCAACAGCGCGCAGCAGATGAAGAAGATGACGCCCAGTGCGGAGCCCAGTCCGTACCGGCTCGAACCGATGCCCGTGAGGATGATGGACTGGGTCACGGTGTAGGTGGAGTAGCCCGGACCGCCGCTGGTGAGGCCATACGGCAGATCATAGACCTTCAAACCACCGGTAAGCAGCATGAAGATGCTCACACCCATGGCCGGAACCATCTGGGGCAGTGTGATGTTGAAGAACTGCTGGCGACGGTTTGCGCCATCGACGGCGGCCTGTTCGTAGATATCGGCGGGGATAGCCTGCAGATACGCCAGATACAGCGTGGCGTGCCAGCCGATCTGAGCCCATACCGCTACGAAAATCACACAGAATTTGGCAAGTTCGGAATTCGACAACCACGGAATCGCATCGATGCCGATCTTGGCGAGCAGCGTGTTGACGACGCCGGACTTCAGCGGGGAGAAGATGTACTGCCAGACCAAGCCGAGCACGGCCATGGACGGCACCGAGAAGAAGAAGAACAGGGAACGGGCGAAGTTACGGCCGAAGAACTTGCGGTTGAGCACCACAGCCAGCGGCAGGGCGATCACGGTGATGAGCACGGTGGTGGCCACCGTGTACAGCAGCGTGAAGCCGAGGCCCGCGAGCAGCGTCGGATCCTTGAAGCACTGCACGTAGTTCGCGAACCCCACGAACTTCGCGTCCGCGAAATTGTAACCGGAGTAATCGGTGAAGCTGAACACCAGGCTTTGCAGGAATGGATGAGGATCACCACGATGAACACCACCATGATCGGCAGCAGGAAGCGTGCGAGGCGAAGTTCTCCATGAAGTTGCGGTGACGACGCTGCTTGAGATGCAACGCCTCTACCTGATCAGCGGAATGTGGACGCGCCGCTGACGCTGTTGATACTGACATGTTGGTTGCTTTCTACAAAACGTGAGATTGGCAGGTCCAGGCGTGGCGCGGACGGAAGGGTCCGCGCCAGCCTGCCGCGATGGATGTCTGTTCGCGATGGATCAGGAGAGGGTCTTGAGCTTGGAATCGAGGTTCTCCGCGGCCTGCGTAGGGCTGATGGAGCCGAGGGCTACCTGCTGCAGCTGGGTGAAGGTCTCGGCGCGCAGCGCGGTGGTGCCCTTGCTCCAGTGGGCGGAATTCAGGTACACGTTGCCGGTCTTGATGTACAGGTCGTAGGCGTCCTTGAAGTGGTCGTCCACCGTGGCGTTGAAGCCCTTGACGGACGGGATCAGGCCCAGCTGCTTCTGGTACAGCTTGAGGCCCTCGTCGGAGGTCAGGAAGGTGAAGAACTTCTCCGCGGCCTTGAGCTTGTCTCCAGAGATCTTGTTGTTGATGCCGAAGGCCGGATCGATGGAGCCCGGCGCGTACGGGGTGTCACCCTTCTTCAGCATAGGAATCTGGCCGAAACCGTAGTTGAGGCCGGTCTCATTGAAGCTGTCGATGTCCCACGAGCCGGAAGGATAGACCGCAAGACGTCCGGCGGTGAATTCCGACTTGACCTGGTCGCCGCTCAGGCCGGACACGTCGGAGCTCATCAGGTTCTGCTTGATCAGCTTGTCCCATTCGCCGTAGTACTTGCCATACACGTTCTTGAACGTGTCCTTACCGGCGTCGATCTTGGCGTCGAGCGCCTCGCCCTGCTTGGCGGATTCAGCGCCGATCCAGCCTCGACGGCGTTGCCCAGTCCATCCTTCGGCTCAAGGTATGGGGTGATTCCCGCGGCTTTGAGTTTGCCGCACATGGTCAGGAATTCATCCCACGTCGCGGGATGGAGTCGTAACCGACCTTCTTCAGCAGATCCTTGTTGTACACCCAGGCATTGGTCCAGGTGCTCACGCCCATGGCGTATACTTTGCCATCCACGCTATAGGCCTTTTTTGCGGCATCGCCGATTTTATCCATGAAGCTTTCATTGCTCAGGTCCTTGGCGTAGTTGCCTTTGACCAGATCGCTCAACGCCTCCGGAGGAACGATGTAGACGTCGGCCAGGTTTCCGCCGGAGATTCGAGTCTGCAGCGTCTGCTGGTAGCCACTCTGGGAACCGGTGGTGGTGCTGTAGTCGATCTTGATGTCCGGATTGGCCTTTTCGAACGCGTCGATGATCGGCTGGTACTTGTCCTGCGAATTGTTCGAGAAGAACGACAGCGTGGTCTTGCCGTCGGCGGCGTTTCCTCCACCGCACGCGGCCAGCGGAACAAGCATCGCCGCAGCGGCCACCGCCGCAATCATCCTGATGGATTTCTTCTCCATGATGTACTCCTCCTTGTGTTCCATCGTTGGCAACCGCTTTACGTGCGTTCATTCGTCGAACCCACTCCAGCTGCGGTAGATACACGTCAATATGTCTTCAACTGACCATTCAGTTGATTCGGGATATTTCCTTCCCTTTTTGGTATAACTGTGTACCTGTTGAAACAGTATAGGTTTTCCGGTGTACCATGTCAATTCAAACAAGGAAATTTGCATCCCATCGACCGCTACCCCTACAAAACATCGGCGTGTCGTATACCGGCAGCACCGTCGACAGCGGACGACGACCCGCCCGCACCATCCGGAGACGCGCAGCCCGAAAGCGTATTGCGGGTGGGCAGGACGCATGTGGACAAGTCGGTGTATTACGGGGGATTATTTTTCCGATGAATTCCCCAGTATTAGTTGGGATTGAAAAGATGCTGAAAGTCCACAGATAAAAAATCGGCGGCCCCAAGGAAATATCCTTGGAAGCCGCGATATGCTTGCGTGCGTCGCGCTACGGGCTCAAGCGAGTACACAGCGTGCTACGCAGACCGTGAGCAACACAGACCGCGCGCTACACAGAATCGCAAGCTACAAACTCAGGAACAGCTCATGGATGCGGGTGTCGTCGGTGAGCTCGGGATGGAACGCCGTGGCGAGGATCTTGCCTTGGCGCAAGCGACCACATTGCCGTCCACCGACGTTTCGACGGTGGCGGCCGGTCCGACTTCGGCCACGAACGGCCCGCGGATGAACACCAGCGGGAAATCCTTCAGCACGATGGAATCGGAGGAAATCTCAGTAGTCGAACCCGCGCCCGACGCGGAATCAGCGAACCCCGCACACGTTCGCCCGGCTCAACCAAAACGGCGGAATCGCCAGTAGCAGAGCCGAAATCGGCGGTGGCGGCGAACGAGCCAAGCTGACGGCCGTACGCATTGCGTCGCACGACGCGTCAAGCGCGCCAAAGTAAATGTTCGAATCATTATCCAGCTTGCGGGCTAGCAGAATCATGCCGGCGCAAGTGCCGAATACCGGCTTTCCGGCGGCGATGTGCGCTGCGATGGGTTCGAACAGGCCGGTCGATCGCAGCAGCTTGCCCTGCGTGGTGCTTTCGCCACCTGGCAGGATCACGCGATCGATCGAATCGTCGAAATCCTCGGCGGCACGCAACAGTTTCCACGCGCGCCAAGACGATCCAGCATGGCCGCATGCTCGGCGAACGCGCCCTGCACCGCCAGAATGCCGGTCACGCCGTGCTTCGCGGATGCCGAGCCTGCGGCGACGTCGGCCGACTCTTCCTTTGAAATGTATTCAACTGCTACAACCAACGGATGCTCCTCATTCAGGTTGTTCAACAAATCGTTCGGTGAATCGCCGAACATCACAACAAAAAGCGGCAGGCACGTGCAGCACCGAAAATCACACGCACCCACCGAGTCCTTCAAAGTCGATCACACGACCGGCTTATGTAATCCTCGCGGAATTGCAAGCAATCAAGCAATCGACGAATCAACAGATCATTCGCCGCGCGCCGCCATGATGGTTTCGATCTCGTCTTCGTTGATGCCGACCATGGCCTCGCCGAGGTTCTCGGACAGACGTGCGAGCAGATCGGCGTCCTGCCAGTTGGCGGTGGCCTGCACGATGGCGGCAGCGCGCTTGGCCGGGTCGCCCGACTTGAAGATGCCGGAGCCGACGAACACGCCTTCCGCACCGAGTTCCATCATGAGGGCTGCGTCGGCCGGGGTGGCCACGCCACCGGCGGCGAAGTTGACGACTGGCAGACGACCGTTGTCATGCACGTACTTGGCGAGGTCGTACGGCACGGCCAGCTGCTTGGCAGCCTCGTACACCTCATCGTCGCGCAGGGAGACAAGTTCGCGAATCTGCTTGTTCATGGTGCGCATGTGGCGCACGGCCTGGATGACGTCGCCGGTGCCCGGCTCGCCCTTG
>ENA-OQIR01000640-OQIR01000640.1-human-gut-metagenome-genome-assembly--contig:-NODE-640-length-14211-cov-4.294164_pt1 | contig 14211 bp, 20 predicted proteins | sample MGYA00242580_ERZ504745 | MGnify/ENA primary metagenome ERZ504745 (study PRJEB26092, sample SAMD00036214) | human gut metagenome | host: Homo sapiens | study: EMG produced TPA metagenomics assembly of... | reverse complement strand
CGGAACCGGGAGTGGGATTTCCGCATTATAAATCAAAAAACACTCGCGGAAATCCTATACAACGAATATGGTAAATGGGAATATCTGTCTGCAGGACAGATTACTGAAACTGCCAAAGATGCAGCCGGTAAAAATAAAACTCCACCGTATGATCCCGGAGAGATGGAAGCTGAAATCAGTGACTGTGAGCAGGGAACCGTCCGGGAAATATTTTGCCAGCCTGCTGTTCGACTGTGAAAACCAAACAGCGGAGAAAAGACAGGCGGAAAAATTTCTGGGGATGGATTTTGCCATGCATGGGATGTGTGTATTTTCTACCGGTGAAAGGGCCGGATATCCCATGTTTTACCGAAATGCAGAGAAAAAACTTGCCCGGGAACAGAGAAAACTTTCCAGATGTGAAAAGGGCAGCCGTAACTATCAGAAACAGAAGAAAAAGGTTGCTTTATATCATGAAAAGATCAAGAACCAGAGGAAGGATTTCCAGCATAAGCTCAGCCACAGCCTTGCAGAAGACTATGATGCAGTATGTGTGGAGGATCTGAACCTGAAAGGGATAGCCGGAGGCCTGCATTTCGGAAAAGGGATACAGGATAACGGATACGGTCAGTTCCTTTCCATGCTTGGATATAAGCTGGAAGAACGCGGAAAATATCTGATAAAAGTAGACAGATATTTTGCATCCAGCAAGATATGCAGTGTATGCGGGCATAAAAAGAACGAACTGGCATTATCAGAACGGACATACCTGTGCGAATGTGGAAACCGGATGGACCGGGATGTGAATGCGGCGGTCAATATTCTGAAAGAAGGAAAAAGAATATATAAAAAATGTGCATAATAGCACAGAAAAGATCCATAACCGGATAAAAAAAGAACCGCGGGACAATCACTCCTGACAATTGACGGATAAAAGTACCGCCATATTGACTTCTTATAGGTCAATATGGCGGTATTTTTCATCTTATCTGTATTGTCAAATTGTCTCCTATTGGTATTGCTGAATCTATAGGGCTTTCGCTCCATCATATACATAGGTTGTGGATTCTTCGTAGATATCATCAGAGGGATCCTTATCCATTTTTTCTTCAGATACCTGATGCGCTGTGTCGTTTTTTACTTCATATAATTGTAATGTGATTGTGTTTGCTTCCGGGGCGATTTCTTCGTATCCGGGATATAGACCTATCGTTTGCCGGAACATAGTTTCCTGACCATTTCTTCCTGTTTCCTGATAGCAGATTTTGTTTCCCTGATTGTCCGTTCCAATCAGATAATAATCGCTGTCAATATATACTGTTCCATGATACATTCCGTAAATTGTACTTTCGAATGGATTCCATCTGAATTCTGTGAGGTTCAGGACATTGGAATCCATTTTAATATTCTGATTCAGATTTAAATCCACAGTGTTTTTCTCCAGCTCTTCTTTTGATGTCGCAAGTTTAAATGTATAAGGTTCTGTATCAGCCTGTATTTTCTGAACATTTTCCCATGTATCAGCATCGTCCATTGCAATCGGCCAGACTTTGAACTCTATGTTTACAGTTCCCTCAGTGTTAACTTCTTCTCCGATTGTGAAATCTTCCACTGTTATTGGATTTTCTGAGAAAGCATTAACTGTTCTTTGGCCTAAGCCCTGCTGAATTTCTTGACCATTAATGTATACTTCTGTATATAAAAGTTTGTCTTCCATTGCATCCTTCATATCTGCGTCTGAATCTTCGCTGTCGGAATACGCAATCCATAAATTTTTGCTGTCCATCACAATCTCATTTAATGTTATGGTGATTCCATCTCTTGAAATGCTTTTTCCTACAACATCTGTATAAGAATCGGTATCACCGTTCTCAATTCCCAATGCCTGTCCGATCCATGAAGTTACTCTCTGTAACGCTGCTTTTACATCTTCCTGATATCTTAATGTGCATCCAACCATAATAAGCAATATGATCCCGGCGACTGCTGTTTTCCAACTCCTTTGTATATGGAAAAAACGATGCTGTTTTTTCATGGTCTGGAAGCTTCGTAAATATATTTATCATCCAGATCACCAAGCAGTTCTAATGTCTTAAATCCTTTTTCCATATAAATGCTTCACCCTTTCCCATAGTTTTTTTCTGCTTCGATAGAGGCTGGATTTGATTCTGCTTTCTGAAATTCCATGACGGGCTGAAATTTCGCTGATGCTGTCCATATACCAGTAGCGTCGTATAAAAATGTCACAGTCACCTTTTTTCAGGGATTCCAGAAATTTTTCAAGAATTTCCAGAATCTCTTTTCTCTGAATTTCATCATTCAAAGAATATGCTGTTACATCCTCTATCTCTTCCAGTTCTTTGCATAATTCTAATATGTGCTCTGTTGACCGTTTTGCAGCTTTTTTCCTGCGAAAACAGTCAATTGCCAGGTTTCGGGTTATTTTTCCAAGAAAAGCAGACAGAATTGCCGGTTTTCTGGGTGGTATGGAACTCCATGCAGCCAACCATGTATCATTGACGCATTCATCGGAGTCTTCCTTATCATACAGAATATTCCAGGCAATACTGAAGCAGTACTTGCTATACTTTTCTTCGGTCGCCTGTATGGCTTTTTCTGATCTGTCAAAATACAGATTGATAATTACTGTATCTTCCACTTTTTTCACCTCACGTTTCTTTTATTTTGCCTTCATAAGATAAGACGGATTTTGAATGGTAAAGTTACAGTTTTAATAAAAATAATTTTCTTTTTCCAGAGTAAATAATACACTGTCGAAAAGTCAACCTGTCTTTTCAAAATTTCGACTGGAGAAATGGAGTGTATTCTGATAAAATAGGCATATAAAGGAGGACAAACGGAAATCCTTACAAATGATAAAAGCAAAAAGAACAGCCGAAGGCATTTTCAAGGCACGAATGAGGACTATACTTAACGAATAAGGGAGTACCTTATGGCAAACGCTAAACACGAAGATGCTGTTATGAAGATGGGCTTCGACTATTTTCGGAATACGATTCTTAAGACTCTGGGAATTGATTACCAGTATGAAGAAATCGGACCAACAGAACTGGTGGAACTGACAATTCAGTCTTTGTATATGGACTTTACCTTTCTGACTACGGGTGGTTTCTATATACATACAGAGTTTCAGACTACAGATAAAAAGAAGCGGATTTGCGAAGATTCCATGCATATGATGCAGTATATTCCAACAAGACAGGGAAGAAAGTTATTACTTACGTCATTTATTCCGGCGGGATTACGAATGTGAAATCTGAACTGGACTGTGGGTTATATACTTACAGAGTGCAACCGATTTATCTGAAAGATAAGAATGCAGATGAAGTATTCCGGAAATTAAAGCAGAAGCAGGATAACGGTGACGTTTTTACTGAAGATGATTACGCAGCTCTTTCCCTGACACCATTGATGTCCGGAAAAATGAGCCGCAAGGATATGTTTAAAGAAGCAATTTGTCTGGCAAAGCCCAATATTGAGCTGAGTGCTGAAAAGCAACCGCTATGTTGTATACACTGGCTGACAAGTTCTTAGACAGAGCTGAGTTAGACGAAATTAAGGAGGTAATGCGAATGACCAGACTTGGACAGATGTTAATGGATGAGGGCATGGAAAAGGGTATTGAACTTAAAGAAACCGACTCTATCAAAAAACTTATGAAAAATATGAACCTGACCATTGATCAGGCAATGAACGCCCTGGAAGTTCCAGCAGATAAACGTGAAAAATACCGCAAGACAATTACTCCAAATAATTAACGGATAAAAATACCGCCATATTGACTTATCACAATCAATATGGCGGTATTTTTCTTAATACAGTTTTCTTACATTTTCTATCTGTTCATTTCATTGTACTGCACGATCTTTCTCATATTTCCAACCAGAAGCAATGTCAGTACAATGGTTACGATTTTAAACGGAATATTCATATAACTCTTACACAAATCCCAATATATGGCAATGCACATAACAGCAACAGTGCCTCCTGTCAATATGCACATGGACATTTTTGAGACATACAGAGCTTTTCTTGCTTTAGTTTTATCAAATTTGAAACCTATTTTCAGATGCCGTGGATAGATATTTTTATATCTGTATGTACTCAGTACAATCCCCATCAGTCCATACGAAACTATAATGCAACTTCCTCCTGCTGATAAAAAAGGAAGAAATGTTACTGATTGTGGAAATATGCCCAGATTTTCCAGGATATTTATGGAAAAGTTTATAAGGAATACGATTCCGCATCCACATCCCATCATCATGCCAAGCTGATTTTTCTGTCTCATGGCAGTATTAAAAACTACGAAAACCAAAACTGCCAGAACACAACATAACAGTATGGCTGCAATTGTTCCATATACAGATGACAGATAAGTCAGAATATAATCTGCATTAAAGGCCGGCAGATTTCCCATTACATCTAATCCACTTTTCCCTATCCATTTATTCTGCTGCCAGAATGAATGCAGCATTCCGGTGAAATAATCCTCTTCTCCACCACCTGAAAAAATAGCCTGTATACGTGCGATCTGATATTCTGTCAGGCTGCTGCTCAAATACCTGAGCAAAAAAACTGCTACAGGCATAGCCAGAAAACCAGCCCAGATTCCGCACATGGCCCTCTTTTTTCTCACAGTAAACCAGTTCTTTTGAATTGCGATTGTCAGCATAACCAGCATAGATACCAGCATCATACAAGCTGTCATAAGTGCCGGCATGGCATAGACCAATATAACCGGTGCAATCATCCATATGATTGCTCTCATCAAGCCCTTATATCCCCATCCATGATATTTATACAAAATTGCTCCATATATGGGAATATAAAACAGCATCAGAATCGGCATGGATATTCCTCTTCCTCCTGGCAATACAATGAAGTATCTTGCCCCATTTAACTGACAGCCACCCAACAAGGTAATCAGGCAGGCAAATAGTAAAATGACGGCAATTATTTTCGAAAATCTTGCCAGTACAGTGTAATCCAGAAGATATAAAATCATCATAACTGCAAGTCCGATCACGACATGGAACACGTATCTGTCCGAACCGGCTGCAGCGTTTTCACTGATTTTTCCGGCAATCCCTGTATGTATCAAAACGCCTGCAATGCTGATAAGAATGATTATCCCCAGAAGTTTCCATGCAGCCTGAGGTCTGTGGACACTGTCAAGAGAGATTCCTGTTTCCACAGGATCTCCCATATCCCGGACGGCTTCCCTCTCTGCCTGTTCACGATCCATGCCTGCATGCATATTTGCCTCGATCTGATCTTCTATATGATCCTGAAATTCCTGTTTTACATAAGGCCGCGCTTTCTTACAGCGAATCTGTTCCAGTAATGTTTTCAGATATTCGTCCATAGATCACACCTCCATTACAAGCACGTTGGTCACTGCTGCAGAATACTCTTTCCATTCCTCAACTTTCTTTTCCAGAAATCCCCTTCCCTGTCTGGTCAGGCTGTAATACTTTCTGGTCTTTCCGGCTGCCTCCTGTTCATATACTGTCAGAAATCCCTTATCCTCCAGACTGTGCAGTAATGGATATAGCGTTCCTGCCTTCAGCTCAAACACGTTCTGAGATTTCTGTCGCAGGGTATCGATCATCTCATATCCATACATGTCCTTTTCTGATAGCAATTTCAGTATAAGCATTGTCATACTCCCGGAAACCAGCGATTTTTCAATAGCCATAGTATTCACCTCCTATTATATAGATTGTCTATATATCGGTTGTCTATATAATATAGGAACCTGTATGCTATGTCAACTGTTTCCGGGATAATTTTGAAAACTTCACTGCTATGGCAACCGAGTTCAGGTATCTACATACTTTTTCGGACAGAAAAACCACCGCATTGTCATATAGTAACACAATGCGGTGGTATAATTCTCTCAAAACAGATCCAGCATACTGTCCAGATAGATTTTTTCTCTGACATGTATCTGGTATTCCGGTCTGGTCATGTAATAGAGCAGAAATTCCAGTATCAGAGCACTTCCGAGTCCTCTTCCTTCTATTTTGAAATTTGAAAATCCCATTGGCAGATAGATATCCCGGATATCATTGCTTCCAATAAACCCCGGATTCTCCATAGCCTTTGAAAAAAGATAGCCCCTCTCTCCTTCTGGTGCCTTGCAGTAATGCTCCGGGCAGTTTTCGCCCAGATTCTTGCGGCTGACCGTTTCATAGCAAGCTTTTCTGTCCCTGCAGCCGAACCAGCAGCATTCATTGCAGAGAAATTCTACTTTGTCCTTCTCAGCCTGAGACAATGTATTTAACTTATCAAAAGCCTTGTTTAGCCGGAAATCCGGCACAACATAATGGAAATCTTTTCTCCTGATTTCTTCCTCAAGCTGTGTAAAATCTGTCAGAACCTTGGTAGTGGAGGAAACAAAATAGAGTCCCGGATACTGCTCCTTAATATATTCCAAGAGCAATTCTGAATAAATGATCACGCCGTTTTGCGGTTCTCTGTTTCTCTCAAACAACCGGCACAGTGCATTGCATTTTCTGTCTGAAAGGTGTTCCTGGCGAAGCAGGGAATTGCTGAAAGTCAGTCGGGCAGAAATCCCATATTCCCGCATCAGTTCAAGAACCTCCTCCGGATTATTCTCTCCGAAGCCAGCCCTGCCTCCACCCCAGATACAGTCTGCCAGAGCACCATATATGGAGCCTATTTCACACCAATCGTAAAAATATTCCCTGTGTTCCCGGAATAAAGGCAGGAACATCCGGTACAGCTCATAAAATTCAAACAGCCCGGGCAGGTGAAAATATGCTTTCTCCCTCATTAATTTTCCAGCACATCCTCTATAGTTTCCGAAGCATCCTCAAGAGCATCCAGGGCTTCGATCAGTTCATCTGCTTTTCCTGTATGTGTCTCCTCTTCTTCATACTCATCAATCAGTGCTGTCAGCTGATCTTTTATCTCTTCCAGACCTTCATAGATTTCCTTTAATTTTTCTTCCCGTTCCATTACGGATGAAAGCTTTACAACTTTAGACATTGTGATACCTCCCATATGCATTTTCTTTAGGAAAAATTATAACACTGCCCTCTTTTTATGTCTATATAATCTGAAGGCACTTGTGATACCCGTTTTCTCTGTGCTATTCTATAGATATAATCATTGCGTTACGCAAAATATAAAGTGGAGGATTTTTATGTTAGTTTGTGATTATATCGTAGAATCTATTGACGGTGACTATGCACATCTTCGCAGAACAGATCTGCCTGAAGAGGAATTAAAGCTCGTAGCGCGGGCACTTCTGCCCTTTGACATCACAGAAGGATGCAGATTACATTATGAAATGATGCAGTATAGTATCATTGACTGATTTGACAGTCTCCGACTCACAGCTGTTACAAAAATTTACCAGAAAAGGCAGGTAAATGACTTTTTTAACCTTTACCTGCCTGTAACTTCACACACTCTCTGTAATATCATTTTTTCATCAGATACCCATACTTACGCATCTGTCTTCTTAACAGCTGCTCCACGCGTCTTATTACTTCCCTGGGATAATTTTCCGAATTCTTCTGTAAGTATATCTGAATATCTTTAAAGGTAAATTGGAAACCAATCTGAATGCCATACAGTTCTTCTGCTGCATCCAGCTGTATATCAAAATCAGAGCTAAATGGCTTCGCCTCAATTTTTTCCAGACAATATTCCAATGACTGATCAATAGGATAATCCTGATTTATGTCGGCAAACATACAAAGTCCCTGATCAAAAAAAGGACTCAGTTCATATTTCTGTGTTTTTTCATTATAAATGACCGCAATATTGTTGGTATGTCTGTCCTCATTCATGAAAAACGCATCTATTTCCAGCATTGCAGTCAGATATGCTCCAAAATTATCTATTTTTGTAATTTCTTCCACCTGAGTTACCAGGTACTGAATGCGTTCCGAAACATCTGCAAAATCTGAGAGCTTTACTGCCAGACTTTCACCTGTATATCGACGATACAATTTTTCCAGCGGAATCAGAATCTGATCTGCTTTCAGAAAATCCAAACTGGAACAGCCCTGAAATATTTTCCCATTATACTCAATTACAGCTGATTCATACTCAACAAAAGGAAAAGGACAAGTACTCTTCTGCAAAAGGTCAGATACAAGAACTTCAGATAAACCTTCATATCCCATATAATCAGCCTTATACCACCTGTCATCAATTTTCCATTTAAGCTGATCTCCCTTGGAAGTATAACCGCTCTTATGCAGGGGAGAATATGCATCAAAATTGCGAATTTCCATTTTTGATCAGCCCTCCTTTTTTAGAATCATAATCCATTGATGATCATCTGACATGCGCCCCTGTGTTTTTTCAATAATTAATAACGGATCATAAAATGGAAGCCCCATCTCTCTCAGAATATCTTTCCTGTGATCGCGTGTTCTGGGAAAACAGCGTTCTTCCAGAAAATATTCAAAATCAGCCCAATCCGGATCAGTTACAACTCCAAATGCCCGGAAAATAATCTGATCTGTATAGTTTTTAATCTTAATTTTTTCATGCCTGAAATCAATATCTATCGTTGTACACAGATCATCATGATTCATGAAATTCATACGCATTTTCACATCCGGATCATCAGAAAAATTATAGGCTCGCTTTATCTGACTGTAAATCGTCTGACGGGAAACGTGATACTGTCTGGCAATATCTGTAATTTTTTCTCCCCGGTCCTGCAGTGCCAAAATATGTGCCAGCTGTTCTTCTGTAAACGAATTTTTCCTTCCGGTATTTTTTTTCTTTTCAGAAATAATGCTGTTATTCATATCAGCATTCAAGCATCTGTAATTGTCGGCATCTCTGGATATCTGCTTCAGTTCATGAATATCTGTTGTTCCAAAATCTGCTGTATCTGATCTTGAAAGTTCATATTCACATCACCACCTAAAAAAACATTATGGAAACCACTTTCACATATAACAGTTTGTGTAATTGAGTATAGCATGGAGCAAAAAGAAGTGTCAAGAAATAGTTTCTTGACACTTTTCCACCCATATCTGCTCAATATGATTATATGCTTTTTCTTATTTCCGCTTCAAAAATCCTTTAGTTTTCCCCATAACATCCTGGAGAATTTTCAGATTTTCCAGTGTATCTGTTGTTTCCAGTGAATGGTTTGCATTTTCATAAGTATACATTGGCACCTGCTGTTTTTGTGAAAGAGCCTGTACTTCAGGAACAATACTCCATGGATCTGAAGTTCCGATAAAGGCAATGGCATCTCTATGAACAAAATTATATGTGTATTTCAATGGTGTGTATAGTATCTGCCGACATCTGATGCTGTGTTTCTCTGCATATGCGGATGCTATGATCGTACCTACGCTTTTTGCGACAAATAATATTTCATCATATTTGTCAAAGTCAATGGCAGAAAGACTTTTCTCTGCCTGTTCATAAAGGCTTTCGAATGCTGCTGCATTTTTTCTTCATTTCCCCGGATATTTCCGCCATCATAAGTATAGCTTAATGCAATTGTTTCTTCATAGCCACATTCCTGTGCCAGCTTTCGTGAATAATATAAAAGCGGCTTGTCACAATGATACCCGATACCAGGGAAAAATACTGCTGCCTTCATGTTCTGCTCTCCATTTAATAACTGCTCTATCATTTTCATCAGATTGCCAGAAGGTTCTTGATTGCTTCCATATAGACCAGAACTGCCTCTTCCATGCCGGATACGAGAATAAATTCATCTGCACTGTGGATACGATAATCGATTCCCGGCTTCTCAGGTCCAAATGCAATGATATTCTTGAGAGACTTTGCATAAGTTCCACCGCCAATCACCATCGGCTTGTTCTCTGTATCGCCTGTTACATCTGTGTAAGCTTTATATAAAGCATTTACCAGTGGGGATTCTCTTGGGAAGAATAATGGATCACCGATTTCCAGGATTTCCATGCGGCCATTTTCATCTTCCAGTCTGTCTGCACACATTTTGCGGACTTCGTCTGCTTTTAATGTGACAGGTACACGGATATCGATAGTACAGGAAACGACACCGTTTTCTGTCTTAATGATTCCGTTACATAAGGTGAGATCTCCGTACTCATCTGCAAATTTAAGTCCAATCCCTGCACCGTCGCAGGATGTACCGATATGTGTATTGTAGAATTTTACAAAATCATCTTCGAATCCCGCTTTTTCCAGACACGCAAAAGTAACTCCTGCTGCGTTCACTCCGACAGTTGGTGTGCTGGCATGTGCCGGAACGCCTTTTGCGTATATGCTGAGCTGACCGTTTTCTTCTGTCAGTTTATATTCCTGAAGTTTTGTTTCAGAAAGTGCTGCTTCCAGTTTTTCTTTCAAACCTGCTTCTGCCGGAACAACGATAGTGCAGGAATCGCATACAGCATTGGAAACGAAACCGCCATCTGCAGAAATGATCTTTGTATTCTTGGAATATGCCATCATTCCCATATGACCTTTCTCGCCATGGATACATGGGAAGCTGGCATCCGGTGTGAAGCCACAGGATAATTCTTCTGCCACTTCATTATAATGTTCCATACATTTGGAACCTGTTTCCTCGTTACATCCCATAATGAGACGTACTCTTTTGTTCAGCTTCACACCTGAATCGCGGAGAAGCTTCATAGCATAAAGAGCTTCCAGAACAGGTCCCTTGTCATCTGTTGTTCCACGACCATAAACATAATCACCCTCGCGTGTCAGTTTAAACGGATCATAACTCCAGTCGCCGCCTACAGGTACAATATCCAGATGTCCGGCGATACCAACAATCTCATCACCCTCGCCCATCTCTGCATAACCACAGTAATTGTCCAGATTGACTGTTTTAAACCCAAGCTCCTGTGCTATCTTAAGACCTTCTTCCAGTGCTTTGGCAGGACCTTCTCCAAAGGCTTATCCTCTGCGGGAGTGCCAAGCTGTGAATCAATGGCAACCAGCCTTCCCAGATTGGTAAGCATCTCCTCTGTTAATCCATGAATCTGTTCTTTAATATCCATAATTTTTGCGCCTCCAGTTAAATACTTTCTCTATCTTTGAAATATCTTTATCACTATTTTATCATTTTATCATATTCGGGCACAAAATAACAGCAGATTGCAGGAATGTTTTTTCAAAACACGATATTTCAGACCCACTCTATGGCCAGATAAAATTGCAGTTTCCGGCCTCCAGACCATCAATGAGAATGTTCTGACCTGTACAGAAGCGGTTTTTTACCGCCATAAAGTAAATCCACTCTGCAGCCTCTTCCACAGACATCCACCGTTTCAGAGGTGTAAGTTCCATAATCTGATCCCAGAGCTTTTCATCCTCCATCACCGGCCGGTTCAGTTCAGTCATAACCCCGCCGAAATCCAGACTGTTGCATGTGCCTGATAAGGAGCTATCCTCATGGCCACGTTTTTCGTGTAGGCAAGGACTCCTCCTTTGCTTGCCGCATACTCCGGAAATTCAGACCCTGTATGCCCGCTTGCTGATCCAATCATAATAACAGAATAAATATTGGGATGAATGCCGTAATGTTCTGTAACAGAAATCGTCCCTTTCAGATTTACATCAATATCATCGCCATTCTGAACCCCTGCATTATTGATCAGAATATCTACCGGTCCGATTTCCGGATAAGAGTTTTTGTCTCTGATATCCAGACAGAAATGAGTATATTTCGGATGTTGGATTGAAGATATATTTTTATCAAATCCATAGACTTCATGATTTTCTTTCAGGAAAAATTCTGCACAGCCTTTTCCAATCCCGGATGCTGTGCCTGTGATCAGAACTTTCATCAGGCAAAATTCTCCTTCATGCTTTTACGTAGCGCTGTAATAAGAACTGCTGCTACTGCAATACACAGAACCCTGTCAATGTAGTCTGTGATAAACTGAACTACAAAACAGCTTCCTACCATTCCAAGAGGTGTTTTTGCCAGAAGCTGTACAAGAACAGTGGATCCGGAAGAAGTGATTCCTCCAAATAAAAATGCCGTAATACAGGAACTGATTATAGTAGATGGAAGTGTGATCACAAGAGCAGCCGGAAATATCTGCCACTTTTTCGGCTGGAATTTTCTGTACACAAGACCTGTCACAAAACCAAGAAGAATCCCTACCGGAGCGTAATACAGGGAATAAATATCTACAGTCATTCCCATCAGCAGGCCGCTGAGCAAATTAGGCAACATTCCATAAAAAGGACCCAGAACAGCAGCCACAAATACGGTTCCGATACTGTCCAGATAAATAGGAAGTTTCAGAAATAAAGCAATCTGTCCTCCCACAAAATTAATGCAGATAGCAAAAGCAATCATACAGATTTTCTGTACACTTATTTTTTCAGTTTTCATTTTAAATCTCCTCGTATTAAATCTTGTAAAATATCCAGTTTTTCCGGTTCCTGATCAAGGATCCTTGAAAGAAACATCTGAAAGAATCCATACACATCTACCTCAGTCAGCACCCTCGCATTCGATGCTTTCCGATAGAAATTCATAGAGTCCACAACAGACTGCCCAAGAGAAATCCCCTCTGTTTCAATCTGTACATAGGAATCAAAGCCTTTGCAGAGTTCCGGATTGATAAAATATGCCACTGCCAGGGGATCATTGATCACACAGCCAATGATATGCTCCCATTCCCAATGAAAATCAAAATAAAATTTCGTAATCTTCTTTACAAATTCCCCTGTTTCTTTGTTCAGACGGCACATATACTCCAGCAGATCAGGCGTGAGCACAATCTTTCTCGTCACATCCAGCCCGACCATATGGATTTTCTGGCCATTCTGATGGAGTGTCTCATATACCAGTGAAGCCCCATCCGGGTCACACCAGTAATTGTATTCTGCAACAGGTGAACAGTTTCCATGACTTTTAAAGCTGCCGCCCATGGAAACAATTTCCTCAATACAGGAAAATGCTTCTTTATCTTTCTGGATCAGTCTGGCAAGATTGGTCATAGGTGCCAGTTCGATTATGGATACTTTCTCTTTTTTCAGTACATCAGCCAGAAAATCCACAGCACTGATCTGCTGCTGATAACCGGTTACTTCAGGCAGAAAGCTCTCTCCAAGCCCGTCTTCTCCGTGAGTATCCAGAGCATTCACGTAATCCCGCCTTAAGGGAGTGCTTTCCCCAATGTACACAGGAACATCCAGACGATTCATCTGCTTCAGGATTTTCTTTGCATTTCCAAATCCCATCTCCACCGGTGAATTTCCACACACAATGGTGATTCCGATCACTTCGATCTCCGGTGATTTCAGTGCAAGCATAATCGCAAGACTGTCATCAATCCCCGGATCACAATCAATAATTACTTTTCTTTTTTTCATTTAATTCCTTTCTGTCAAAGTAAGTTTTTATGTTATAGGAACATTACAGAGTAATTTCCTATAACATAAAAATGCTTTTGTTTATCCCTCAAATAAACAAAAGCATCAGCAAACAGACCGCTTATGACAGCTCATAAGCGACCGCAATATTTTTTACTTTGCCTAGTTTTTTATACTGGGAGGGTTTCGAACCAGTTTCGGTGGTTATTTTAACACATATTTCCATGCCTGACAACAGTTAGTGCATACACCATTTAAGATTTGTGGCATATTCTAACAGCAGAAATCTCTTAAAGGAGTATCTGCATGAAAAATAAAAAATGGATTGCGCTGGCCGCTGCCGTTGTGCTTGCTGTGACTTCACTTCCTGTGACAGCATTTGCAGAGAAAAAAGACAGCACAGAGATAAGATGCTTACAAAAATCACTTTGAATAACTGCGCGTCGCATTCTCGTTACTTAGTGATGAGTTGATGAGTTAGACGCGCAAATTTTTTACTCAAAGAAAGAACATATGTTTACTTCTGGTACTATATGTGCTAAAATATAACCATGGGTAGTAGAAAAAACAACAGAATCTGAGAAATGAGTTATCAGGGAGAAATAAAAATGCAGATAATATCCAGTTATGGTGTGGAATTACGAAAACAGAATATCCCGATCCGCCAGACACTGGAGATCTACCGTTCTGCTGTCAGCTATCTGATTGGGATTTATGTACAGGTATGGGAAGGATTAGCAGAGATCCCGGATGCAAAGAGGCGTTTTAATGCTGCAGAACATCTGGTACATACTACGAAGAAAAACCATGCCTGTTTTGATTTTGATATCCGGTTCCCAAAGATGCCTTCCTATCTGCGCAGATCTGCCA
>ENA-OQIR01000639-OQIR01000639.1-human-gut-metagenome-genome-assembly--contig:-NODE-639-length-14215-cov-2.221181_pt1 | contig 14215 bp, 25 predicted proteins | sample MGYA00242580_ERZ504745 | MGnify/ENA primary metagenome ERZ504745 (study PRJEB26092, sample SAMD00036214) | human gut metagenome | host: Homo sapiens | study: EMG produced TPA metagenomics assembly of... | reverse complement strand
CATGCTGGACAATATGACGATAGAGCAAATGGCGGAGGCGGTCAAAATCACCGGCGGCAAAGCTCTGCTGGAGGCTTCCGGCAATATTACCGCAGACACGATTCAGCCGTAGCCGCTACCGCGTGGACATCATCTCCATCGGGGCCCTCACCCATTCGGTAAAGCCTTCGACATTTCTATGAAAATTTCCTTATGATGAAAAACGATTGAAGCTGCCAGTAAATAAGCGGTATATAAAAGCCTCTGAAAGAACAGCATCGACGGCTGACCTTCCGCTAAAACGAACAATAAAGAGGAGTTCCTGCCAAATTAGGCGCGCCGGATAAGAAAGTAATTTTATAAGGGATACCGTGCAGCACCTAGAAGGTGCTGCACGGTATCTTTTGCTATGCTGCGAATTTGAAGCTTTGCCGATTATCCTGGACTTCTTTCATACATATCAAGGCTTTCCTTTTTGACAGGGCTGTCCAGAATCCCCACTACTGTGAAATAGATATCCGCCCTGGCATGGCAATAGCTGTCGTACTTGTCGTTGTTGTGGACTTCAATACGCTCAATCAGTAAATTGGCGATAGTTGGCGTGAAGCTCCTTAATATCGGTCACCTCCCGTAAGGTGCGAAGGACAGCTTCAAATCCACCACCTCTAACATCTCCAGAATTTCTGATTGCGTTTCAGGCCTTTTGCCGTACAGAAATGCAGCTTTTTGCCGCAGTTGGGATAAATATCACCCCTCCCGAAAACAAGCTTTTCTGCCTGTCGCAGCAGGTCCGCGGCGATGTCTGCAAAGCTCCTCCTTAACCATTGCTCCTCGGTAATAATCGGCTCCTGCAATATTCGAGACGATCTGATGCTCTTCCTCTGGCTTGTAGATGATTTTATGCACCTTGCAGCTGACGGCATCGGCTTTAAATTCACAGAACAGCTGGTGTACTGCCTGTTTTCAAGAATGCCGACAATCGTTTTCTGATCCTATTTGCAAGAGCCAATTTCTATCTTTTTCGCATATAATCAGTCGATGCATTTATAATAAGGATTTGTTCTTTCTCCAGCTGTCTTGCAATCTGCGACGCACCGCGCCCGGCAAGACAAAGCGCGTGGATTTTACGTACTGCTTTGGCGGCTGGCTCGTCAATCAGCCATTTCTCTTTATCATTCGGGTCTTTCATATGCCCAAACGGAACAGCGGAAGATACTCGCCTGCCGTTATCTGCTTTGGCCTGCCATACCGCACGGATTTTCTTGGAGTCTGCGCCGCATACCACTCCTTGGAAATATTGTGGAAGGGCGTCATCTCCACGCCGTCACCGGTCAAGATGTCTACTCTCTCCTGTATGGCGATAAAGCGGATACCCCGCGGCAGATCCACCTGCGTCAGCCTGCTCACGCCTGAAGCGGGATAGGCCTTTTATGGTGCCGATTTCTCCGTTTTCCGCCTCCTTTCCATGCGCTGAAAGGGCGGTCTTTATATGCCGTCGTCTACGGTCAGGCAGGCAGTACAGCGCCGTTATTTTCCTTCCTGCTGCCCATTGATTTTTTCTCCTTTCCGGCAGCCAGGCATAACAAAGGCTTATTTATCCTACTATGCCTAGCCTCTCTTTCCCATTCTGCGATTTATCCGATAAGCTGTTTCCTTAAACTGCTCCAAGGCATTCTGCCTTCCAGTCGTGCTGAATGAGTTCTGACATCATAAATCATGCCGTCGATTTTTAGCTTGAAACCGCCTTCTCATCTGAAGCACATCAGCTTTCCGCTCTCAATAACGGCTTTAGGAGTAATGTCTGCGATTGCCGTCTATTTCGTTTTCTCCTATCGACTCTGGCGGAAGCCTTCACATCATATCGAGGTTGAAGATAAGGTCTTTTGTCTCTTTCATATATACTTATCCTACCTTTCGCACCGGCTTCTGCGACCGCGGGCCATTCTCCGGTTGTAAGCTTATACCGTACTGTGTTCCGTTCGTCGCTTTTCCTATGTCGGTTTTGGCTGCATACGGACTGCCGCTCCAGAGCGGAAATCTGTTCCCGTCTGTTTTGAGCAAACGAGACAAGCTCCTGCCGCACGGCGGGGAACATGCTGCTTGATTATTCGCCGCAGGACAAAATGTTTGTCAATGCTTTGGGGAAAGCTCCCACATGCTTTTCAAAAAACGGAGACATCATTTTGTTTAAGCTTCATTTTTCGCTTCCTTCAAAGCAGTTATTACACCGGCAAGGTCTGTATTGATACAGATAGATTGTTTTGCGATGGCATCTGGCAGACAGCTTCTCCCAGATTGATGCAGGCGTAAACCGTTTTCGGGTTCTGATAGGTCATCTTCCAAAACGGATATTTGATGATAGCAGGAGTATTGCTGCCTACGCCCAGTTCCAGAAAGAGGATATGCAGTCCCGTATGGCGGCGCAGGAAATCCTCGTAGCGGCGAGCCGCATTGTGCCAGCCTCATCTTCCACAAAGGTCATATCCGTCCGCAGATTCATCGCCATAGGCGCACCGCAGACGGGGCAGTACGGCACGAGCTTACCGGGGATCTTTCTGTTTTCCTGTTTGTCCAGCATTTTTCTGACAACCGTTTCATTGTGATAGGTTTTCTGATGGCAGGGCTTTGAACACTGCCAGAGGCCGTAATCTCCCTGTGTATAGAACAGGCGGCTCTTATCAAATCCGGCTTTTTGAAAGCAATGATCCACATTAGTGGTCAGCACAAAATAGTCCTTGCCGTCGACGAGCCGGAGAAACTCGTTGTAAATCGGCTTCGGCGCATCCATATAGCGGTTGATATAGATATACCGGCTCCAGTACGCCCAGTGTTCTTCCAAGGTTTCAAAGGGATAGAAGCCGCCGGAATACATATCGGAAAACCCGTACTTTTCGATGAAATCGCCGAAAAATTTTTCAAAGCGTTCGCCGGTATAGGTAAAGCCGGCAGAGGCAGAAAGTCCGGCTCCTGCGCCGATCACAATTGCATCGGCTGTTTTAATTTCATATTTGAGTTTTTCTATCTGCTCTGAGCAGCTTTTCGTAGATGTCGTAGTCCCGCTCCTTGAATACATTGAAGATCACCTCGATTTGGTTTGGATTTTCCCGCTGCCACTGGATCACCGTCTGAATAGCGACCTGTGCCGCCAGCTCGTTGGGAAACGAAACTCAACCGGTGGAAATACAGCAAAACGCTACGCTGTGAAGCCCGTGTCTCGCCGCCAAATCAAGACAGGAACGGTAGCAGTCTGCCAGCAGCCTTCGGTCGGAAACCGCAACAGCATCGCCGATGACCGGGCCGATCGTGTGCAGCACATACCGGCAGGGCAGGTTGTAGCTTTTGTGATTTTCGCTCTACCGGGTTCTTCTTTATGCCCCTGCCGCTTCATCAGTCCGGAACATTCCAGACGGAGCTGTACGCCCGCATAGGTGTGGATGGCGTTGTCGATGCAGCCGTGGCAGGGAACGAAGCAGCCCAGCATACCACTGTTCGCCGCGTTGACAATAGTGTCGGCGGCAAGGGTAGTAATATCGCCCCTCCAGAGATACAGGCCGGGCTGTACCGGCGTCAAATCCTGAAATCTTGTGACGCCCCGTTCGACAAGGCGTTCAGACAAATAGGCGTCCTGCACGCTCAAAAATTCTGCGCTGACCGGTAAGGGCGGGCGCACATTCATCAGGCTCCGCAGATACCGCTGCTTTTCTGAATGGGAATCCAGTACACGGATATTCTCATATTCTTTGCGCTCCTTTATCAGATAATGGAGCAGAAAATCCAGCCGTTCGTTCTGTGTCATACCGTTACCTCCGTTCGATTGCCTTTGCCGGGCAGATTTCATAACAGTTCCCGCAATGCAGGCAGTGGGCCTGCTTGATGACCGCCGGCACAGAGATCAAGTCAATACAGCTTTGCGGACAGACCGTTTCACAATCCCCGCAGCCGGTACAACCGGTTGTGATGAAATATCCTCCCGCTTCCACCTTCATTTTCCCAAATGTAAAAGAAAATCGTTCTATCGGTGTTTTGGAAAGGTCAAACCATTCTCCGCTGCCATCATAAATTTGGAACACTGTCAGCGCATTTTGGGATTCCTGTGTGGGATAAATCTTCCACATATATGGATTTTTTTCAAACAGCCGAGGCAAAAGCGTATTTCCAAGCTCTTTTACCTTTCCCCGCAGCGATATTGCCGAGCAGGACATGGTGCTCTTGCCCTTCATTCCCGTCAGCGCAATATATCCCTTTTTCTTCAAGCGGTCATAAAGCTCTTGCCCTTTGCAGTCAGAAAGTAAAGGCTGTTTTCATCGGCGTCCATGATATCGACGGCGCAGGTAACAGGCAGCCCGCCATCGTCAATCGTTGCTGCGATAGCTGTATGGATTTCTTCCTGTAAATATTTTAAGTATCTGCCTGCTGACATAGCATCCCCTCCCTCCAAAAGGAAAGCCGGAGCCGTTCTTCCGACAGCCCCGGCCGATTGGAATTTTCCGCTTAGGCAAAGAAGAAGCCTGCTGTCATATCCAAATAGTTTTGACCGCTGTATGCAGGATACTGCCTGCCGACTTCCGCCTTAAACTCGTCTGCGTTCTTGCAGCCTGCCGCAATCTTTTTCAGATTCTCCAGATAGTCGATCTTTGTCTGGGCGTCTTTCAGATCCTCCGGCGTGTAGTGCGAGGTGAGGATCAGGTTATAGCCTTTGCAATGTAGCTGCGAAGCTCTGCAATCATGGCGTCGGCATGACCTGCACCTGCCACGATGGAGTGGCAGTCATGGCCCAGCATGTGGGTGTAAACCACGCTGATTTCAGGAATCTCCACATCAAAAGCATCTGCTGTCTGCTTGATAATAAAATCCATGCCGCCGATGGTCACCTTGCCGGATTCCACCACATTGGTGATCTTGTGGACGGAGGAATCAAAGCTTTCTCCAAATGAGCTGGTAAAGCTGTCGATTAGAGCCTTGCCGCCGCCGTTTTCGGAATAATCCACGGCGTTCTGCGTTGCAAATTTCGGCACATTGGGCAAAAAAGTCGCTCCCGCGCCATGATAGGCAACAAGCATACCCTCTACTTCCATATCCTTCAAATATCCCGTAAGCTCTCTGATATTGTCAAAGAAGCAGGGAGACTCAATGATAACGGCTTTCCCGTTTTTCTCCACGACGAACACCTCGTCGTCGATAAAGTCATTGGTCTTATAGCGTGCAGTTTAATGCCGCCAAAATCGTAGATGTTCATTTCGCCTTTTGTAAGTTTTACAGATGTAAAAGTATTTTTGTTCATGATGATAGCCTCCTGAAAATGATTCTGCATATTTCGAGCTCCGCAGCGGCCGTCCTGCGTAACTCTTGTCTTTATTATAGCGCTTAAGGCTCTGTTGTAAAGTAAGCACAATATTGTGCTGTAGTTACCTAAAGGATACTATTAGGCAGCTGCCGGAAGAAAATAAATGTGTATCCACGGGATTTTTAAGCCTTTGAAGGCTTAAAATTTTGATTTTCAGCGGCTTCTTGACGAAAAATCCGCCATATTGTATAATTAGAAACAAGGTTTCTATCAGAAACTATAGGAGGTAAGAATCATGAGTGAGCAAAAATCAGTGAAAGACCTTCCTGCTTGTCCGGTGGAAACGACGCTGACGCTGATCGGGGATAAATGGAAGGTTCTGATTTTGCGTGATCTGATGCCGGGGACAAAGCGATTTGGAGAGCTTAAAAAATCAATCGGGAATGTGTCGCAGAAAGTGCTGACGGCGCAGCTTCGGGCAATGGAGGAGAGCGGACTGCTTACCCGCACGGTCTATGCCGAGGTACCTCCACGAGTGGAGTACACACTAACTGAGCTTGGAAAAAGCCTGAAGCCCATTTTAGACGCCCTGTGGAATTGGGGAGAGGAATACAAGGCCGCCTTGAGATGATCTCTGCCTACAAGAGTAAAAATTAGAGACTGAAAAAGCTTGATTTCAAACCGTTTTTAGCGCATAAACTTTGAGGGGTAAGGTGTTTGTACCTTACCCCTCGATTTTGCATTTGAAAGCGTCTTCCTCTATATATCGCACTCGAATATAAGCATTTCACATTGATCGTCAACTGCCGGTTCTTTCTTGTAATTGGAATAGGTCGATATGCTTTTGAAGCCACATTCTCTTAAATATGCTTCCATTTCGCCGTATCGGTACAAGTGCGTCTGAAAATCCATGCTTTCGCTTTGCAATAACTCAGCGCCATTATAGAGTTCGTAAATAGATGGAGAAAACTGCGTCTGGCTGGTTTCATCATAGTGGTTTTTTCCTTTCAGGAGTAAGTCAAATCCCTCTTTCGTTTTCACCGAAACACTTGTTTGGTAGCCGCTGTCCTCGTCGCACCTGTCAAAGACGGTATCAGCAGCGAACACAAATTTCCCGCCGGGAGCCAGCAGCTCTTTCATCTTCTGTAAAATCCCTTTGCATACACTCATGTCTGTAAACAAGGAGATTGAGCCGGAGGGGATAAAAATATAATCAAATTTTTCCTCTGCGGTAAAGCTGATAATGTCTGCCTGCATTACTCTTGCGTTCGGCGCCTTTCGCTTTAATTTTCCCAGCATTTCTTCTGATAAGTCCATTCCGAAGATATCAAAGCCACGCTCTAAAAACGGAATCAGGAAGCGCCCGCTGCCGCACAGGGGTTCTAAAATTTTCTTGCCCTTTTCTGCATAGGAAAGATAGAAGTCCAATTCGTCCTGCGGCGCTTGCTCATGTAAGATTTCGTACATTTCGGTGCATAAGCTGCCATAATAGTTTTGCTTTAACTCACTCATTGATGATTCTTCTAAAATCACTCACAAATTCGGCTCGATAAAATGCACGGCAGAGGTATCCCAATATTTTTTGTAGACCCGGCTTTCATTCCCATCTAGGTTAAGCTGGTACATCCGAAATGTCACCAAAATGTTTTTCGGCTGCCATTGCTCCTCATACGAATACTGGTACTTCATCCCCACATTCCGCATCACGCCGCCGCTTCGGGGGTTGTTTCGGTCATGGGTTGCCGTGATATAGGACAGGCCGTCCTTTTTTACCTGCTTAATAACCGCCTTAGCCGCTTCTGTCACAATCCCTTTATGCCAGAACTCCTTGCGAAGCCCGTAGCCAAAATCGTGATGCTCTTCCATGTCCACTTTGATGTAGCCGATGGGATAATCGCCCGCTTTCAGACAGACCGCATAGGCATAGGCTTGCGGCTGGGCATATTTTGCCGCGTACCGTTCCTCATAAAACCGCTTCGCTTCTTCCATGTTTTTCACAGGATACCAAGGCAAAATCTGTTGACTTCCTCATCCTGAAGGATAAGAAACAGTGCCTCCATATCCTGTTCCGTGAATTTTCTCAAAATCAAACGCTCTGTTTCTAATGCCGGTGTATTCATCTGGTTCCTTTCACTGCTCAAGTTCTCCCAAGGCTTCTGTGCAAGGCTCATGTATAAAAGCGGATAGGGGTTCCCCTGTTCATCATAATCCGTCCTTTTGTAAACCTGAAAGCCCATGTGTTCATAAAACCCCTTGGCCTGCGGGTTCTGCTCATTGACTGCCAGCCGTTTTACACCATAGCTTTCGATCCCGTATTGGATCAGGCGTTTCCCTAAGCCTTTGCCGCGCTCTTCCGGGGAGATGAACAGCATTTCCAATGTGCCATCCTCAACCCCCATAAAAGCCACGGGGCGGCCCGCGTCATCTTCTGCAATCATCAGATGGGCGATCCCCTTCAATGCCTGTGGGACATATTCTTTGATACTTTTGATTTCACCGTCCGACAGAAACAGGTGGGTGGCTCTTACGGAGCTTTCCCATACCTCCAGTAACCGATCGATTAAATTCGGAATCCTGTCTGTTGCTTCAATAATTTTCATGACTGCTCCCATATATGAAAAATCTTTTGACATTAGCTTATCATAGCTATAAGGCTAAATCAATATTCTTAATTTGAATCTCTATTGTAATCAACAATACTCAAATGCTTCGTTCCTCTAATTTTTCAGTTATTACATAGAAAATTAAAGGCTAAAAAGTCCTGGCTTCAAGCCATTTTTAAAGCATAAGCTTTGAGGGGTAAGGTGTTATTCCTTACCCCTCAGTTTTCCGTTTGAAAGTGTTCAGTATTGTTGTAAAAAGCGGAAGCGTCAGCGCAGGCAGGCGGTTACATACTTGACGGGCACATCCATTCGCTCGGCGATTTCAACCACGGTCAGCCCGGAGGCTGAGAACCTGCGGCAGACTGTCTTCATAGACTCCCCAATTTCTATGATATGAAGATCCGGGTCATATAAACGAACCACCCTTTGTCCCCAGCTGTGCTCCTTTACTGGGTGAACGTAACGGATTCCTTCCAGCGCTTCCAGCCCTGTCAAAAAGCTTTCGAAATTTTCTTCTTCAAAGTAAAGCTCTGCGTCATTGCCGCCAAAGCTGATGTCTTCCGCAGCCTTTGAGAGAAATCCCTTCCAGCTTTCCTGGGTTTGCAGGCAAAGCCCTCCGGTCAGGGTGACGTTTGCGCCAAAGTCAAGGATCACCCTCAATCCCAGAACTTCCCGATAAAACCGTTTCGACGCTTCTAAGTCGGATACCACCAGCAAAGGGTTTTTCAGCTTCATGCTCTTCCTCCCGCTCATTTCTTTTTCTTGCCGCTCCGTCCGGGTTCAGCGGCACATCTTTTCATTAAAGACAGTATACCCTGTCCCGGCCTGAAGCGCAAGCGAAATAAAAAAGCAAGGCCTAAGGCAAGCTTTCCAGTATGGCCCAAGCCGCGGAAAACAGGCCGCTCCAGGCGGCGGAGGATCGGGCGGCCGGACCGTTTGAACGTCAAGGGGCATCAAAAAAATAATTCTCCGCCGCCCTGTCTGTGGCTCTAACCGGGTGTAAGAAGCCGTTTTCTACACATGCGCTGTGCCAACGTCCGCCGGCCATTAAAAAGCCGTCCGCGCCGATTTATTTTACAGCCAGATAAAAATACTGTCCGTCTCTCAGATTCAGATTATAAAACAGCTTTCCCGCCGCCTCGCCTGTGGTCTGCTTCACCGTCAGCCTATTCCCTTGTAGGGAAACCGCTGCCGTACTCAGGCCAGGAGCCGCAAACCCGGCGTTGCATTTTGTGTAATCCCCCTCCGCCACATACTCACTGAAAGCTCTGGTCTGATAAAACACAAACACAAATTTTGGCGTAAACGGCAGTGTAAAGTGCTGTTCCGCGTCACCGGTGCCGGCATAGCTGTCCAATAAATAGGGCGAATCAAATTTCTCTCGGTCGGCGGCGGAAAGATGAGACACTGCATCCTGCAGATGCCCTCCGATCACGCTGTCTAAAATCAGGTTATCCTCTGTAAAATCACTTCTCATGGGCTTATCGGTGCCCAGCCAATTATTTAGCTTAACGCCGGCGTTTTATTGCTTGTGGGCATAAAGTAACCTCCTTCTATTCCGGACTGTATGCGTCAATCTGGTTCCAGGTCATTTCGGCGGCATCCATCTGGTCAAACGTCTTGTCCATGCTGTCAATCCGATTCCAATCCAGGGTCCTGAAATCAAACTCCGCTTCCAGGTGACAGGGCAAAAACTCCTTGGCCGCCGCCTTGATCTCCTCCTGGCCCTGAAAATCCTCCAGAAAGTCAAAGCAGTTAATATAAATGGACGCGCCATCCAGATTTTCCTTTACCTGAGCCCGCAGTCCGCAGGCCACCAGCGCCCTTTCCAAATCCTCCCGGGTATTGTTTCGATTATTGATAGCGCCCCGGTAAAGCAGCATTTCCCTGCGTTCCCGCAAAGGCAGCAAGGTTTTGGGCTTGCCATAAATTTCTTCCCTCCTGGAGATTCCTTCCCCCTGGGCGGTGGGGAGAAACGCCTCCCGCTCCAGCTCGTCAAGGCCGTCCTCCAATAAGTCTAGCCCCGCCGCATAAGCCGCCAGCTCCGCGTAAACCAGCGTGCCCTTCTCCAGCTTATAGATACCCAGCGGACGCAGGGCATCCCGTAACGCTTGCAGCCTGCTCATTGCTCGTCCTCCACTTTGGGAGAAACCCCTATGGTTCCCGCCACCGCCAGCTGGCCGCTTTGCACCGCCACATCATGACACAGCAGCGGCTCCGGCCAGCATTGCTCTACGCCCTCGACTCCGTAAACTACAGCGGCGGCCCTGGTCATGTAAACAGACTCCCCGATAGACAGGCCTCCCATATAATCCCGTAAGGCTTGCTCCGCCAACAGCTTCAGCTCGGAATAATCGTATCCCGCCTTTGGTACCAGATACAATATGATATCTACAGAAACCTTTTCCGCTCCCTTCACTTGAACGTCCACGTTGATTTCCTTCAAAGCGTTCAGGTCGTTCTGGATCTGGGTAATCACCTCGCTCCGGGGACATCCCCCCTGGAGGCCACATATACGTCTACCGTGCCCGTGCCTCTGGCTCTGGGCGATACCGCCGCCGAATACACGCCCTCATATTGCAAGGCAAATTCCCGGTAAAAGGCGCTGTTGGTACCGTTGGGAATGTTGCGGCAGCTTTCCAGCACTCTTTCCCGAAGCTCCTCGTCGCTTTCTCCGTCGGCGCCGCCGGTAAACGCGTCCCGGTTGGTTACCGCCGTCACTCCCGGAGGCGGCGTCACCAGCACCTTAATGGTTTCCGCCGCCGCATTAGCCTGCGCGCCGCCTTCCTCAGAGGCCGCCGGGACGGAAACGGAAAAATCCCCCGCCTTTAAGATTCCTTTCCGGGTGGTGACAAAACGCAGTCCCTCCTCCTGGGAAACAGCGCACACCGTGCCTCGGGAATGGTCACATCGTACAGCAGGGCGGCCTCCCGGGAAAATTCCAGCGTTCCCTGAGAACGGACGGCGCTTTTCCGCTGGATTCCCCTTTGCTGGGCGTGATAATCCAGCTGGATGCCCTGGGCCGTCTGAGGAAAGACCTGGCGCTTCAGCCAGTCCAAATTGGTGCAGGCGGAGAACAGCTCTCCCGCCAGAACCTTCAGCCGGATGCCGATGTCCGAGGCGTCGTCGGCTGGAAAGCCGGCAAGCTCCTGAAACTGGTCCTGCATTCTGGAAAGTATGGATTCATAGGTTTCGCTCATATCAACACCTCCAATTCCATCTGTTTCCGGTCCGCCAAAAGGGAGACCGTTAAGGAAAGCTGGTCGGGCCCGGTCATACCTGCCCGCACCCCCAGAGGGGTCACCTCCGCCATGGGCTTGAGGGCCTCCCTCACCATCTGCATGGCGGTTTCCGAAAGTGCCTCCCGGTTTCCATAGCTGCCCTTTAGGGTATACAACCGGCTTCCCAGCTGCTGGTCATAAAAGAAGCTTCCCTTTTTTACCGTGAGCCGGAACACCGACCCGCCTGCAAAAGCTCCCGGGCGCCGCTGATCCGCACCGGCAGTCCGCTGCCATTCGTTTGAAAATCCCCGTCTTTGATCGCTGTATCCATAACCGCCTCCTTATTGTTCTGCGCCGTTAATAAACACCTGGCCCTCCAGCTGGATTTTCCCATCCCGGGTCAGGGTGATTTTCGCTCCTCCTGAGGAAAACAGAACCAGCTCGCCCGGCTGCAAGCCCTTTGGGTCGATTTCCACTCCCAGGCAGAAGGTCTTTTCTCCGGAAACCACGCCCACCGCGTTTTCCCCGGCGGGAGGCAGGCTCTTCACTCCATAGGTCCTGCGGCGGCTACCTCCCGGTACTCCGACGAGGACTGAAGCAGCAAGCCGCCGTTCTGTTCCCCCGAGATTGTCCCCGCCACCGGCCTTTCCGCTTCCTTTTGCCGGGAAGCTATCTTTTTACCCAGCCACATCGCTTTCCGCCTCCCAATCCTTCCTTAAAATTACCAGTGTTTGTTCTCCCGCGGAGTCCAGCCGGTAAGAAATCCCGCTCACCTTCAGCGCTTCAAAATCACCCAGAACAGGGTCCGCCACCCTGGCCCGGGTCTCCAGCGGCAAAATTCTTTCTCCCGGACAGGCCAGTTCGAGCTGGTAGGCCTGCTCCCGGCTTTTGTCCAGCAGCAATTGTCCTCGGAATACTGGGGTTTTCGGATCATCCACTGCGTTCAGCAGGCGGCGGCGGAGGATTCCATCTCCCGCCGCCTGGGAATCCCATACCTGGGTGCTGTAGCCGCCCAGCCGCTCTGAGCGGACTAAAACCTGGGAAAGCCGCTTGCACCTCAGACGCTCCTCCCGGATAGAGGCGTAGAAAATTCCCCCGCAGTTGGAAAACAGCGCCTCAGCCTCCGGTCCTGGGGCTCCATTTGAAGCTCTCCGGTAAAGGTTACCTGGGGCCGGGTGCCTAAAGCGTCCCGGCAGAAGCTCTCGATCACTTCCCACTCACTGGCGCCCTTTTCAATTTGGAGCTTGGTGGAAAAGGCCTTGTCTTTTCCCGAAAACTCCGAAAAGCCATAGGGCTGGGCATGGCGCTGGTAAATCAGCCTGGTGGATGGCACGTAATAGGTCTGAGGGATCGCCTCGTTGTCCAGCAGGAGCGCCGCCATGCTTCTGGAGCACACTTCAATTCCCGCCCCGTCCCCATCCACAAGGATCGTCTGCTCGTCGATCAATCCCCGGAAAAACACCGCTCCGTCCTTTACGACTTGAATCGTGTGAAATTCCGGCAGACGCTGTCCGCTCCCAAGCGGTTCCAGGGGAAACCGGGCTTCCAGGCTGTGAGCCGGGGCGTCCCGGTCTGCGGAAAAACGGACTGACGCCGGCTTTGTGAATTCCCTCGTTTCTCCTCCATAAGCCGTTAATCGGTAAATCACCGCAGCGCCACCTTCTCTCCCGCAGCCAGCTGGTCGGGGCGCTTCACATTAGGATTCCGCCGTGCCAGCTCAGAAATGGAAATCCCATATAGTTTAGAAATGTCCCAGAGGGTTTCCCCCTCCTGTACGATATGGTAATCCTTGCCCTCCCGGAGGACCGGAATTCCTTCCCCGACCTGTTCCCAAAACTCGAACCGATAGCCTACGATATCCGGCCCCGCCTGGCCGGCCATGGTCAGAGAAACCAAGCTGGCCTCGAACCCAGTGGAATCCGGCAGGATTAATAAGCCTGTTCCTCCCTGTTCGCACAGCCGCCAGCGTCCGGAACTGGAGGAGGCAATCTTCCCCGAACAGTTCCCCCTCTCCTGTGACGATCCGCTTTCCCGGGCCCAGGTCCTGCAAAAGGTTTCCCTGTCCGGGCAGCTTCCACTCTTTGATCTCCCGGCGGCAAGCCACTTGTATGGTCTTCGGGTTGTGCTTCCAGGTGTAGTCCTGAAACCGCATCAGCGCTGTGTTCATAGCTCTACCTCCCATAAGCCGGAGTACCGTCTGGCATCCCGCTCCATGGCCAGGGAGATGTCCTCTGTTTCAGGCCGGCGGTTTCCCGCACTCTGAACGGGTGCCGCTTCCCGCTTGTAAACGATTTTGGTTTCCGGCGGACTTCCGCCTGACCAGGGGATTTCCCTTTTGGTTCTCCGGCGCACCTTCACTTTTCTAGGCTCCTTCATGCCAGCTCCATCCTATGGGAAGCGATCAGGGAAACGCCCTCCAGAACCGTGTCGTTGATCCCGGCGGATTCGCTGATCTCATTCCATTCACAGCCGGAATAGATAATCCGGCGGTCCGGCTTGACGATCACCAGGTTAAAGCCGGAAAGCTCAAAAAAGCTGACCCCGTCATCTAACGCGCCCTCGCAGGCATAGACCCGGGAAAGCTCCACAAAATGCTTGGTTTTCCCTGGCACAGTGCCTACCGGCTCAGCGCTTCCAAAGGCCTCCACATAGTGGCTCTCCCGGGCAGAGTGGGCTTTATATCCCTCTACCACCGCCAGCTTTCTGCCGTTAACCTCCAAATAAATATCCCGGCTGGTGGGAAAATTTCCATTTTCCATAGGCTCCTCCTTATACCGTAATGCTGGCCTGGATCACGATCTGGTTCAGGCCTCTGGCGGCGGTAAATTCCACCGTCACGACGCACACCGACGGGTCCTCTCCTGAAGCGGCCACGACTGGGGAACGGTAGCTGTCCAGAATTCCCTGAAGCCGGTACTCCTCCAGCTTCACCGCTGTCTGAGTCGCAAGGGCGCTTCTGGTCTTTTCATTGTTTCTGGCCCCTGCCAGCATCCCCTTCAGAGAGGCTCTAATCCCGGCGATCACTGTATCGATGATCAGCACCGTATTGATGTCGTGGAAGGTCCGGTCGAAACGCCGTCTGTTTTCGTTCTGGTGCTGACGCCCCGAATCAGTCTGCCCGGCCGCCG
>ENA-OQIR01000638-OQIR01000638.1-human-gut-metagenome-genome-assembly--contig:-NODE-638-length-14244-cov-2.837359_pt1 | contig 14244 bp, 19 predicted proteins | sample MGYA00242580_ERZ504745 | MGnify/ENA primary metagenome ERZ504745 (study PRJEB26092, sample SAMD00036214) | human gut metagenome | host: Homo sapiens | study: EMG produced TPA metagenomics assembly of... | reverse complement strand
CACGTGGCGCACGCCCTGCGCTCCGGCACGTGTTCTGCACATTTTGCGCGGCCGGCACGTCCGATTCGCCCGAATCGGCCATGGGGACCGTCTGCGTAACACTCTGCGTAGCCGATACTGCAGTGTCGGTCATCTGGACGTCCTGCACGATGCCGTACGCGTCCGAATCGCCCGAATCGGACATTGAGGATACGGAAGCCGTGGAGCATCGGCGATTGCGTTACGGACCCGCTTGCGTGTGCCGCGCGCCAGCAACGCCTGCATCAGCGCCACGCCAACCGCGGCCGCGATCAGACCGCCAGCGAAACTTCCCGCAAGATAGCCGAGCGCGCTGCCGAAACGCTGCTCGCGCATGCCTTCCATGGTTTCCAACATCACGCCGGACATCGTCGACAGTCCGCCAAGCAAACCAAGCCCGACGCCACGGCTGACGACCTGCCGCACCCTGCGGCGCAGCCACGACGCGGTCGCCATGTATTCGGTCAGCATCGCAAACAGGAAGCAGGCGAGCATATTCGACACGAACGTGCCCACCACGAACGGCGAACCGTTCACCGACGGCAGCAGCAGGTCCGTGGCACGACGGAACCCGACGCCGACGAAGCCGCCGACGAACACCACGAGATACATCAGACCATCGGCAAGAGGGTTGAATCGCGCCTGCATGCGTTTCATCGGCGCGAGCGGAATCTGCGGCGGATGCTTGGATGCGGCGGCACCGGACGGGCGCACATCCGCGCGCGCCACTTCGGCGACGTCGATCGACTGTGTGGCGGGATTCGGCTCATCACCCGCGTTTGGCGAGTCTGCGCCCGTTGTTCTTGCGATTCCATCACGTTCCCCTTGTACTTGGCTTTCCGCGGACAGCGTCGTTCCGCCCCAGCCATACGGCAACGAGCTGGCCGCAGGTGCCGTCTTCCTAACCTTGTACGAGTCTACACGTGCATTGCAACCAAACATCGAACATGTCCGATTCGGTGGATAACTGTGGATAACTTCGGGTGGCCCTAGACGTCTACGAATGGTTATGGAAGACGGTAAGGCCGCGTCAGACGGACACGTCGCACAGCCGCCGCATCGCATGCCGTGCGTCGCTTTCGTCCTCGCCGCTGAACAGCACGACCAGATAGTCGCCGGCGCGCAGCCGCGTATCGCCATGCGGCACGATCTGCCGTTCGCCGCGACGCAGGCCGATCACCAGACAGCCGTACGGCCAGCGCACGTCACGCATCAGCTTGCCGTCCGCGGTCGCGCCCATTTCCACAGGCAGTTCCATGATGCCGTTGTCGATGCGATTGGCGATTGCCGTCGTGCCTCCTTGCGCGCGCATGTACCGTTCCAGCAGCTCGCCGTAGATCGGTTTCGTACGCAGCAGGTCGGAGACGAGCAGTGCGATGAACGCGACGGCGGCGACCGGCAGCATGTGCGTCAACGTGCCGGACATTTCCACGGCCAGCAGAATCGACGTGATCGGTGTTTTCACGGACGCGGCCAGCGTGCCCGTCATCACGCATACCGAGAAAATCGCCACGGAATCGGACGGCAGGTTGCCGAACTGGCGCAACGTCTCGCCGCAGATACCGCCGGCGAGCGAACCCACCGCGAGAATCGGCATGAAAATGCCGCCGGGAGCGCCTGAACCGAAGCTGGTGGAGGTGAACAGCACTTTCACCACGAACAGCACGCACAGCATGCCCAAGCCGACGCGCGCATGCTCGGCCATGGCGATCAGGTTCGAGCCGCCGCCGAGCACGTCAGGCAGCCAAATGCCGATTGGCAGCGCGAGTGCGATCGCGATCAAAGGGCGGCTCCATGCGGGAAGCTTGCCGTACAGCGTTTGGAAGCCGAGCAGCGAACGGTTCATCAGCGAACCAACCAAACCGGCCACCAATCCCAGCGGAATCAGCCACCCGTATTCGCCGAGCGGCAGTTGGCCGATGGTGCCGAAGTCAAGCACCGGACGCAGGCCGAAACAGTATTTCGATACGAAATCGGCGGTCAGGGACGCGGCGGTGGCGCCCATCAGAATCGCGGGCGAAAAACTGCGATGCACCCCTTCCAAAGCGAACATCATGCCGGACAGCGGTGCGCTGAACGCGGCGGACAGGCCGGCCGCGGCACCGGCGGTGACCAGATAATGCTCCTGCACGTCCTCACGTTTCTTGCCGCGCAGCCGGTGCGATAGGAACTGCGCGCCCGATGCGCCGATTTGGATGGACGGTCCTTCGCGGCCGAGCGAGAGGCCGAAGAGCGATCCGAGCAGGCCTCCGATGAAGCGAACCGGCAGAATCGTCTGCCATCGCATTTTCAGGCCGCAGATCACCACGCCGTTGGTTTGCGGAATGCCGCTGCCGCCGGCCATCGGCTCTTTTTTGACCATCCATGCGATGGCGAGCGCGGCTGCGATTGCGGCGACCGCCCACGGTGCGACCAGCCACGGGGTTTCGCGGATGCGCGCGTAGATCCAGCGCGCGGTGTCGGTGCCGTATTCGATGCCGAGACGGTAGAGGACGACGAGGAAGCCGGAAATCAGGCCGACGAGAATGCCGGCAGCGGCCATCTTCCATTTCAGGTGGTCGAATCGCGGGACCAGTTTGCTGAACCTGTCAAACCTGTCGAACCTGTCGTTAGGCGGCATTGCAGTCATCGCACTCCCCTTTTCCGTTCCTCCGCCGCGCACCCCGTCGGTGTGTATGCGGTGTGCGTCATACGCGCACGCCATCGCACGCACCATACGCAAAGTGCCGGCAGGCACAGGCCCACCGGCACTTGTCATTGACGTTCGTTACCGACGTTCATATCGACGAATCAGCCGAATCAGCTTCAGTCGATCAGCGAGTTGATCTGGATGATGTGGTCGCGCTGCGGGCCGGTGCCGATCACGGAAATGCGGCAGCCGGACAGTTCCTCAAGACGCTTGACGTAATCCTGGCAGGTCTTCGGCAGATCGTTGAAGTCATGGACCTGGGAAATGTCCTCGTCCCAACCCGGCATGGACTCGTAAATCGGCTTCGCGGCGGCGAACTCGGCCTGGTCGGTCGGCATATCGTCGCGACGCTCGCCGTTGACGTCGTACGCCACGCACAGCGGGATTTCCTTGAGGCCGGTGAGCACGTCGAGCTTGGTGAGCACGATGTCGGTCAGGCCGTTGACCTGGGCCGCGTAACGGTTGACGACCGCGTCGAACCAACCGCAGCGACGCGGGCGACCGGTGGTCACGCCGTACTCGTGGCCTTGGGCGCGCAGCCATTCGCCGTCCTCGCCGAACAGTTCGGTCGGGAACGGGCCTTCGCCACGCGGGTCACATACGCCTTGGAGACGCCGATCACGCGGGTGATCTTGGTCGGGCCAACGCCGGTGCCGGTGCAGGCGCCGCCGGCGGTCGGGTTGGAGGAAGTCACGAACGGTAGGTGCCGTGGTCCACGTCGAGCATGGTGGCCTGGCCGCCTTCGAACAGCACGGTCTTGCCCTCGTCGAGCGCCTTGTTGAGCACCAGGGAGGTGTTGGCCACGTACGGCTTCAGGCGTTCGCCGAGCTTGAGCAGCTCGTCGGTGGTCTCGTCCACGTCGATCGGGCGACGGTTGTACAGCTTGACGAGCATCTGGTTCTTCTGATGCAGGCTGGCCTCGACCTTGTCATGCAGGTGTTCCGCGTTGAACAGGTCGTGCACGCGGATGCCCACGCGGTTGATCTTGTCGGCGTATGCCGGGCCGATGCCACGGCCGGTGGTGCCGATCTTGTGCTTGCCGAGGAAGCGTTCGGTCACCTTGTCGAGCACGCGGTGGTACGGGGCGATGATGTGCGCGCTTTCGCTCACCAGCAGTCGGGAGCAGTCCACGCCACGCTTTCAAGGCCGTCGATCTCCTGGAACAGCACTTCCGGATCGACGACGACGCCGTTGCCGATGACGGGGGTGGTGTTGGGGCTGATGATGCCGGACGGCAGCAGGTGCAGTGCGTACGATTCGTCGCCGACGACCACGGTGTGGCCTGCGTTGTTGCCGCCGTTGAAGCGGGCCACGTAATCGACTTTGGTGCCGATCAGATCGGTCGCCTTACCTTTGCCTTCGTCGCCCCACTGAGCGCCAATCAACACGATTCCCGGCATAACGCACCTCCACGATGTTGCCTTGTTTCCGCCGAAAATAGCGTACCGTGAGCCCTCTACTGCGTGGCGGTTTCTCGTCACGCAACAGCGGCATAATGGAAGCATGACTATCGCAACACCTGAACGTTATGCCGAGATGCTGGATGCCGCCCGCCGCGGCGGATACGCGTATCCCGCGATCAATGTGACGAGCACGCAGACGCTGAACGCGGCGTTGCAGGCTTCGCCGAAGCTGAATCCGACGGCATCATCCAGGTGTCCGTGGGCGGTTCCGCCTATTTCTCCGGCCAAAGCGTGAACGACCGTGTGGTCGGATCGCTCGCCTTCGCCGCGTTCGCGCACGAAGTGGCCGCACGTTATCCGAACATCACCGTGGCCTTGCACACCGACCACTGCGCCAAGCAGTATTTGGACGAGTGGGTGCGGCCGCTGCTCGCGCACGAGGCGGAGCAGGTCAAGCGCGGCGAGGAGCCGACGTTCCAATCGCACATGTGGGACGGTTCGACGGTGCCGCTTGAGGAAAATCTCGACATCGCCTCGGAACTGCTCGAGAAGTCCGTGAAGGCGCACACCGTGCTGGAAATCGAAATCGGCGCGGTCGGCGGCGAAGAGGACGGCCATTCCGCGGAAATCAACGAAAAACTGTATTCCACCCCGGCCGACGGCGTGCGCGTGGCGGAACGGCTCGGCTTGGGCGAGCACGGCCGATACATGGCCGCGTTCACGTTCGGCAACGTGCATGGCGCGTACAAGCCGGGCATCGTCAAGCTGCGTCCGCGACTGCTGCACGACATCCAGACGGAAGTGTGGAATGCGGCGCATGACGGGCGATTGGGCAGCGCCGAATCGGCGCATGTCGCCTCCTGCGCCCTGCCGGACATGCCGGAAGGCAAACCGTTCCCGCTGGTGTTCCACGGCGGTTCCGGATCGACGGCCGCGGAAATCGCGGAAGCGGTCAGCTACGGCGTGGTCAAGATGAACATCGACACCGATACGCAGTACGCGTTCTCCCGTGCGATCGCCGGACACATGTTCCGCAATTACGATTCGGTTTTGAAGATCGACGGCGAAGTCGGCAACAAGAAGCTGTACGACCCGCGTTCCTGGGGCCGCGAAGCCGAAACGGCAATGGCCGCGCGCGTGGTCGAGGCGTGCCAGCAGCTCGGCTCCGCCGGTCACGCGCTGAAGTAAGTTTTCTCTTATGTTCGTGTTCGCCCGGCGCCTACGGGTGCCGGGCGAAGCTGTAATCGCCGGGCTACGACCGCCGGGCGAACCAGAGGTTGATAAGCGAGCCGGCCACCACCAGTGCGACGCCAATCCAGAACGGCATGCCCAGCGCGACGCCCAGCAGCAGCGTGCTGGAAGCCGTGGAGAACAGCGGGGTCGCGTACGAGCCGATCGCCAACGTTTCCATATTGCCGTGCAGCATGCCGTACCCCCAGCATGCGTAGCCGCCGGAAATCGAAATAGCGCACGCAAGCAGCGCGGCATAACCGCCGATGCCGGGAGCCGTGGCGGGCAGGCCGTCGCCCGAAGCGAAGTGGATGGTCCACAGCACGACGGCGACGCAGCAGAAGAAAATCGTCGTACCGTCGTAGCCTTCGGACAGCGACGGCGTGAAAGTCGCGTAAATCGCCCAAATAAAGGCGCCGGCGAGCGCAAGCGCGAACGGTAGGGGGTTGCTGGCGATGTTGCTTACCGCCTCCTGCACGCTAAGCTTTCGCCGCCGACCGCCATCGCCACGCCGATAGTGGCTACGATCGCGCCCGGAATCGCTTTGACGACGGCACCGTGTTTGCGCGATACGGCGGCCGTCATCAGCACCAGCAACGTCGGCCACAGGTAATTGACGAGGCTGACTTCCACGGATTGCGCGTTCGTGGTGGCCAGGCCGATCGACAGCGAAATCGACGCTTCGTACGCGATGAACATGACGCCGCCTGCGATGAGATACTTGCGTGGCGCTTGGCTGATCGGCTTCGGCCGGCGCACGATGAACAGCAGCGCGCCGCCGACGGTGTAGATGAGCGCCGACCCGAGCGTGGCGCCGAACGATTCGGAGACGAGTCGCACGAGGCCCGCCATGAAGCCCCACAGCACGATTGCGGCAAGGCCGACAATGGTTGCGGCGTGCGATGTGGCGTGGCCGAGCAGCGGATTGTGAGAGGCGCGCTGGCTGCTGGCGGTTCGGGAATCGTGGGTGTCACTGGCGTTACGGATGTCTCGTGAGTCTCGGGCATTGCGAGACGCTGAATCAGCGGATTCGGCGGGAAGCTTCTGGTCTGTATTCACAACCCCAGCCTACCCGCCACCCATCACGCACCATCCGCCGGCCGTACGGCATCGGAGCGGCAAGCACATGGCGTGAACTGACATCGGCCCGGCATCAAATCGGTGGCGTACGTTTTCTACGATTGTGGTCACCGTGTGTCCACGCAGGTATCTTAACTAAGTTAAAAACCCTTGGAATCGTTGGAATTCCAAGGGTTTTGAGTGGAGCGGATGACGGGAGTCGAACCCGCCTTTAAAGCTTGGGAAGCTTTCGTTCTACCGATGAACTACATCCGCAAGGTGTGCCTTTTGGGCACGAGCCATTAGTCTAGCACGCCATTCCCGCTATATGTGGCAGATTGTCCGGTTCCGCAAAATCGATTTGCGCTATATGTGGCAGTTCTCCGCGGGCAAGAGCTGTTAGAGGGTACGAAATCGAAGGTATGGGGGCATCTTCGCGAAGGAAAGTGCCACATATAGCGGAAATCACTTTCTCGGCAGTCTCTTATCTGCCACATATAGCGATTTTGGGAGTCGTCAGCACAGCAAGTATGCGCCCGCAGCAACATCAGTACCGGAAAAGGCTGAAAGTCGGGGCAGGAACCACCGGCGCGGGAGGCTGTGCGGGCGTCAGCGCGATCCTCTTCTGCGCATGGGGCGTTGCGAATAGTCGCGCGAATATCCACCGGTCGAACCCGCCGAACCCGAACCGTACGAATCGTAAGCGGAACCATACTGCGAGCCAAACTGCGGCCCGTCATAACCGCCCTGTCGAATGTCGATCGCGGCAACGCCGGTCGTTGCGTATCCGCCGGCCAGGTAGCCCGACTGCACGCCCTGCTGCCGCATCTCCTGACCCATCTGCATGAGCCGCGCAATGCGGTCCTGAATCGGCGGATGCGTGGAAACAGGCGCGAGAAGCCTTCCGCCGAAAACGGACTGGCGATCATCATCGCAGCCACCGACTGCGTGCCGGCGGTCTTCTCCATCGGCATCGCGGCTGCGCCGCCGGAAATCTTGCTCAACGCGGAAGCGAGCGCTTCCGGATCCTCCGTCAACTTGGAACCGTCTTCGTCGGCGTCGTATTCGCGTGTGCGGGAGATTGCCATCTGTATCAGCGACGCTGCGATCGGCGCCAGAATCGTGCTCAGCAGCACACCCAGCAATCCCAAGCCGCCGGACGCCGAATCGTCGCGGTCGTCACGCGAACGGCCGCCGCCGAAATACATGAGCGAGTAGCCGAGGTACGAGATGACGGTGGCCATGGCGGAGGCGATTGCGGACGTCAGAATGTCGTGGTTGTAGACGTGCATGAGTTCGTGTCCGAGCACGCCGCGAATCTCACGTTCGTTAAGCGTCTGTAGGATGCCTTGCGTGCAGCAGACCGCCGCGTGTCGTTCGTTGCGCCCCGTCGCGAACGCGTTGGGGCTCATGGTGGGGGCGATGTAGATGCGCGGCATCGGCTTGCCTGCCTTCGCCGATAGCTCGCGGACGATCTTGTATAGTACGGGGCTTCCTGCTCGCTCACCTGTCGAGCGTGCATGCTGGCGATCGCCAGTTTGTCGGAAAACCAGTAGGAGACGAACGTGGAGCCCAGGCCGATGAGAATGTAGTAGCCGAGCGTGCTTTGACTGGCGCCGGTCGCCCACCAGATGAGCATGATGACGCCCCACATCAACGCGAACAAAAGCGTTGTTTTCAAGCCATTGCAATGGCCGTGCACCTGCAATTTGCCGTTCATGGCACCAGCTAGGAATTCAGGCTGGGATTTTGCTGTATACAAGCTGAAGGGTGGATTTGCAACATCTAGAAACATGCCACGCAACGACGCTACAGCATCGGCCATAGACCTATCTGCGGCACGGCGAGAGTCACCCCAACTTGAAACGTATTACCCCCGCATATCCCCCGAATGCACTGCGTCGAGCGTGCCGATCAGGCTGGTCAGCAAATCGTTGCGGCCGCACGCGTTCGTCAGCACCGCCAGCACGTACGTGCCCGACTGCGACATCACCAGTCCGGCATCGTTCAGCGCGTACAAACCGCCTTCGCCGTTGATCCATCCGGCCTTCGTGTACACGGTGTCCGCATCGCCAAGGGCCGCGTGGATGCAGGAGTTCAGCGAATTCGTCATGTCTCCGGACAGCCATTGCAGCGATTCGGGCGTGATGTTCTGCACCCCCGCCGTTTGCCCGGCGAACAGGAAACCGTATCCGGCGGTCCACAGTTTGGCCATGTCGCGCGCGGAGGTGAACAGGTACCCGCCGCGATCACCCATTCTGGAAGCCGCGCCCGCCTGTTCGGCCACGTGTTGAAGCAGTCGAGGCCATACGTTTTGTACAGCCAGTCGTAAGACGCGTTGTCGGAATTGCGCAGGACGGCGTCGACCTTCTGGTGGACGGTGGCGGACTGCGCGTCAGCGGATTGGGCCACGCTGTTCAGGTCGACGGTGCCCGTTGAGAACAGCGATATCAGGTATGGCGCCTCCGCCGACGAGGCCGAATAGATCTGTGCATCGGCGTTGTATGCGATCGTGCGGCCGGTCGTGATGTCGGCGAGCACGAATGATGCGGTATATCCGTCGGCTTCGAAAGTGGCGATTTGAGACTGCACGGCGGCCTGCGAATCGGCGCTTAGCGTGAAGCCCTGCGTTGTGATCGTGCGCTGCCCTCGACTGCGGAAATGCCGTCCAGCGCGACCTGCGTCGACGACGAGACGGCTTGTGTCTGCGATTGCGGCGCGCTGTTTTTCTTAAGCGCGCCCGACGTGGAGGACGTTTCCGAAGACGTTCCCGAGGACGCCGCTGCGAGGCTTCCTCTTCGAGATGCACATCGACAAGACCCACGCCCATGGCGAAGCCGATCAGGCAGGCGATCAGCAGGCCCACGACGGACACGGAACAGCAGTACAGTGCCTTGCGCTTGACGTGTTTTCCAAAGTTCATGCCGACTTCACAACCTTAGATTTCAATGCCCGCATCCGTTTGCGATGATATTGCGCACCGCGTTTCACTGGGGTCAGCCTAGCGCATGGACGAACTTCGGGGGTAATAGGTCAAAACGACCGCGTATGTCCGATTCTGGAGAAACGGGCGGTTGTGCGATCGAAAACGCACGCTACGCGACCAGTCCGCCGAAAATCGACCACTAAAGCGGCAAAAACTAACGCCCTGCACGTCCGATTCAGAGGAATCGACGTGCAGGCGTTACTAGATTGCGTTAAAAGGCTTGGAGTTAGGGTGTCAGGAAGTCAGCACTCCCACCCTAATTCCAGCCGGCCCGATTCAGGCATGCGCCAGCGCGCGCATCTGCTCCGGTCGATGACCTTCTTGTGCTCGCGGCCTTCCTTCGCGCCTTCGGCACGTTCGAACGCGTCGACCTTCTTCCAGCCGGCGAAGTCGATCGGCTTGACACCGCGGGAAGCCAGCAGACGGTCGATGGATTCCGGATCGCGGTCAGCGGCCACGCGACCGCCTTCGGCGGCCTTGGACAGGTCCTCCAGCATGTTGGTGACGATGAGCAGCGCGTCGGACTTGGTGGAGCCGATCAGGCCGACCGGACCACGCTTGGCCCAACCGGTGGCGTACAGACGCTCACGCACCTGCGCGCCCTCGCCGGAGGCCTCCGTGGTGATGCGGCCGTCGCCGTTCGCGTTAGCCAAGTGAGCACGGCGATCGTCGTACGCGATGCCCGGCGCGGAAGCCGGCTTGTAGCCGATTGCGTGATACACGGCCTGCACCGGGTACTCTTCGAATTCGCCGGTGCGAGTCATCTTGCCGTCCGCGGAAGTCGTCGTCTTCTCCACGCGAATCGCCTTGACCTTGCCGTCCTCGCCCAGCACTTCGACCGGAGCGGAATTGAAGTGGATGTAGTACTTGCGATCCGCCGGGTTGCCTTCGAAATCGGTGTCGCCGTCGTCTTCCATGTCCTCGGCCATCTCGCGGATGGTGAACAGCTCCTCGACCATCTGACGGGTCAGCTTGTCCTTGCCGGCCTCCTCGATAGTGTCGTCGTCCAGATCGAAGTCGTCTTCGTTGATGATCAGCTGCACGCCCGGCAGCTTCTCCATTTCGCGCAGCTCCTGCACGGGAGAACTTGGCCTGAGCCACGCCACGGCGGATGAACAGATGCAGAGTCTTGGCCTTGTTGGCTTGATGCCTTCGTACACGTTGTCCGGAATGTCGGTGCGTTCCTTCAGGTCGTCGGCGTTGCGCATCAGCTCGCGCGCCACGTCCATGGCCACGTTGCCGCCGCCGATCACAGCGACTTCCTCGGCATCGAGCGGCCATTCGCGGGCGCCGGTCGGGTAACCGTCGTACCATTCGACGAACTTGGCGGCACCGTACACGCCGTCCAAGTCGGCGCCCGGCAGGCCGAGCGGCTTGTCTTCGACGGCACCAGTGGCGAACAGCACCGCGTCGTAACGTTCCAGCAGCTCGTCAAGCGTCACGTCCTTGCCGAATTCCACGTCGCAGTACAGGTGGATGTCCGGGTTGTCGAGCGTCTTCTCGAGAGCGGATGCGATGAATTTGATGGAAGGGTGGTCGGGGGCCACGCCGTAGCGCACCAGGCCGAACGGCACCGGCAGCTTTTCGAACAGGTCGATGCGGGCCTTGGTGCCCAGTCCCAGCTCTTCGCCGAGCTTGCCCAGCTGGCGCAGGAAAATATCGGAAGAGTAGACGCCTGCGGGGCCGGCGCCGATTACAGCAATACGAAGTTCGTTGGTTTCGCTCATATGTTCCAGCTAATATATTCCCTGCATTTCCAACAGGGGGCATACGGCACTTTCTTGCGATTCCCTTACTTGCCTCGCAACGCGCAGCCCGGCCCATGTGCCGGCGCAGGAGAACGTACAATCGCAGAAGATCACAATCGGTCCCTCACTAAAGAAGGTCCTTATCGTAAGAGGGTGGGCATATGCGCATTCACATCACGTATACCGGCGGCACCATCGGTATGGTCGAGTCACCGAACGGTCTGGTTCCGGGCGCCGATATGCGCGGCTGGCTGCGCCGGCTGATTGAGGACGCGCATCTGGCCCCGAGCTTGTTCTCGTTCACCGAGCTGGACCCGCTGATCGATTCGTCGAACGCGACGCCCGACAATTGGCAGACAATGGCGGACGACCTGCGCGCGCACCGCGATGACGCCGACGCATTTGTGGTGTTGCACGGCACCGATACGATGAGCTATTCGAGCGCCGCGCTGTCTTACGCGCTGACCGGTTTCGGCAAGCCTGTGATTTTCACGGGGTCGCAGCATCCGCTCGGCAAAATCGAGTCGGACGCCACCGCGAACGTCACGGGTGCGCTGAACGCCGCGATGAGCGGACGTTTTCATGGCGTCGGCCTGTTCTTCGGCCATCATCTGTTCGCCGGCAACCGTGTGAGCAAATCGTCAAGCTGGGCGTTCGAAGGGTTTTCGGCGCCGTCCACCGGCCCGCTGGCACGTACCGGCACGCCGTGGCATTGGTATGCGGGTGATTCGGCCGGCTCCAGTTGCGGTTGGGCGTCGCCGCTGCCCTACTCCCGTCACGATGTGGCCGTGATCGACATGGCTCCCGGCATTTCCGCCGCGCGATTGGCCGCGATGCTCGACCCTCGTCCGGAAGCGGTGCTGTTGCGCGCGTACGGCGTTGGCAATGTGCCGAGCGACGAGCCAGGACTGACCGACGTGATCGCCGACGTGCTGCATGACGGCGTGCCTGTCGTCATCGCATCGCAATGCCAGCAGGCGGAAGTGCTGCTCGGCCATTACGAGACGGGCGACGCGATTGCCCGCGCCGGTGCGATCGGATCGGGCGACATGACGCTGGAAGCCACGTACGCGAAGATCATGTTCCTGCTGTCGCAGGGCGTGGATGCGGCCGATTTCGGCACGTGGATGCGCCGGAACATCGCTGGCGAAATCTCGCCCAGCTCGATGTAGCACGGCGCAACGCGGTTCAGCTCCGCACGGCTCGTCGCCGCAACCGGCGCTACTCGCGGTCGAGCAGGGCGGTGAGCGCCCACAGGATGCTGACCACGTCGATCGCTTCCTGCATGAACGCGCCGACGACCACCGGAATGAGGTTGAACGCGGCCGCGACCATGCCGATAATCGCCAATCCAAGGCCGACCAGCACCGCCTGCAGCATCACTTTCTTCGTGCGGCGGGCGATGGCGATGGCGCGCGGCACGGAGGCGATGTCGTCGTTCATGATGACCACCTGCGCCGATTCGGACGCGGCGGTGGACGTGCCGTCGGTCATGGCCATGCCGATGTCCGCAACCGCCAGCACGGGGGCGTCGTTCACGCCGTCGCCGACCATCATCGTCACCTGTCGGGTCATGGATTCGCCGACCACGCGCTGTACGACCTTGTCCACGCCGGCTGGTTTTGGTGCGCGTCTTCCGTGGCGTTCTTGACGGCCGCGACCTTGCCTTCGGGGAAGAGTTCGGATTGCACGTCGTCGATGCCGACCTCGCCCGCGATGATGCGTGCGGAAGCCTCCTTGTCGCCGGTGAGCATGGACAGTTTCTTCACGCCGAGCCGGTGCAGTTTTTCAAGGGACGATTTCGCGTTTTCGCGCGGCACGTCACGCAGCACGATGCGCGCGGCGAGCTTGCCGTCGATCGCCACGTACGCGGCCATTTCGTCCGGCTCGAGCGGGGCGAACAGCGAATTCACCTCCGGCTTCTTGGAAGCGCCGGCAGCGGTACCGGTCGCCGAATCGCCAACCGCGCTATCGGCCACAGCACCAGCCGCAGTACCGGCCGCCACCCCTGCGCCCAGCACATGCGTGAAGCCGGCCTCGTCGGCCGTCACGTACGCGAAACGACCCACGCGCACGGCATGCCCGTTCACCTCGCCGGACACACCCTTGCCCGACTGTTCCTCGATGTTCTTCACCACGGGGTAATCGCGTCCATGCCCCGGCAAATCGCGTTCGGCGCACAGCCGCTGCCCGTTCTCATAGCGCGCGTACAGTTCCTGCATGGCCTTCTGCCCGGCCGCCGCGATGCCCTTCGACAGAATGTGCACCGAGTAGCCTTCCACCACGCCGGCCATCATCAGAATGTGGTTCTCGTCGTACGGCGAGCTGTTTTCGAACGGCTTCTCGACGCGCACGACCTGCGGCTGCTTGACGGTAAGCGTGCCGGTTTTGTCGAAGAAGATATGCGATACGCGGCCCAGGTTTTCCAGCACATCCTGCGCTTTGATAAGAATGCCCGCCTTGGCAAGGCGACCGGTGCCGGCCACGTACGCGACGGGAGCGGCGATCAGCAGCGGGCAGGGCGTGGCCAAAACCAGCACCTGCGCGAATCGCAATGGCGTGCCTGCGACGGCCCACGCGATGCCGGCGATCGCCAGCGAAAGAATGGTGAACGGCACCGCCAGCACATCGGCGGTTTTGACGACGGTCGGGCGCGATTCCTGCGCCGACGACACCAGTTCGAGGATCTTCTGATACTGCGAATCCTGCGCCAATTGTGTGGCACGCATCGTCAGCGCGGTCGATCCGTTGACCGCACCCGACAGCACGCGCGCGCCCGCATACACTTCGCGCGGCACCGGCTCGCCGTTGATATTGCTCAGATCCAACGTGGCGACGCCCGACAGCAGTTCGCCGTCGACCGGCACCGTTTCGCCCGGCAGCACGAGGATCACGTCGCCAAGCTTGACCTGGTCGACCGGAACGGTTTCGAAATGCTCGCCGGCCGCGTCGTAAGGCTTGGTTTGGGTGGTGGACTTATTCGTTTCCGCAGCGTTAGGCACATCCACACTGGCGACCTTGCGAAAGCGTCCGCCGTCATGTCGCCCTCAGCATCACCGGCAGTACCGTCGGCCCCGGCAGCCGCCGCACGTGCACCCACGCCCGGCAACG
>ENA-OQIR01000637-OQIR01000637.1-human-gut-metagenome-genome-assembly--contig:-NODE-637-length-14258-cov-1.817352_pt1 | contig 14258 bp, 21 predicted proteins | sample MGYA00242580_ERZ504745 | MGnify/ENA primary metagenome ERZ504745 (study PRJEB26092, sample SAMD00036214) | human gut metagenome | host: Homo sapiens | study: EMG produced TPA metagenomics assembly of... | reverse complement strand
AAGGAAGAAAAGCGTCAATCTCTTCACGGGCAGGCACCTGCTGGTTATCTCCGCCGAAATCCCACAGGGAAGAAAGAGGATAGATGGTCGGATCAAAGGCTCCTCCGGTTTCCTCGGCCACATCCAGGCTGGCCTGAAGAATGGAAAAGGTATCCTTGGAAACCTTCACAGGATCGCCGCCGGCCTGCTCGTTGAGCTTTTGAATCTCTGAACCGTCTACCCGCCAGGAAATTTCGTTTTCCAGACTGGAAATGGCGTTGGCGGCGGCGGAAGCGCCGGCCTGGCCGTTTTTACCATATACTGTTTGCTGAACATAGGTGCCCATGGCGTAGTTGGTGACCTCATAGGGAGTGGATTCCCCCACGTATCCGGTGTAAAGCCAGATCACGAAGCTACCACAGCGATCAGCAGCGCCAGAAGAACAAGATGCAGTTTTAGGGAGTGCTTACCTGTAGACATTTTCACAAAAGGTTCTCCTATTCCAAAGGTCGAAAATTACGTTCACAGATTATAATTCTATCATTTTTTTCAATGGCTTTCAACAAAAAGTGTAGAAAAACACAGATTTCCAGAGAATAAAGTTAGAGAAAGAATAAACCGCATTGGAACCGCCGCGGATTGCAACCAGGAAAGCCAGGTAGTATAATAGTACCATCTGCAGAGATAAATGGAGGCGCCGGCGGAAAGCGGCTCGAAGCGTGGGGAAATCTGAGAAAATAAAAATAACAGCCGCGCCGCCCGGAATCAGCAGGCGGCCGAAGCTGCAAACAGAGGCGGAGAGAGCCAGCCTTGCGGTTGTTTTCGGTGCGAAATCACGGGAAGAAGAAAAGGGACGTAAAACCGGAAGAAGCGGATGTGAAATGCTGAGGCTGAAAAGAAATATTTAAAAGCTATTTTAAAGAAAGAAGGAACGCTTTATGAATTTTGACTTTTATATGCCGGTAAGGGTTGTCAGCGGAAGAACTGCCCTGGCGGACAGCGCCGCCCAGCTGAAGAAGCTGGGGGATTCCTGTATGGTGGTGACGGGCAAGCGCTCGGCAAAAGCCAGCGGCGCCCTGGACGACCTGACCGAAGTGCTTCGCCGGGAAAAATTTCCTGCACTGTATACGGCGGGATTACGGAAAACCCCCTGCTCTCTTCCTGCGAGGAAGCGGCGGCTTTGGCGGCGGAGAAAAAGGCCGCGTTTGTGGTGGGAATCGGAGGAGGCTCTCCTCTGGACGCGGCGAAGGCCATAGCCGCGCTGGCCGGGCCAACCCTGGGCTTGACCGGGAAGGACTTTTTCAAAAAAGCCTGGAAACCCGACCGCTGCCATCGTTGCTCAGTCGGTACCACCTCCGGCACCGGCAGCGAGGTCAGCCCTACCTCTGTGCTGACCGTGGACGGTGTGAAAAGTCTGTTTCCGGGCCGGAGCTTTACGCGTCTCTTGCCATCGCGAACCCGGCGTATACCGGTACAATGTCTTATAATACCACGGTTTCCACCGGGCTCGATGCCTTCTGTCATGCCGTGGAGGGCTATTTTTCCCCGGCTTGCGATGATATTACCGGGTATTTGGCGGAAAAGGCCATGCCCATGGTATACCGGGGCCTGAAAATGATGAGGCCTGAAATGGAGATGACGCCCGCGTTCCGGGAACAGATGTATTATGGCTCTCTATGGGCGGGCTTGGTTCTGAACGCTCACGGAACCTCGTTCCCCCATCCTACGGCTATGTGCTGACAGAAAACCACGGGATCCTCACGGAAAGGCCTGCGCAGTGTTCCTGCCGGCTTTGCTGCTGCACTGCGCTCAATACGCCCCGGAAAAAATGGAACGCTTTCTGCGGGTGTTAGATACGGATCTTCCGGCGGTGAATCAGCTTTTAGATTCCTTAAGCGGGGTGGAAAGGATCTCCATGACTAAGGAGGAAATCCAGTCTTACCGCAAGCGCTTTACCGGCCTGAAGCATTACGCCAACACGCCGGGCGCATATTCCGAGGAGCAGGGGCTCCGGCTGTTTGAGACGTTATTTTTGAAATAAGCGCAAAGCGCTTCCGGGAGTAAAAAGCATGAAAGTAATCCTGCAAATCGGCGTTGTGTTCGGCGTCTGCCTGATCGGAGAAGCAGCCGCTTGTTTTCTTCCATTTCCTTTTCCGGCCTCCGTGCTCAGCATGATTTTATTGTTTCTGCTGCTGTGCCTAAAAGTACTGAAGATTGACCATATCCGTCAAAAGGCGGATTTTCTGCTTCAGAACATGGCCTTTTTCTTTATCCCGGCGGGAGTGGGCATTTTAGAGCAGTTTGAATTTGTCAAGGACAGCATGTGGCAGCTTCTGCTGATTTGCCTTGTGACGACGCTTCTCACCTTTGGGGTCACCGCGGCCGCGGTGCGCTTCGGCGTATGGCTGCAAAAGAAATTGACCGGCAAGGAGGACTCGTGATGGAAGCCGTTACCAGCTCGCCTCTGTTCGGCATCGTTCTGAGCATCCTTGCCTATGCTGTAGGGGTTTGGCTAAACCGGAAGCAAAAACGCCGTTGGTCAACCCGCTGCTTGTAGCGATTATTTTAGTAGCCCTGGTATTGCTGGCGTTCCATATCCCTTGGAGCACTACCAGGCAGGCGGGGATTTTATCGCCCTGTTCCTGGCTCCCGCTACCGCCTCTCTGGCCTTGTCCGTTTACCGGCAGCGGGAAATCCTGAAAAAGAATTTGTTTCCGGTGCTCCTGGCTGCGCCGCCGGCTCACTTACTTCTATGCTCAGCGTGTATGGGTTATGCCGGGCCTTTAGACTGGACGAAAAGCTGACGGCCTCTATGCTGCCCAAGTCTGTCACGACGCCTATCGCGATGGAGATTTCCAGGCAGCATGGAGGAATCGTCCCGGTGACGGTAGCCGCCGTGATCATAACTGGAATTTTGGGCTCCATGTTGGCACCCTTGCTGATCAAAGCGTTCCGGGTAAAAAATCCGGTAGCCGCTGGAGTGGCGATCGGAACCGCCAGCCATGCGGTAGGAACCAGCAAGGCGGTGGAAATTGGCGAAACGGAGGGCGCTATGAGCGGCATCGCCATTGGGATTTCCGGTGTATTTACTGTGCTGCTGGCCATGCTGCTGCCTTGATTTTTTATCGGAAAAGCTCCGGATGGAGCCGGCTGTAATGAAAAATATATTGCTGTGCAATCCCAGCGTAGGGGCCGAAATCCAGGACGCTCTTTTCCGGGAACAGCGTGGCCATGGCCCGCTTCATCCAAACGTCCATCGGAAACGCCTCCAGCCGGTGAAGGCCGTACAGCAAAACACATTCCGCGACCTTGGGTCCCACCCCTTTGATCCGCATCAGCTCTGCCCTGGCTTCAGGCATGGGCAGTGCTTTTATCCTCTCTAGGTCGACCTCACCGACGGCGACCTTTTGAGCGGCGTCTAACAGGTAAGCCGCCCGCCAGCCAGCGCGGAGCGGCGCCAGATCCTCTTCACGGCGGCAAGCCAGCATTTCCGCCGTGGGAAAGCGGTCGGCGCTGCCGGTTTCCCTCTCAAAAGCAGGCACAGCCTCTCTATGATCCCTTTGATCCGGGGAATATTGTTGTTTTGGGAAATGATAAAGGAGCACAGCGTCTCGAAGCTCCTGGTTCAAAATACGGATGCCCGGAGCGAAGGCTGCCGCCTCCTTTAAAAACGGATCCTTGTTTGCCAAAGCTCCTCTGATTTTGTTATAATCAAGATCAAGGTCAAAATAAGAGCGCCAAAGCGCCTGGAAATCCTCTTCCGCCGCTCCTTGAAGCAGAAGGCCTTTTTCATCCATGGAAACAGTTAAAGACTTTCCGTAGGCCGAGCCGCGGTAAGCGCCGGATTCCAGCCTTTGCCAGCGGAAGCACTGGCCGCAGTCCAGGGTTTCCGGTAAGGAAAAATCGGTGATCCCGGTGACGAGCAGCCCGCCGGGCGTTTGTTGACAATTCAAAAAGCATCCATCCTTTCCGCGGCGTTTTACTGAGAGCTTATGCTGCCTTACAGAGAACGGGGGCGTCCCGGCCAGCGGCGCCTGCGCTGCGGCGTGCTGCTTTTGCAGGGAAATATCCGCTGCAGCTCCATCTCAGCTTACGGCTCCGTGCGGCTGTACAAAAAGAAGCTAAGGCCGCTGCTCATGCTCCAGCGAGAACCGCGCCTTGCCGGCAAAAAATTTCTCGATACGGCAAAATCAGATTTTATTATACAATAAATTACCGGCCGGCGCTACTGGGGCTGGTCAGGAAAATAAAACCGGAGGAATCTATATGAGAGAAGACATTTGCACCATACCGATCAGCGAGGTGTTCGAGCCGAAGGAGGGCTGTCCCATTTGCCGCATGCGGGATACCCTGGAAAACCGGGTTACCGAGTACATCACCGGCGCGGCTATGATGGAGCCGGACATCCGGGAGGTGACCAACGTTCAGGGGTTCTGCTACCCCCATTTTTCCATGATGCTGAAAAAGGGCAGCCGGCTGTCTAACGCCTTGATCCTGGAAAGCCATCTAAAGGAGATTGAAACATCCGTGCTTCGCCTGGACAAGCGGGGAGTACCCGGAAAAAAGGAGGTAGAGGCCGCGAAGAAGCTGACGGAAAGCTGCTTTGTCTGCGAGCAGATCCAGTGGGCGATGGTTCGCATGTTCGATACCATTTACCGCTTGTGGGGAAAGGAAGAAGAATTCCGGGAGCTGTTTTCCCAGCAGCCCTATTTGTGTTTGCCCCATTATACCGCCTTGCTGGAGGGGGCGCAGAAGGGCGTCGGCAAGAAAAATTACAGCGCGTTTGCTCAGGCGGCCAGCGATTTGGTGAAAAATTATTTGGATGGCCTTCAAAAGGACGTCACCCACTTCTGTTCTATGTTCGATTACCGAAATATCGGCGGGGATTTTGGGAATTCTAAGGATTCTATCGAGCGTTCCATACAATTTTTGACCTCTAGAATCCCGGAGGGACAGTAAGCCGAGTTTACGCTGCCTCGAAAATTGTCAACTATTTGTGGAGGATTTTCACGTAAAAATTATGCAAACTGCATTTTGACAAGGTGAAATTACTCTCTGTTATGGTCGTTTTTCACGAAGGGAACAATAAAAGTTAACATAACGTGGTTGCGTTGAATTTTGTGTATAAGTTATGAACGCCTGTCCTAAGGGACTTTTTAACATTTTCCACAGGGTTTTCAACATTATCAACCTAGTTATCCACGATATTTATGTTAACTAATGTAATACGTTTGGTATACTGCCGGGAGAAGCGCTCCGAATGACCGTTTTTCCTTATCAGGCTGTATAACCTTCGGGAGAAACGACAAGAATAGGGTTGCTTCTAAATTTTGATTGGAGGAACCGATTGTGATTAAGGGAGTTAACAGGCAGATGATCGAGGTCACTCAGACGGACAGCCCCTTTTATGAACGGGCACTGTTTGTGGTTAAGCCGGAGTATGCGGGAGAATCCTACGAAGCCTTGCACCGGGAGGCGATTCAGGTTATGGAACGGCTGGGCGCGCCGTCGGCGTTCCGCAGGCGAAACAAGGCGTTGTTCTGGGGCCTGCGGCTGGGAGCCGCCGCTTTGGCGGGAGCGGGAATCGCTCTTCTGGCGGTGGCGCTGTAGCCTGCCGGATTACAGTATGCTTCTGCCCGAAAAACGGGAAGGATAGACATAAAAAAGAAACCCTCCTCATATGGATAATAGGCGGCGCTTTGGCCGCTTTACCATAGAAGGAGGGCTTTTCATGACCTATCGGCAAAAGGGAAGGTTTCAGCAGCTTGAGGCCTGGGGCGTGGCGTTCACCTGCCTTACCGGGCTTTTGCTGCATTTCAGCTATCGGCTTTCCGGCGGGGCGGTGTGGTCCATTTTGTTCGGCGCCGCCAACGGCAGCGTTTGGGAAACCGTCAAGATCATGGCCTTGCCTTATCTCTGCTGGTCGATCGTGGAGCTTTGCTTTCTCAGGCTGCCTTTGAAAATTTTGTGGTCGCCCGTGTAACAGGGCTTTATGTGATGACCGCGGGAACCATCGCGTTCCGGCTTCTTTACGCCGGAATCCTCGGGACCAGCTACGCATGGGCGGATATCCTAGGCTTTGCGGCGTTCGCGGCTCTAGGTTTTTGGGTCTCCTCCAAGGTGATGGCGGCGGACTCAAATAAAATCCGCCCCTGGTTTCCCGCGGCCGCCTTTGCCTTGGCGCTGTTTATCGCCATGTACCTGACCTTTACGGTAAATCCTCCCCATATCAGCCTGTTTTTGGATTCCTCTACCGGTACCTACGGAATCCGCCCAGAAACTTAGACGCCGGCGCGGTTTATTTAGACGCGTTAAAAGAAATTTAATTGTTTTTTTACCAGATTGTTTCTGTTTTATCCTCGAAAAATGTCTTCTTTTTTCTTAATACTTATGCTATACTTATTTTTATCTAGATAAGTATAGCTTTCTTTTTAGGGGTTCTTTCAGGGTTCCCTGAAAAGCGGAAATAAAGGAGATCATATGACAGAAAAAAGAACCGAGCCGGCCCAGGATGTGATCGCCGGCAGAAACGCCGTAAAGGAGGCGCTCCGCTCCGCCAGGCCCATCGAAAGTATTTTGGTGGCGAGAGGCGCGAGAAACGGCAGCCTGGGAGACATTGTTTCCAAGGCGAAGGTCCAAGGAGTGGCCGTGAAGGAAGTAGACCCGAAAAGGCTTGAGTTTTTATGCCCGGGAGCGAATCATCAGGGAATTGCGGCGCTGGCCGCCGCCCATGAGTACGCTTCTGTGGAGGATATGCTGGCGCTGGCGGACGAGCGGGGCGAGCCGCCGTTTCTCATTGTGGCGGATGAACTGAACGATCCCCACAATCTGGGAGCTATTCTCCGTACTGCGGAATGTACGGGCGCTCATGGGGTGATTATCCCTAAGCGCAGGTCTGCGGGCCTCACCTATACCGTGGGAAAGGCCTCGGCCGGCGCTTTGGAATATGTGCCTGTGGCCAGGGTATCCAATCTGGCGGCGGCGCTGGAGGATTTGAAAAAGCGCGGCCTGTGGATCTACGCGCCGATATGGAAGGAACCCCCTGGTGCGAGGCGGAGCTTACGGGACCGGCGGCTTTGGTGATCGGCAGCGAGGGCGCTGGAATCGGACGGCTGGTTAAGGAAAAATGCGACGTAATCCTTTCCCTGCCAATGCGGGGAAAGATTAATTCCTTGAACGCTTCTGTGGCGGCGGGAGTCTTAATGTATGAGTTTATGAGACAGAGGCAGGAAATCAAAGCGAAATAAGACAGCGAATGGTAGGTGAAGGCTATGCAGGAGAAAGAGGATAAAAAGGGCTTTTTGCAGTCCTTTACGGGAAAGTTTAAAAAGATAAGCCTGGATGACGAGCCGGATGAGCTGATGCTCAAATATGGCGATATTAAGCTGAAGGGACCCGGAGGCGGGGAAGGACAGAGCGGTATTCACGCCGCCCGTACCAGCTTCTTTTTTTCAGAAAACCGGGACGGGCAATCCCCAAAGACTGGAGACCGGCCGGAAATTGGCATGACCCAGGAGATCAGCGGAATTTTAGACGCAATCAAGCAGGGAAGAGGCCCGAGCTCTCAGCAGAATAAGCCCAAGGCCGCCGAAGACACCGGAAAAAGCAGGCGGCTCAGGAGCTGAAGCCGATCGGCGTGACCCAGGAGGTCAACGGTATTCTAGAGGCTTAGGCCGTTCTAATAAAATCAGTCAGCCGGAACAATCGGAAGAGCCCGTGAGGCTCAGACCTGGACGCCGAAAAAGGAGGAGTTCTCCCAGGCGTTTGAAAAGATCAAGAATGAAAAGGAAAATGCCAGTCAGCCTGAGAATCCTCAGTTCGGCACACAGGAGATCGCCAGAATTATCAGCGAGGTTACCGGGGAGAGGGCGGAGACGATCCGGCCGGTGGAAATGATTCCAGAGAAGGAAGAACAGCCGGCTCCGATTCCTCAGGAGGAGCTTCCCGGGCAGCTTCCCCCGGAGAACGAAAGCGGGCTTCCCGAGGAAGCGGAATACGAGGAAGGCCTGGAAGAGCCAGATGGCGGCGAAGAATACGGGCAGGAGCCTGAGGATGAGCAAAAGCCGAAGCTGGGATTTGGCCGGAGGCTGAAGGCGTTCTTTAAAAATCTAGTCACACTTCCTGAGGCGCAGCAAGGAGAAGACCCCTTTGCGGAGGACGATTGGGAGGAAGCCCGGATACCGGAGGAAGTCCCCCGCGCAAGAGGCTGTTTGGGCAGATGATGAGGAAGAGGATTTTTCGATCCGGCCAGAGCTGTTCTTCCAGGATGACCAGGAGGAGGCCTCCCGGAAGCAGCCAGAGAGGTCTAATGGGAGAAAAGCGGATGCGGATTCCCGTAAGGAGTTAGAGACGGGCCGCTTGGAACAAACGGCGCCGGAAGAGGAGGCCAAGAAAGAAGCGCCGATGGAACCGGCAGCGAATGCTGGCGACGGCTGGGAGGAATCGGAGGGCTCAGAGGAGAAAGCGGATGAGGCTTCGGCAGATTCTAAGCCTCAGGAGGCAGCGGGCCAAGAGGACCACGGCCAAGGGGAGGCGCCCGAAGCTTCAGGACCGGAAGCTGGCGGACAGGAGCAACAGGATGAACAGCTCCGCCGGTAGAAAATCCTCTTGCTGATGGGGGAGAAAAAGAGATAGCGGCCGAGGCACCGGAAAAAGCAGAAAAGGATCCGGAGAAAGCTGTGGAGAGCGAGCAAGCCCATGCTCCTCAGCAGGCAGAGCAGGAAGCGGAGACGCCGCAGGACAAAATAGAGCCGAAGAGGGCGGCGAGGCTCAGAATCAGCAGGACCAGGAAAAGACGGAAGCGGTAAGCAGGGAAAAGCCTGTCAGCCGCTATGAAAAGGCGTTCGGAAAGGTGAAGCCGGCGCGACCCAGAAAAACCGGGTAATTCGGATAGACCCGGAGACGGTAAAGCCCTTGACCGCCCGGGAGGCCGCCAGGCTGTACTGTGAGCACAGGGAGCTTCCGGCGGTTGATTTGGGCGGCCTGGCAATTGGAGAATTGCTCCAGGAAGAAAACCAGACGGCCGCTCAGGTGACCGTGCTGTCAGGAGGCCGGGACAGGGCGCAGGCCACAGGGCCTAAAGCTTCGGAAAGACAGGTAAATGAAAAGCCGCGGAGAGAAAATAAGCCGGACAAGCCGTCCGTGCAGGCGGTGACCATCAATTTGGCGGACCTGCAGGCTGGGAAAAAGATCCGGCACCATGAGAATACAAAGCTGTTTCATTATGAGCCGCAGCTTCCTGTGGTCCATACGGCAGCCGGTAAATTCGGAGAAAATTTAAGGGCGGAGTGTGCGGTCTCCCGCCAGGCTATTCAGCATAAGGCCCAGCAGGAGCGTAAACAGAACCTTGAGCGGGAGGAAGCGGAGGAAGCTTTCGAGCCCGTTAAAAAAAAACGGACGAAAGAAAAGGTCAAAAAAAGGCATTTCTCGATTTTTTCCTCCCAAGAGGAAGAAGACCCTGAGGATGTAATGCCTCAGCCCCGGCAGGTAGAGCTGGTAGAGGATTATAAGGAACCGTCGGACGCGTTCGCGATCAAAAAAGAGATTTTTAAAAACCTGAAAAACCTTTTGATCCGCACCGGCGTGCTGGCCGGATTAATGATTCTCAGCGCCGCCGCCACGGTGCTGGCGCGGCTGAATCTGCCTGATGTGCCTGACGTGCTGATCACCAACAGCCCTCTTTACCTGAGCGTCACTCTGGTTTTACTGCTGGCGGCCGGTGCGGTAAGCCTGACAACTTTGAAAAACAGCTTTTTATCCGTGCCCCGCCTTAAGGCAATGCCGACGCGCCGGTGGCTTTCGCCTGGGGCTGCGGCGGCGGTTCAGATCCTCCGTTGGTTTCTTCTCGGCTGACAGGTTTACCAACACGGATCTAAGCCTTACGCCAATCTGGCGGTGCTGGCCTTGCTGCTGAATGCCTGGGGCAAGCTGACGCTTGTGCGCCGGGTAAAGCTGAACTTTAAATTTATCTGTTCGCCGGACGAAAAGTATGCGGCGAAAATTTATAACGACCGGGAAAGCGCTGTGGAAATGTGCCGCGGCTGGGAGTAGGAGAGCCGATCATCGCCTATCAGAAAAAGACGGGCTTTTTAAGCAATTTCCTTCAGCTTTCCTATGAGCCGGATCCCAGCGAGGAGTTCGCCGGCAGGATTTCCTTCCTTGGCGCCGGTCTGTCTCTAGCGCTTGGCGTCGTCAGCTATTTTATTTCCAGGGACTTGTTTGCCGCGGTATCCGCCTTTGCCCTGAGCATGTGCGTGTGCGTGCCAATGTGCACCATGCTTACCATGAATTTCCCGGTGTTTCGGCTGTGCAAAAGGGTTTCCAAACTGGACGCCATGATAGTGGGGTATCCGGGAATCCGCCAGTTCGCCGATACCAATGCGGTGGTGCTGGACTGCAATACCCTGTTTCCAAAGAACGCGGTGGTGCTTCATGGGGTCAAGGCCTTTGAGACCAGGCTTTTGGATAAAGCCCTGCTGGAGGCGGCGGCCATGCTTAAGTCGGTGGATTCCCCGCTGTACCATGTCTTTGAGCAGATCGTCAGCGAGGAGCGCCGGCTGCCTGCGGTAGACAGTCTCTCCTACGAGGATGAGCGGGGACTGATGGGATGGTTCATGGTAAGCGTGTGCTGGTGGGCAACCGGAATCTTCTGGAAAACCACGGCGTTACGCCGCCAGACCGTTCGGTGGAGCTGGAGCACACCCAAAACGGCCGCCAAGTGACCTATATTGCCTCGGCGGGCGAGCTTGTAGCGATGCTGATTACCAATTACGACTTCAGTCCCGCCATGAAGCAGGAGCTTCAGCGGCTGGAGGATAACGGTGTGTCTTTCCTGGTGTCCACCACCGACCCAATGTGACCGCTAAGCTGGTCAGCGACCGGTTCGGCTTGGTTTTCCGGTCTGTTCAAGGTGCTGGGAGCCGAGTACGCCAAACGGTTCAAGGACCTGGAGGGAGAAGAGGAAGCCTCCGCCAGAGCTTATCTGGCCACCCAGGGCCGGGTGAATGTGCTGGCCAGAGTGCTGGCGGCTTGCGTCAGGGTGCGGGGAAATATGGACGGCTGCCTTGGTGCTGCAAAGACTGACTGTACTGCTCAGCTTTCTAATGGCGGCGTTTTTGACAGTGGTGTCCGGGGTGGCTCAGATCGGCGCTCTGGAGATTACCCTATATAGTATTTTTTGGGTTGTGGTTACCTTACTGGTAACCGTGATTAGAAAGCCGTAGGTGTTGATCGAATGGGATTAGAGGAAACAGCCTGCTTTTCCGGCTACCGTGCGGAAAAGCTTCCCTTTTTCGTCAGGGATGAAAATCAGGAATACGATAAATTTCTTTGGAGCCTGTCCTCGGTGATTCGGAAATCGGCTGAAAAGGGCTATCGGATTTTTTATACCGGGGGCTGTACCGGCTTTGGACATTTTGGCCGGGGAAATGGTGCTGGGCATGAAAGAGGAATTTCCTGAAATTCAGTTAATAGCGGTTTTGCCTTTTGAAGAGCAGGCGAATACCTGGGGTGAATTCTGGCGGGAGAAATATTTTACTCTTCTGGAGCACTGTGACGACGTGATCACCCTTCAGCTAGATATACGCCGGGCTGCTATCAAAGGAGAAACAGGTACATGGTGGACCGGTCATCCCTGCTGATCTGCTATTACGATGGGAAAACCGGAGGCACTCAAAGCACCGTAGCCTATGCCGAAAAGCTGGGCTTAGAGGTGAAAATGGTCTAATCTTTATAGAATTTACACAAAGTCTGCCTAATGTTTTTGCGTTAAGGCAGACTTTTTTTGTGAAAAACCCTCATTTGATATTGAAATCCATGTGCATATAAGATATAATTAAAAAGTAAATTATCTCAGGGATTGTTAAAAATGTCCTGAGCCAAGAAAGGGGTTCACAACACGTGAAACAGTACAACGCAAAAAATATTCTGAATATCGCCCTGGCGGGCCATGGCGGGGCGGGTAAGACCTCTATTATTGAATCGATGCTGTATCTTTCCGGTGCTTCCGATAGATTGGGTAAGATTGCCGACGGAAATACAATTTGCGATTTTGATCCGGAGGAAGTAAAACGCAAGGCCTCTGTTTCTACGGCGGTGGCCCCGGTGGAATGGAAAAATAAAAAGCTGAACTTTATCGACACGCCAGGCCTTTTTGACTTTGAAGGCGGCCTGTGGGAGGGCGTCCGGGCAGCGGACACGGTCATGATCGCGGTGTCCGGTAAAAACGGCGTTTCTGTAGGGACAGAAAAAGCGGTTAAAGCGGCGGAAAGCCGCGGGCTTTCTAAGGTGTTCTTTGTCAACGGCCTGTGCGATGAAAGCGCACGGTTCTACCGTGTGTTTGAGACCCTGAAGGCTTCCTTTGGCCCCTCTGTCTGCCCGGTGGTAGTTCCTTTTATCGTAGACGGCCAGGCGAACTGCTACGTAAACCTGCTGGAATATAAGGCCTATGCTTATTCCCCCGACGGTAAGGTGTCGGAGGTACCCATGCCTGATATGGGCGACCGCCTGGAGGGCCTGCGGACCGCTATTTATGAGGCGGTGGCCGAAACCAGCGACGAAATGTTTGAAAAATACTTCTCCGGCGAGGCTTTTACCCCCGAGGAGGTTATCGTAGGCGTCAGCGGGGCGTTAAAAGCGGCGCCATCAGCCCTGTGTTCTGCGGCGACGCGATTAATACGTTCGGTATTGACCAGCTGCTGAACGGCTTGGTGTGGCTGGCTCCGTCCGCCGCGGAAAAGAGCGACGAGATCGGGCTGGATCCCGACGGCAATATGGTGGAGCTTTCTGTCAATGAGGACGGAGCGCCTGCCGCTGTTGTGTTCAAAACCATCGCCGACCCCTTTGTAGGAAAGCTTTCTTATTTTAAAGTGATCTCCGGCAAGGTTTCCCCTGAAACCCCGCTTGTTAATATGCGCACCGGCAACCAGGAGAGAATCTCCAAGGTGATGACGGTGAAAGGCAAAAAGCAGGAGGATGCCGCCTATATCGGCGCGGGTGACATCGGCGCCGCCCCCAAGCTGCAAAATACTAATACCGGCGACACCCTGTGCTCTCCCGTGCGTAAGGTTACCCTGGATGGGGTGGAGTACCCCAATCCCTGCCTCTCTATGGCGATCTATCCCAAGAAAAAGGGCGAGGAGGATAAGGTGGCCCAAGGCGTGATGCGTCTGTGCGAGGAAGACCCCACTATCCATTTCAAGAATAATCAGGAAACCCATGAGATGATTATTTCCGGCATGGGCGAACAGCACCTGGATGTGGTGGTTTCTAAATTAAAGAGTAAATTCGGCGTGGAGGTTACCCTGAAAAAGCGAAGATCGCTTACCGCGAGACCATTCGGAAAAAGGTTTCCGTCCAGGGGCGGCACAAGAAGCAGACCGGCGGCCACGGACAGTTCGGTGATGTGTGGATCGAATTCGAGCCTTGCGACAGCGATTCTTTGGAATTTGCCGAGCGGGTCGTAGGCGGCGCGGTGCCGAAGGGCTTCTTCCCGGCGGTGGAAAAGGCTTGCGCGACTGCATCCAAAAGGGAACCCTGGCGGGTTATCCTATGGTAGGACTGAAGGCTACCCTGTACGACGGCTCCTACCACCCGGTAGATTCCTCAGAAATGGCGTTCAAGATGGCGGCCGCCATCGCCTATAAAAACGGGATTCCCCAGGCGTCTCCCACGCTGCTGGAGCCTATCGGCAATTTGAAGGCCAGCGTACCGGACGCAACATGGGCGACGTGATGGGAGAAATCAATAAGCGCCGCGGCCGCGTTTTGGGCATGAACCCGGGCGAAAACGGGATGCAGGTCGTGGAAGCCGACGTCCCCATGGCGGAAATGGGCGATTTCGCTACCTTTATCCGTCAGTGCACTCAGGGCAGAGGCACCTTTACCTTTGAGTTTGCCCGGTATGAGGATGCCCCGGCTCAGGTGGCCCAAAAGGTTATCGAAGAAGCAAAGGCCGCCCAGGAAGGCGCGGGCGAATAACCCCAAACATAACCTATCAGAAAAGCTGAAAATCATACATTAAGGAAAAAGAGGAAAGCGGCAGCGAGAAAACCCGGTTTGGATTTTCTCCCCTGCCTGGCCTCTTTTTCCTTGTCCCGGCGGTTCTAAATCAACCATGTCCCTTCATATAGATAAAATACTAAAAAGGAGGGGCTTGCAATGTTTGTAGTGTCCATGAAGGCGTCTAAAAAAAGCTCGTGATTATATTGGCGGCGATCCTGATAGTCTTGGCAGGAGCACTGTTCTTTTGCTGCGGGGTGGTTCGGATGAAGCGAAGGCGGT
>ENA-OQIR01000636-OQIR01000636.1-human-gut-metagenome-genome-assembly--contig:-NODE-636-length-14261-cov-2.685086_pt1 | contig 14261 bp, 15 predicted proteins | sample MGYA00242580_ERZ504745 | MGnify/ENA primary metagenome ERZ504745 (study PRJEB26092, sample SAMD00036214) | human gut metagenome | host: Homo sapiens | study: EMG produced TPA metagenomics assembly of... | reverse complement strand
ATACCCGATAGACCGTCTGCATGTGTATGCCAGCCCCTTACGCTCTGGTGCAAGTTTGTTTACTGTGGGCATTCTCGGCATCGAACGTTACAACCTATTTGCCCAGAGCGCATGTTGGTTTGGTGAGCGGCTCTAGTAGTCGGTGAAAGTGAGGGGGTTATTGGACGGCTACGAACTTCTTTGGTCTTCCGGCGTGACGTTCTTGAGCGGCGTAACGCTCGATGCTGTCTATCGTGATCATCCGACGGCCATCGACGAGTTCAACATCGAGCTTTCCGGCTTTGACCAGCGCGGTAATCCGCGGAGCGGAGACTTTGAGGTCCAGCGCTGCGTCTTTAAATGTTCGGCACGCCGCTTCCCGAGCGTCCTCGTGGTCGATTTCGACTGAAAGGGCCACGACCTCGGCCGAGCGTTCGTACCCTGCTGGAGTCAAACCGTTGTTGAGGTCGTCGGCCAAAAACGCCATCAGCGCCTCGGTGGCATGGGCAATCGCTTCTTCGCGCGTATCGCCATCGGCAAAAGCGCCGGGAATCTGCGGGAAGCTGGCGCAGTAACCGTCGTCTTCTTTTATGAGAACGCAGTCATAGGTAAATCGCTGCCTCATTTTGCCTCCAACTACCATCCAGCTTGGCGACGAATACTTGCCACGTGCCTTCTTTGGTCGATCACCACCAGAGCCGTTCACGGTGACAGCACGGTCGCCAGAAACATACTTAGCATGACTACCGACTTGCGCGACCTTCACGAATCCATCGTGCTTGAGTAGGGCAATGATTTCCCGAAAGGTAGGAGGTTGCATGGGCCGACCTCTTTCAGCCGTCCTAATTATAAACTAATTTATAATTTTTGCTAACCAGTTAATAAATATTACTGGCGCTGTTTGGGCTCGGTGACGATGGCTCGGACGATGCGGGGGCGATCGGTGAGGTCGTGGACGATACGCACGTCCGAAAGGCCTGCCTGGCGACAGAGCTCGGCCGCGGCATCGAGGACGCCTCGTAGAGCTGCGCAGGCAAAGAGGCCGCCGGCGCGCAACATGTAGGGCGCCGCGTTGAGCAGGCGGCGGAAGATATCGAGGCCGTCGGCACCGCCCTCGAGCGCCAGATCGGGCTCAAAGTCCTTGACCTCGTGCGGCAGCGAGCGCATGACATCGGTGGGGATGTAGGGCGGGTTGGAGACGAGCACATCAAAGGTGCCCCACTCTTCGCGGGGAATGGAACTCACCAGGTTGGTGAGGCTAAAGGCAACCTCATCTGCCGTGAGGCCGAGGGCGTCGCGGTTTTTGGTAGCAAGGTCGATGGCGCGCGGCTCGATATCGGTAGCAGTGCAGGTGACGTGGCCGCGGCGCTCCCAGGCAAGGGAGAGCGAAATGCAGCCCGTGCCGCAGCCGACCTCGAGAACGCGGGCAGTGCAGGGCTCGGTTGGGGCAGGCGCAGCGGCATCCTGAGCTGAAGCCGTCTCCTGGTCGGCACCCTCAATGGCGATGCCGTATTCGTCGAGCTCGGGCTCGGGGTTTCCGGCGGCTTCGGCGTTCTGCTGCCTGCGCGGCTTCCTCGGCCTCGCGGTCGGCCAGTTCCTCGGCATAGGCGCGGCTACCGAGCACGTCGCTACCCAGCGCAGCCTCATCGGCAGCCGTGAGGTTAGCGGCACGGCGCTTCGGCCGTCGCTCGCTTCGTCGGCCAATGCGGCTTCGACTTTGCGCGCTTGCTCGACCTCGTCGTTCCAGGCAGCTCAACGCGCTGACGGGCGGCAGCTCGGGGCTCAGCACCTCGGCATCCAGATAATTGAGGACTTCCTCGACGAGCATCTCGGTCTCGGGACGCGGAATGAGTACGCCGGGGGCGCACGCGACGTCGATCATGCGAAACTGCGTGCTACCGGTGATGTACTGCAGCGGCTCGCCCTTGGCGCGGCGGACGACCGCCGCGTGCATGGTCTCGAGCTGCGCCGCATCGAGCGTCTCGTCCATACGCATATATAAGTCAATGCGCGCCAGACCCGTGGCTGCGCACAGCAGCCACTCGGCAGAAAGTCGGGGGTGTTCCTCGCCGCGCTCGGCCAGGTACTCCTTGGTCCACTCGAGACAACGCTTGATGGTCCAGATCTCGTTTGCCATGGGGTCCTCCCCTCTTAAGCGCCGGGCGGCGCGCGAATGTCGGAGCAGATTGTACGCGAGGGCGACGCACGACAAGGGACGATTGAGAGCGATTATCGAGAATCAGCCCAGAATTTTGCTTGGATTGCAATCGAAGCGTTCATTCGCCGACGTCTAAATCTGCATCCGTCAAGCTTTTGGCAAGGTTGCCCCTAACCTGACCAAAATCTAACCAAGAACTTGCCAAATCACTTGACGCGCGACGCGTCAAAAATCGTCCCGCGACTTCTTGGACGATTTTCGGGCAATATTTCCAATAGCAGATGCACACCGTTAATTGCTTTAAGCAGGTAAGCAGCTCAAAGGCCATCACAGCTTATTGAATAACATCTCAAAGCAATGTGCCCAACCTAGTCATTTAAGAACGTCCCCAATGACTGCATCAAGGTCCCGCAGGTTGAGCATAAGTCAGCGAAAACGCCCCTAAGCGAGCAAGGTGACGTGAAAGAGGAGGGAAGCGTACTTCGGTACGCGACCGACGATTGAACGTCAGATTGCCGCTTAGGGGCGTTTGAAGCGTCGATCAGTTACGGCGTTTGGTAAAACGCCGTAACTTAAACTGCTTGTGCCAGCTTCTCGGCTCGCTCGGCGGCGGCAAGTGCCTCGATGACGGTACCGAGTTGATCGCCCAGAAGGACGCCGTTGTAGGTGGAGTTGAAACCGATACGGTGGTCGGTCACGCGGTCCTGAGGCTGGTTGTAAGTACGAATCTTCTCGGAACGGTTGCCGTGACCAATCTGGCTCTGGCGCTCGGCGCCGAGCTCGGCCTGCTGTTTCTCGAGCTCCATCTCGTACAGACGGGCACGCAGCATCTGCATGCAGACCTCGCGGTTCTGGATCTGGGAACGCTGCTCCTGCGACTGCACCACGGTATTGGTGGGCAGGTGGGTGATGCGCACGGCGGAGTAGGTGGTGTTAACGCACTGACCGCCAGGGCCGGAGGCACAGTAGGTATCGATGCGCAGGTCGGACTGGTTGATCTGAACGTCAATCTCCTCGGCCTCGGGAAGCACGGCGACGGTTGCGTGGAGGTCTGGATGCGACCCTGGGACTCGGTCTTGGGGACGCGCTGGACGCGATGCACGCCGGACTCGTACTTCATGACGGAGTAGACGCGGTCGCCCTCGACCTTGAACTCGATGGACTTAAAGCCGCCGGCCTCGCTGGGGCTGGAGTCGAGCACGGTGGTCTTCCAGCCGCGCGACTCGCAGAAGCGCTGGTACATCTTGTACAGGTCGCCGGCGAAGATGGCCGCCTCGTCGCCACCGGCGGCGGAGCGAATCTCGACGATGGTGTTCTTGTCATCGTTGGGGTCGCTCGGGATGAGCATGTACTTAATGTCTTCCTCGAGCTGGGGAAGCTTGGCCTCGTTTTCGGAGATGTCCATCTGGAGCATCTCCTTCTCATCGGCATCGGTGGTATCGTGGAGCATTTCCTTGGCGGCCTCGATGTCATCGAGCGCGCCGATGTACTCACGCGAGGCGGCGATGAGGTCGGACTGGTGCGCGTACTCCTTGTTGAGACGCGTGAACTCCTTAATATCGGAGGCGACGGCCGGGTCGGAGAGCTTCTTCTCGAGTTCCTCGTAGGCCTTGATGATCTTTTCGAGCTTGTCGCGCATGGCGGGACTCCTTTATATGCGTGAAGGTGAAAATCGGCAGAATTGATGGGGCGCACGGCGCCGCTGCGGGGGTAAGCCCGGCTAGAACATGTCGATCTTCAGATACATGCGCATCCCTTCGCGTATGGGGTACATAGTTGCGGTCTAACCCATACATGATAGCGTGCGCAGGCAAACCTGCATATAACCCGCACGGAATGATTGGTGCAAACAAACCTGACCCCATTGCACCAAGGGCTTGCTTTTTGGCTAGAGCGTTTGGAGTAGAGCGACGAGGAAGCGGATGCTTGGAGGTAGGCGCGGCGGGTGATGCGCTCGTTGGTGCCGTGGACGCCGCGATCACACTCGTCGTCATCAACCACAAAGGCCGAGAAGCGAATGCACTCAGGGCAAATGTGCTGGTAGTTGGCAGCGTCGGTCGCACCGATCACGGTCGAGGGCACAATTGCCACTGGCTCGAATGATCCATTTTCCTCCGTCTCCTTTGGATCACGGAAATAGCGGGCGGCGATGGAGCGAACCGCCTCGAGGCCGGGACACCGATGCGCGGGGACGCGAGGGTTCGGAGCTGCCGGGGCCTAGCTCCACTTCGACACGACCGGCAAGGTCCGCCGCGGCAACTGCCTCACGGCAGCGCGCCACAACGTCGGCCACGCTCGTGCCCTCGAGCATGCGGAAGTTGATGTTGGCCCACATATCCTGCGGCATTACGTTGGCGCCGGTGCTGCCACCCTCAATCTGCGTGGGTGCGCAGGTGGTCGTCACCAGCGGATAGAGCTTCTTGCTGGCGAGGCAATCGCGGACAATGGCGCCCCCGTTGGCGGCAATTTCATCCGCCGTGTAGAGCCCCAGCTCGACGAGCTGGGCGGCAAGCAAATCGGTCACGCGCGTCGGCCACTCGATATCGCAGATTGCGGTGATGGCACGGCTGAGCACCTCGAGCGACGTGCCGCCGTAGGGATAGAAGAATGTCCACCCGCGCTCTTTGTCTTGAGCACGATATCGGCATAGCCCTTCTCCGCGAGGTCGGCGTGCATGAGCAACCCTCGCCCGCGCTGTACTCGGCATCCGAAACGATGCGGTAGTCGCCCTCGTCGATCAGGAACTCGAGCTCAACACCGCGCTCCTCGAGCGCGCGGCCGATGGTGCCTGCGCCGTACTGCGTGGTTTCCTCGTCCTGGCCAAAGGCCAGGAGCAGCGTGCGCTCGTGCTGCCAACCGTGCGCCAGCGCATACTCGACAGCCTCGAGAATGCCTGCGACCTGGTCCTTCATGTCGATCGCGCCGCGACCCCAAATGTAGGTGTCGTCCACGTGCCGCTAAAGGGGGCGTGCGTCCAGTCGGCCTCGGTACCCGGCACCACGGGGACCACGTCCATGTGGCCCATGAGCATAACGGGCTTGAGGCAGGGTCGGAACCGCTAAGTGTCACCAGCAGCGAATGATTGATAAGCTCGACCTCGCCCGCCGCAAATACGTGCGGCCAGGCCTGCTGCATATAGGCGCGCAGGTCGTCGAACGGCTGCCAGTTCACCGCCTCGGCATCCATGCTCGAGATGGTCGGAAACGACAGCACGCGCCCCAGGCGCTCGCACGCGCCAGTTTCATCCAAATCGGCAAAATCATCCTCATGCGCAAAGAAGCGCCAAACCTCGGCCATGACATCCTTTCGATTGTGATGACGAGGGCCGCCCCACCGGAGCGGCCCTGCCACGTAAGCGTTTGCGGTCGGTTATTTGTCCTCGAGATAACGCGAGAGGAACTCGCGAGTGCGCTGGTGCTTGGGGTTGCCGAAGAGCTCGGCCGGCGCGGCATCCTCGAGCACCACGCCCTTGTCCATAAAGACCACGCGGTCGGACACGGTTCGGGCAAAGGCCATCTCGTGCGTGACGACGACCATGGTCATGCCGTCGGCCGCGAGCTTGCGCATGACCTCGAGCACCTCGCCCACGATCTCGGGGTCGAGTGCGGAGGTCGGCTCGTCGAACAGCATGATCTGCGGATTCATGCACAGGGCACGAGCGATGGCCACGCGCTGTTTTTGACCACCGGACAGGCGACCCACGGCGGCGTGCGCGAACTTTTCGAGCCCCACGCTCGTCAGATGCTCCATCGCGACCTTCTCGGCCTCGGCCTTGCTCATCTTTTTGAGCGTGACGGGCGCGAGCGTGCAGTTGTCGAGCACGTCCATGTTGTTGAACAGGTTGAAGCCCTGGAACACCATGCCGATGTCCTCGCGGAGTTTATTGATATTGCAGCGCTCGGCCGTAAGGTCCTGGCCGTGGAACCAGATGTGGCCCGCGTCCGGGGTCTCGAGCAGGTTGAGGCAACGCAGGAAGGTCGACTTGCCCGAGCCCGAGGCGCCGATAATGGTGACGACCTCGCCTGATTTGACGGACAGGTCGATGCCTTTGAGTACCTCGAGCGAGCCGAAGCTCTTGCGCAGGCCCTCGACGCGGATGAGCGGCTCATTGGTCTGTGCGGCGGCCGCAACGCCGGTAGTGGCGGTATCTGCATGATGATTCTCCTCGTCTTGAGCCTAGTTGGAGCTGGGCAGCGTTGCCGGGGCCTCGGCGCCGAGTTTTTTGCCAAAGGCTTCGAGCAGGCGGCTCGCCACGAGCGTCAGGATCAGGTAGACCACGAGCGCCACGCAGTAGACCTCCATCTGGCGGTAGTACACGCCGGCGACGGTGGTGGTGGCGTACATGAGGTCGAACACGCCGATGACCGAGAGCACCGACGAGTCCTTGATGTTGATGATGAGCTCGTTGGTGAGCGCCGGAATCGCGTTTTTAATGCCCTGGGGAAACACAACTTTGCGCATGGCCTGCCACTGCGACAGACCCAGCGAGCGCGCCGCCTCGGCCTGGCCGGGATCGATGGACTCGATGCCGCCGCGCAGGACCTCCATCATGTAGGCGGTGGAGTTGAGCGAGATGGTGACGAGGCCGGCGGTGAAGGTACTCCAAATCTGGTTGGCCTGGGCGGTCTCGAAGCCCATGCCGCGCAAAACGGTGAAACCTGCGTAATAGATGAGCAGGCCCTGAACCATCATGGGCGTGCCGCGCACGATGGTAGAGTAGACGGTCGCAAAGCCGCGGCCGATGCTCTTAAAGAAGCGCGTGAGATCGTTATCCACGCGGTCGAACGTCTGAATACGCAGGAACACAAAGAGCAGCGCCAGGAAAAAGGCGATGACGGTACCGAAGGTCGCAAGTGCGATGGTGATCTCGATGCCGCGGATAAAGAAGTCGCCGCTCTTGTAGGTCATGTAGACCAGGCTCGACAAAAAGTCGCTGGGGTTGGAGTCCGAGACAATGCTCACCTGCACCAGTCGATAAACGACATGACGCAACGGTCGATAAAGAAGATCGCCGCGATGGCGACCACGACATAGCTGCCCAGGCGCGCGCCGCGACGGAAGCGCTCGGAAGCAAACGGCGACGTTTCGCGATAGTCGCTCCAGTGCATGAGTTTGGTGGCCAGCGCCGCCGCCGATACGACGAGCCAGGCCCAAAGAATCGCCCAAAGGCAGTCCTGGAAAATGCTGGTGGGCGCCAAGAAGCTCAGCGGCGTGGGGTTACGTTGGCTAAACGCCAGGCCGAGCGCCGCGATAACACTCGTGCCCAGATATACATAGCGATGGTCGGCCTTGATAAAGGAGGCCAGACGATTGATGGTTTTCATGCTGCCTCCCTATGCCGGCTGACGATCGAGGCACGCGTCCCACATTTGGTCGCGTTCCTCTTGGCTAATGCCCTTGAGTGTCTTGTCGATGAGTTTAAGCAGCTTGTCCGAGCCCTTGCGGCAGCCGACGTTTGCCGCGACCTCCTGCTTAAAGCCCTCGCCCTCGGCAAACTGGATGGGGACGATACCGGGATTTTGGGCCATATAGCCTTCTCGTTCTCGGTGTTGTAGGTCACGGCATCGCACGTGCCTGCAGCAGGTTCGAGAACACCGTGGGAACCGAATCGACCGGGTTCTTGTGCACAACGCCCGGGATCTCGTCGATGACGGTGTCGAGCATGGTGTCCTTTTGGCCGAGCACCGTGGCACCGCTAAAGTCGCTAAGCTTGGTGGCGTTTTGGTAGGGGGAACCCTCTTTTACGAACAGGCCAAAGTAGCCAATGAAGTACGGGTCGGAGAAGCCGACCGACTCCTCGCGCTCGGGCGTGGCGCTCATACCGGCGATGATGAGGTCGATCTGGCCGTTGTTGAGCGAATCGATAAGGCCCGAGAAGCTCTGCTTGACGGCAACGGGCTCGCCACCGAGGGCCTTGCAGACGATCTTGGCGATCTGCACGTCGTAGCCATCGGCATAGGCGCCTGCACGTTGTCGATGGGGATAGTGTACTCACTGGCTTCGGAAACCTGCCAGTTGTACGGGGCGTAGGCCGCCTCCATGCCAATGCGGATCTTGTCCTTGCCGATCACGGAATCGGACAGGTCGTCGCGACCGCTACCCGTCGTGGGCTGAACCACCTTGAGCGTGGACGGACGCTGACAGCCGGCGAGCGCGCCGGCGACGACGGAAGCGCTCGCAGCGAGAGCGCTACCCAAAAAGATGCGACGGCTGCACACCGGCTGTGGATGCGCGTCGCGTTGATGGGGAGAATGCATAATCTGCCTTCCCTGTTGAATCGTATGCTGACGACTTAACAGGATATACGCCAGCGACCAGCAGTGCAGCACAAGCTCGAAAAATTAATAGACACATGGTAGTCATTGGGGACGTCGATGTTTTGGCAATGCGGCGAGCGACGTCCAGAGCGAACAAGTGGCATGAAAAAGACAAGGCATGACCAGAAGGTCTATGCCTTGCCTTTTGAATGACAAATTATCGCTCTGGACGGCACGCAGCATCGACCGAGCGGCGGAACCTCTAGAGCAAGGTGACGCTAAAGCTGCGTTTATCGGTAGCGCCGGGAGCCAAGTTGATGGTGTTGACCTTGTGCTCAAAGACATCGTCCTCGGTGTCCATGGTGGTGTGACCGGTCCAGGCTCGAGCGCCACAAACGGAGCGTCGTTGGCGGCAGACCACACGCCGATGTACTTAAAGCCCTCAAAGTCGATCTTGACGCCGTGGCCCGACTTGCGGCCGCGCAGCGTGAGCGTGGAGCCCGGGGTATCGGTGAACATGATGGCGTCGTTATCGAAGCTGCGGTGCGTGATGGGCAGCACGTCCGAGTTATCGGGGGCCTTGTAGCTACCCTCGAACGTCATAAGGCCATCGGGCGTGATGACGGGGGCCTCGTTAGTCCAAGCTCGGTAAACGCCAGCTCGTAATCCTCGAACGCCTCGTCCTCGGCGCCGGGGGCGGGCACGTTAAACGCAGGGTGGCCACCACCGAGAACGGCAGGTCTACGTCGCCGGTGTTAGTGACGGCAAAGGTCTGCGTGAGCGTGGCATCGCCGGTCAGGGCATAGGTCATGTTGAGCTTAAAGTGGAAGGGGAAAGCCTTGAGCGACTCGGGCGTATCGGTGATCTCGTAAGTTACCGAGGAGCCGTCCTCCGAGACCTCGACCAGCTTGTGCTCGACGATGCGCGCGAGTCCGTGGCGCGGCATCTCGCAGGTGCCAGCCGCAGACGTCGCCGTGTTGTTGCGCAGCGAGCCCACGATGGGGAACAGAATGGGCGCATGCTTGCCCCAAAAGGCCGGGTCGCCCTGCCACAGATACTCGTTGCCGTCGAGGGCAAGGCTCGTGAGCTGGGCTCCCATGGAATCGATGGCCGCGGTGAGGCCGCCGCGCTTGATAGTGGTGACGGTGGACATGCTACTTCCTCCAAAAGTAAACAATAGTGTCGAGGGCTATTGTGCCACTCTTGGCGGCAAGGAGAAGCGGCAGGCGCAGTTATTGAGCGATTGCGTAAAGGTCGAATCCGCCTGCGGCGTGCTGTCGACCGTATCGGGCGCCTGCGAGTTAAAGCTCACGGGAACCATGCGCTTTGAGGCGCGGAAGCGCGTGCCATCGGTGGCGACGGGCGGCTCGTCGACCGTGAGCTCGTAGTCGCCGGGCTTGAGTTCGATGCCGTCGCCAGCGGAGTTGACATATTGATACTCGTCAATCGCCTGCCCCCTGAGTGCGCGGCCCACGATGTGGATGAGCATCTGGCTGTCGCCGCGGGCGGTGTCCCACGTCGCGCCGTCCTTGACCTCGACCGACACATGCACCGAACGCGTGCGGCTGAGCGATTGCTCGACAGACATCTCGACCTTGGCAGCATCTTTGCGCTGTTGCTCCACATGGCTCCAGACATTTCCGATCGCCGAGCAAGCGATGACGCCGGCCATGAAGGCGATGAGGATGGGGCCGAGCGGAGAACGGCGGCCCGCGTCTTCCTCACGAGCCAGGTCGGGGCGATGCGTGGGCGCAGGCGCTGGGCGCCTTGCGCGGGCACGTCGAGAATGCTGAAAGATGCCGTACTGCCGGGGTCGATGGTGTGGCGCGGTTGCGGGGTCTTTGCCGGCGAAATGGACATGTCGGCTGGCTCACCCAGCGTGGCCGTGGCATCGGCCTTTGCCTCGTCGGCCTCGGCCTGGGCCCAAGCCTGTTCAAAGGTCAGGGGCTCGACGGGGTCGGAGGCGGCGTCCATCTCGACGGCATCGTTACCGGTCTCGTCCTCGTCGCTCGACACGTCACGCGGCGCGGGCTCGTCCCACTCCTCGTCCGGAGCCTCGCCCTCGCTATACCACCATTCAAAGTTATCGATATCCATACGGGGCGCCCTTAGGCCTCGCAAATAAACACTTGCTAGCCTTATACCCCCAGACAGCGCTGGAGCTCGCATGGAATGTGACAAAGGGACTGCTCCTTTGTCGCATCGAAGTTGCGGTGGAATAGTTCCTGTTTGCACGCCCACTCGAGCTATTTAGGGACTATTTCACCGCAAGTTATTTGAGGGCGACGGGGATTTGGATACAGCAGAAGTCCTCTTGGTGAGACTCGTCGTAGCTCGTGGTGTCCAGGTAGCAAAAATCGAAAGCATTGCCGATGGGCTGGAGCGCGTGCCTGTCCATGCAGGCCACGATGGCGCGGATACCTCGGGCTCGTACGGCATGCCCCAGCGACTCATGCACAGGTACGTGCCCTCGGGCAGCACCTCGACGCCAATCTCCGCCAGCTCGGCAAGATCGCTCGGCAGTATTTCCTCGGCACCACGCGGCAACACGGCAAAGGAACCGGCACCGGCGATGGGGTCGTCGGAATGCAGCGCCTCGCGACGCAGCATGGCGCCCCAACCGCGCATGGGCGTGTGCCCGTGAGCGCACGCATGCGCAGAATCGCCCGCATGAGCGTGGGGTGCAGCATCGAGCGGCCACGCTCGATATCGCTCGGGAACTCCTCAAAGACCACGTAGCGGCGCTCGAATTGCTTGAGCTCCGGTTTGCCCTCGCGCTCGCGCCAATAGACCGCCTCGTCGTAAAAACTCAGCCGCTCCTGCACGCTCGCGCGCTCGGCTTTGAGCCCGGCAATCTGCTCGTCGAGCGCCTGCACCCGCGAGCGCAGGTGATCGGTCATCTCTCCAATGTCGAACGTCGAGGTCAGGCGATCGATCTCATCGAGTTCCAGTCCCAAGTCGCGCAGCATGCAGATCAGACGCATGAGCGGGATCTGCGTGGGCGAATAGAAACGGTAGCCTTTTTCGTTAACCACGGCGGGTTTAAACAGACCGATCTTGTCGTAGTAGATGAGCGTTTGGCGCGAAACGTTAAACAAGCTCGCCATCTCGCTAATCGCATACATACCCGTCTGCATAGGTCCTCCCGACACACCCTTTGACACGAAAAGCCCGCCGCCCACAGGGGCAGCGGGCTCAAACACTACTCGTATCCTACCCTAAAGATGCCTATGACCAGCGCTTATAGTTGGCGCACGACACGCCGACGGCCTCGAGTGCCTTGGCGGCGATGTGATGCACCGCCTCATCGAGCGTGGCGGGGCCGTTGTAAAACGTGAGCATGGGCGGCATGAGCATGACGCCCGGCACGCGCGCCAGGCGTGCCATGTTGTCGACATGGATCGCACTGAAGGGCGTCTCGCGCACCATAAGCACCAGGCGGCGCTGCTCTTTCATCTGCACATCGGCCGCACGCAGCAACAGGTTTTCGCTGTAGCCGCTCGCGATGCCGGCGAGCGTCTTCATGGAGCAGGGAGCCACGATCATGCCGTCGACCGGATAGGTGCCGCTTGCGATGGCAGCGCCAATGTTCTTGTTGTCGTAGACCACATCGGCATAGCACGCAAACTCGTCGAGCGTCATGCCGAGCTCCTGCTCGATGGTGATCTCTCCCCCGCGCGTGACGACAAGCGCCGACTCAGCGCCGGCCTGGCGCAGGCATTTGAGGCATTCAAGGCCCAGTGCCGCACCGCTGGCGCCAGACACGCCAACGACAATGCGACGGGGACGAACAGAAGACTCAGGCATGACAACTCCTTAACTACTTGGTAGGGCTACTTACTAGAAGGCGAGCTCGGCGGCCCACTTCTCTTCATCGATCTCCATGAACTGCGAGCGGATGAAGTTCTTCTTGAGGTTAAACGGAACCGTGCAGTCGAAGATGGCCTTGCAGGCGATACCGTGCTCGCGGATCGAAGGATCGAACGCGGGGTCGTTGGACGGATCGAGCACGTGGCAGTGGCAACCGGGGATGGTGATGAGGTCCACGTCGGCCTGGAAGCGCGTGGTCATGGCCCACATCACGTCGCTCATATCGAAGATGTCGACATCCTCGTCGACAAGGATGACGTGCTTGAGCTCGGAGAACGCCGAGAAGGCGAGCATGGCGGCGTTGCGCTGACGGCCCTCGTCATTTTTGCTCGACTTCTTGAACTGCATGATGGCAACGAACTTGCCGCCACCGCAGGGAGCGGCGTGAACGTTGAGCAGGCGGCCCGGGATAGCGGTCTCGACCATCTTGTAGATGGAGGCCTCGGTGGGGATACCAGCCATGGACACGTGCTCGTGCGAAGGGCCGATGCAGCTCTCCATAATGGGGTTGACGCGCGTGGTGACGGCGGTGATCTTGATCACCGGGCAGACCTTGGCGCCACCGGTGTAGCCGGGGAACTCGGGCATGGCGTAGCCGTGGCCGTTGACATCCTCGTTGATGGTCTCGTCGTGCATGAGGTAGCCCTCGAGCACGTACTCGGCATTGGCAATGCACTTCTGCGGAACGGTGACGCAGTCGGCAAGCTCGACGGCGCGGCCGCGCAGGGCGCCGGCGATCTGCAGCTCGTTGAAGCCGAGCGGCGTGGTGGGAGCCTCGAAGCCGCAGCACATGTACACGGCGGGGTCCAGGCCGATGGAGATGGAGATGGGCATATCCTCGCCGCGCTGGCAGTACTCGTCAAAGAACGCACCCAGGTGACGGCTGCCCGGGGTGATCCACATGGCGAGCTTGTCCTTGTCGACGCAGGAGAAGCGGTGGATGGTTACGTCGGACTGGGTGCCATCGGGGCTCGTGCCATAGGCGAGGCCCATGGTGATGTAGGGGCCGCCGTCAACGGGCGTGTTGGTGGGAGCGGGAACGATCTTGCGCAGGTCAAAGCCCTCGTCGGTCGCCTTGTACACGACCTCCTGGCAGTCGACGTGCTTGCCCTCGGCGATCTGCTCGGGGGCGATCAGGTTCTCGAAGCGCTTGCCGATCTCGAGGCCCAGGTGCTCCTCGTCCAGGTCGAGCAGGGCGGCAACGCGCTTGCGGCTGGCAAGCATACCGATGCAGACCTTGGCGTCGTCAAAGCCCTTGACGTTGTTGAAGACCATCGCCGGACCCTCTTTGGTCGGGCGCATGACGGTGCCGCCAGCACCGACGTGACGGTAGACGCCCGAGACCTCGGCATCGGGATCGACCTGGGTGTCGGTCTCGAGCAGCTGGCCCGGCATCTCACGCAAAAAGTCGAGCGCGGAACGCAGGTCGTGGATCTGGGAAGCATCGGTAGTGGACATGGCGTACTCCTTTCGGGAGAGTGTCCGGCGACGGGGTGCCGCCGGACGGGGTAACGTAATGGGGCCGCGGCGCTCACAAATGGAGCGCTCGACCACTCGAAGTTCAAGCGCTTGGCTGCTTACAGCCGGGGCGCTCGACCGCTTACATCAGGCCAAAGAGGTGGAACCAGGCGGCCTCGACCAGCACGACGACAAAGACGACCGCGGTGAGGGGGATGCCCATGCGCATAGCCTCTTTGGAGGTGTAGCCGCCGGCGTCCTTGCCTTCGCCGATAAGGATCGGCAGGTTATGGAACGGCAGGATGTAGTGGATGTTGATGGACGTGAAGACGATGAGCGCCACGGCGAGTGGGCTCACGCTGGAGCCGGCGGCAAAGCTGATAAATGCCGGCACGCACACGCCGAGCACGGCCATGACCGAGCCCATGAACATGTGGATGATCATGGAAAGCGCGGCGACGAGCAGGGCGAACAGGAAGATGTTCTCAGGCACGGAGCTGGGAGCACGACTCGGCGATCCAGGCGTTCATGCCGGTGGC
>ENA-OQIR01000634-OQIR01000634.1-human-gut-metagenome-genome-assembly--contig:-NODE-634-length-14272-cov-2.680523_pt1 | contig 14272 bp, 17 predicted proteins | sample MGYA00242580_ERZ504745 | MGnify/ENA primary metagenome ERZ504745 (study PRJEB26092, sample SAMD00036214) | human gut metagenome | host: Homo sapiens | study: EMG produced TPA metagenomics assembly of... | reverse complement strand
CTGACCCGATGGACGACCACGTCCGGCTTGGGCCGATTGGGTGACAGGAGCTCGATGCCGCCGTATCGGCCGAGGCGCGGAAGACCGCTGAGGCGCTGCCGCCGATGCGCCCGCTGAGCAGGGCGATAAGGGCGATAAGGGCAAGGCCGAGAACGGCAAACCCGCCGCCAAGCTCAGCGCTCCGCCAAACAGAAGCGATAACATACCAGTTTGCAGCGGCGCTGATGCGCTCTATAAAGAATGCCTATAACGGTCGCCGCACGTCGCCACACGGTTTCGGTAAGTTGAAATACCATGTGCAGATTACTGGGATACGCGACGGCAGGCTTCAACCTGAGTCTCAACGCTGTGTTGGGGCAAGACAATGTCGAGGATTTCCGTGAACTGTCTGAAATCCACAATGATGGCTGGGGTGTAGCCCAGCTTTCCGATCCTGCCGAAGCACCGCACGTGCGCGACGGTGGCGCACCCACCCCGGAAACCGGCACCCGAATCTACAAGTCGACCATCGCGGCCCGTCATGACAGCACGTTTGAGGCGCTGGCCGACGAACCGTCTCGCGGTGCCATCTGGCACCTGCGCTTGGCAAGTTCCAATCTGCCGCTCATCATGGAGAACCAGCACCCGTTCTATGCGAACGGCCTGAGCTTCATCCACAACGGCGATATCTCGGACGCCAATGGCCGCAACATCGTCACCAACCGCTCATACCCGGTGAACCACAGCGTGTTCCTCTCCACCGGCGGCCGTTCCGACTCCGCCATCTTCTTCGCGGTGATTCTGGAATACATCGGCTTCGGCTTCTCGCTCGACGAGGCCGTGGCCCAGGCCGTGCGCGAACTGCGCCAAGCTACCCGAAGTCCAGCTACAACTGCATGATTCAGTCCGAGGACCAGCTCATCGCCCTGTGCGCCGCCGGTCGTGAGAAGACCAGCCCGCGCATCGTGGAAATCTACGATGAGTACGGCCGTGGCGAGCAGGCCGCCGACTACCGTGTGATGCGCTACCGTGAGCTGCGCGACGACAACGGCGACTCCGCCGGTGTCGTGGTCTCCTCTTCCGGCTACAAGCAGGAAGGCTGGAACGTGCTGGAGAACGACCAGATGATCATCGTCTCCAACCGCAACGGCACCTACCGTCTCCGTTCCATCTGAAATACCTTCATAAGCCCCCTCTGACGAGGGGGCTGTCAGCCGACAGGCTGACTTGGGGGGAGACCCCTAGAGCCTCAAATCATCCGCATCCCATACTTCTCCGCCAACGCCGGAATATCCGGCACGCCATACTTGGCTACCAGATCCAGCCATCGCTGTTTGTTCTCTCCGCCAAATCGCTCGGCTCGGGCCGTATACGCCTCGACCTGCAGGAACTTCGGCGGCACTGACTTGCTATGGAACTTGTCGGCGTACATCACCACTTCCTGCTCGAGATTCATCGGCACATAGTCGGCTGGTGGCAACGGCAGCTCCTGGCGCACCACATCCTCGCGCGTAAGTCCCACGCCGGTATGGTTGCGGCAGAACTGGGCGATGGACTCGTCCACGCCCTCGTCGAGCAGATACTCGTAGCCCTTAAGACCGTGCAGAATGTAGCGTTTCTTGCTGAATTTGAGCGGTTCGCCGTCAGAGCCGTCATGCTTGAACACGCGGTAGGTGCCGATGTCATGCAGCAGTCCGCCGATGAGTACCAAATGCTCGTCGAGCAGACGCGGCGGCACATGGCCGCCGGTGACGCCTGTGGTGGGCGGTACCTCCGCGTCCTTCGGTAATGTGCAGCGGCGCGTGAACAGCGCGTTCTGCCGGCGCACGATCTGGCAGCCGATGGTCGCTACAATCACGCAATGCGTGTGCACCAGCTCGTACGCCGCCTTGGACGGCGCGATTTTGCGGTGCAATTCGTCGATCTGCTCCAGTGTGGGAATATATCCGGTCATAATTATCAGGTTTCGCCTCGTACGGTCAGATTTATCCTCAGATTAGCGCGGCAATGAGCCGCAGCATTGAAAAACCCCTGCGATTCGGCAATACGAATCACAGGGGGCTCTATGGTCTGAACATCAGATTTCGAAGAGTGTGTCGGCTGCTTCGGCGATCTCGCGCGACGCAGTGAGCACGATAACGCAGTGCTTCGGGTCACCGGTGTGCGCCAGCTTGGCCAGCGCGGCGAACACGGTCACCTCGTCATCCGCGTTCAGCTCGTGTCGGCTCGTCGAGGATCAGCACTTCGGCTTCGGTGCTGATTGCACGGGCGATGGCCACCAAACGCTGCTGTACCAAAGGCAATGTGCCGACAGCCACGCCGCTGGTGGCCTCAGAGAAGCCGACCTTGGCCAGCAGTTCGCGGGCGATTACCGGCTTGGGCTTCAGGAAGTTGCGGTTGGACGCATTCATGGCGTACAGCACGTTTTGTTCGGCGTCGAGCTTCGGCTGCACGGCGTGCAGCTGCGGTACGATGCCCAGACGGTGGCCGCGCAGTTCCACGGGCTCGAGCTCAACAATGTTGGCGCTCTTGTTCATCACCGTGCCAGACGCCGGCGTGGCCAAACCGCTCATCACGCCCATCAGCGCGCGACGTTTGGCGTCGGCGGTGATGCCCGAATCGGGGTCGTCGCTGATCAGCAGCGCGTATGCGTGTCCGGAATAGCAGAAGAAATTCGCGCCATCGAGGATGTTGACCTTGCCCTTGGGTCCGGCGACCGTCACCTTGTTCAGGGCGAAGGTCGGGTAGGTCTTGAGCAGAATGTCGTCGGAACCGCCGCCCACCAACACGCGATCGATACGCGAGGCCAGCGTCATGGTGGGTTCGGCCGCTTTGCCCTGAGGCTCCGCATGCTCGGCCAATGCGTCTTTGTGATCGGTTTTGGCCAGTCGGAGTGTTTCGTTGACGCGGGCGGCATTGCGCTCGGTCACTTCGGCGGATGCGTTGGCCGAAGCGATGGCGTCTGCTTCGGCCTCGCTGGTCTCGTCGGTTTCTCCGGTTTCGGCAGATGCCAGTGCGCTGTAAATACCATCGTCAACAGTGCCTTCGTCATCAACGTCATCGAAGGTCACGCTGAACTGCATGGAGTCAGCTGGAACGGATTCAATGGCGTCGTTCGTCTCAGTCTCAGAAGTCGCTTCGTCAGCCGTTGCGTCAGTGGTCTTCTCGAGTTCCTGATCGTTGTTCCTGTCGCTCATGCCTGTGCCTCCGCATCGTCGGTTGTGGTGGTCGTCTTGTTGGTCTCGCTCACGGTGCCCCAGTCGCCATCGGCGGCGAACAGCTTGTTCGCGCTGAAGAACGCAAGGCGCAGGGCGGCAAGAATCGCCAGGATCAGGATTGAACCCAGTCCATACCAGACCATGGTCCAAATCAGGCCCGATGTCACCGGGGTGGCATGGCCGGATGCCAGGGCAGATCCGATCGGATTGGCGGCGAACGCGCCTCCGACCAGACCAATCACGTAGAAGGCAGGGTGACGATGAACACTTCCAGCATGAACTGCCATCCAAACGCCCGCGAGTGACGCCGGACACCAGTGCCATGCCGATCTCGTCGTCACGCTTGGGCGCCCACACGCCCGACAGCACGAGGATGAGCAACAGCACGCCGCCCAAGGCAACCAACACAATGGTGCCGGTCTTCGCGCGCGAGGATAGCGTATCCAGCGGCTCCAGAGAAGCGTTGTAGGATTCCAGCGAGGGGGAAGAGAACTCGTAACCCTTGGCGGGCAGCTTGGACTTCTTGAGGGTGGATACCAAGGACTTGTATGTAGCGGAATCACCGGCGTCGAACACCACGTCCAGATCCGGGACTGCCCAGCCGGAGACGGTCTTGTCGGTGGACTGTGGGTCGAGTCCGGCCTTGGCGAAGGTCTGATAGTTGGTGAAGATCGCGTTCTCGCGGTTGCGGGCGCCGTCACCGGATTGGCGACGGCGGATTCGGATGTGTACTTGTAGATGCCGCGCACCTTGAGCTCGGCCGTGGTCTGGGCGTCCGAGGCGGCCGCCACCTTGAGCGTATCGCCCACCTTCAGGTTGTTGGCGGAGGCAAACGCTTCAGAGACCAGTGCGCCGGTGGTGTTCGGGTTGGAGGACTTGTTGTCGTAGCTCAGGTCCTTGCCGTCCACGATTTCGAAGGTACCGAGGTCGCTGGCCTTGGCGGCATCCTCGGTCCAGAAGGCTCGCCAAATGAGCTGGCCGCCGGTCTCATCATCGGAGGCCGAGCCCAGCGATCCGCCGTCCAGGGCCTTCAAATCACCGCTCACGCGGGCCGGCACGGTTTCGGTAACCGTGAAGTTCAACGAGTTGGTGGCCGACTGGACGAGCGTGGCGTATTCGGTGTATGAGGTCCACGTCATGTAATGCTTGGTGGAAGCCGAGTCCGTAGCGGAGACCTTCTTCCACGTAGCCGCAGTCGGGCGAATGGCCAACGTGGCCTTCTGCTGATCGTACGTGGTGGTGTGTGCGTTGGTATCTTCTTGAATGATGGCCAGTCCGGCGACTGTGCCGAAGGTGACCGCCAAGGTGATGAACGCGGTCAGGGCCGTACGTCCTTTAGAACGTGTCAGGGCCCGCCAGGCGTTGCTGAGGACGAACATGTAATTACCTCTCCCGTTCTCCTAAGCCGAACAGATCAATACGGCTTTAACTATTGTTGCGTTTAGTGACCGTTTTCTTGCGCAATACTGTTATACCCTCAATGAAGTCTGAGAACATTCTGACAGCGATGTGGTGGTCATGAGGGGATTTGCACCCGGTATGGGATAAACCCTCGGTCTATTTCGGTGGCATCGGTACACTGGCATGAGATATGCGTGGCGTCACGTGTGCTCCGGCATGTCTGCGATTCCGGATTCGCCCGGAGTCCGGCATCCGGAAGCGTGGCCTTGCGCCGTTGGATAAGAGTATGAGCTGAGCAGATTTTCGGGTAGGATAAGTATGCGATTCACTTCAGGGCATTCGAGCCATAAGGCTGTGGGGCGTAGGAGAAGCCGCCATGCCGGTAACGGGAAATCCAATCGCTCCGCATCTACGAATAGCGCTGCAAATCAGCAGACGGGTCCCGTAAACCTGAAGACTCCCCAGCACGTGGGTGGCAACGGCCGTTCGCTGGTCAGCCGTACACCGATATGGGCGCGAGTGGTGGTTGTACTGCTGCTGACGTTGCTGGCCAGCGTCACCTGTGTGGGCACGCTCTACGCGGCATCCGTCTCGAGAATGGCCGCGGATGCGCAGCGTGTGCTGACATCCGCCGAAAGTCTGGCCAATTCGGCACTTGGCTGTGGCAGCGATAAGAGTCTGTCGGACATCTCCCAAGAGCTGGTCAATGCCACCAATGATCTCAATGCGGAGCTGAACGGCCCACAGTGGGACTTCTTCCGCGACCATTCGCGATTCGGAAGCGACATCACCGCCGCCCGCGAAATGCTGGCTTCCGTGGATACGCTGGTCAACGGTCCGTTCACTGATCTGCTGAACCTGTCCAAACGATTGCAGGGCTTCTCCCTGAAGAATGGCTCGGTGGACGTCAGCGCCTGATGGATATGCCGGATATCGTCAAGCAGGCGCATAAGGATATCTCGCAGCAGCTCACCAAGCTCAACAAGGTGCCGACTCCGAGCGTCGCCAAGGTGGCCACCGTGCTCGAAACCGAAAAGGCTGCGCTCAAGACCGTGGATTCGATGCTCGGCGAATACGATGGCCTCATTAACTTGCTACCGCAACTGCTCGGCGAGGACGGCAAGCGCACGTATTTGGTGATGGTGCAGAACCCGGCCGAGCTACGTTCGGCGGGCGGCATGGTGGGCACCATCGCCGCAATCACAGCAGATAAGGGCACGATTACCATCGGTGATTTCGCCACCACTTCTGGTTGGGACATTCCTGAGGAGCCAATGATGATACGGTGCTGAAGGAGCGCCAGGTATTTGGTGGCACTTTTGACCAGTACCCGGCCACCACGACCATCGACCCCGAATTCCAGCGTGTGGCACAGATGAACAAATACATGTGGCTGTATCAGAAAGGCAACGAAGACGAGAACGTAGCGGGTGTATTGTCACTCGATCCCGTATTTCTCCAGGCATTGCTGGGAGCCACAGGCGAGGTCAAGCTTTCGGACGGCCGAGTGCTGGATAGCACCACCACGGTGCCGTTCTTCGCTTCAGACCTGTACACGGATTACCCGGACTTCGAGCAGCAGAACAACTTCGTTTCCGAAGCGGCTCAAGCAATTATGAACCATGTGCTTGGCAACGCGAATGCCTCTACCGCATCCCCGCTGTTGAAGGCAATTAGAGATACCAGCGCTAGCGGTCATTTCAAGCTATGGATGGCTGATCCGGATGAGCAGGAGGCGCTGATTGCCACCGGACTTATCGACGATAAGCCAGTGGCGAGTTGTCTGCTGACAGTCAGGTGCCCGAAGCCGGCATCTATCTTTCGGAGCTGCAGCAAGGCAAGCAGGATTGGTATCTGAAGACCTCCACCACGGTCACAAAAACCTGCGGCGACGCCTCAGCCAGCCAGAACGCCCTGTATTCTGGCGTGCTGGATAAGCGCATCACGACAGCCGTGCGTAACACGCATCTGGGTCAGTTTACGGAAGATCAGCTCGGTGACGAATACACGGTCACCTTCACCATGAAGAACACGCTGACTAAGGCTAAGGCCGAATCGTTGCCTGATTTCGTTAATGGCGGCTCGGAGAATCCAGTGCTCGGCGGCATGTTGTACCGCGTGGTGCTTACCGCTCCGTACGGTGGCGAGATCACCGCTGTGCAGGCTGATATAGATTCATGGGGTACCAACACCGCGAGCCTGTATGACCGTCAGTACATTATGTTCAACCAGCAGTGGATCGAGCCCGGAAAAGAATTGACGATTGCTTATACCGTTCGGGTCAGCAGCGATGCCACACATCCACTGAACGTGGTAACCACGCCGGTGGTGAATGCGGATGGCGTCGAGACGGGCTCCAACGGTAATGTGACCGATGAGTGCACGGCGGATACGAACGGCGCCGATGGTGCGAACGGTGCCGATGGTGCGAACGGCGGCGCGGACGGCGGCAAGAACGACGCGCATAAGGACGCGTCCTCCGGATCCCTCGGCCGGCCTGGACGCTTGGACAAGTTGAAGAGCCAGATCAGCTGCCCGGTCGATCTGAAGTCCCTGGCGGGATCCATGTGATGACCATGCCCGATTCCGTTTCCGGCGTCGCCGGCAAGCCGCGCGACGTGAACTACGATCTGCTGCGCGTGGTGGCGATGTGCCTGGTCATCGGCGTCCACGTGATCAACAACTACATGCCCGTCAAGATGACTCTCGCCGGCAGCGCGGAAGTGACGCGATCCGTACTGTTCGCGTTGTTCATGGTCTGCAATCCGCTGTTCATCATGGTGTCCGGCCGATTCAACCTGACATTCGATGCCGCGCAAGGCGCCGGTCGGCCCCGACCCAATGGTCTCGCGCCGTACGTGCGCTACTACTACAAACGTTTTATCTCGCTGATTGTGCCGTATCTGCTGTATGCGGGCGGCATGGGATTCGTCGCCTACCTGGTGATCGATCATCGTTCGGTTGGCGGCGCTGTGTCTGGAACGTTGTTCGATCTGTTCTCCGGGTATGACGATTCCGTCTATTGGTTCGGTGTTCATGCTTGCCGGGTTTGTGCTGGGCAACGCCGTTCCTGGCCGCGATGATGCGTACGATAGGCCGATCGGGAGCTGGTTGCTGGTTGGGCTGGCCGCCGCCGTGGCCGCTGCCGAGCATATATGTGATCTTGTCGGATATCCGTTGACGTTCCTGCAGTCATTCCCTTGGCGTGGACTGCTGATCTACTACCTGTTGGGATTCGTGTTGGAATACTATCCGCCGTCCGCGCGTGTACGGCACGGCGTGTATGCGTTGGCACCATTCGCCCTGGCCTGGACCGTTGCCACGCCATATCTGTTCGCCGGCCAGCAGATGCAGGTTGGCCGCACGGTCACGGTTGCGTTCGCGATGGTGGTAATGGCGACGTTCCTGTTCTTCCGGTACGACGTGCACATTACGTCGGCGCGGGTGCGTAAGGCGATTATCTGGCTGGCTGGATATTCCTACACGATTTATTTGGTGCACTCGCCACTGTCCAAGGCGCTGATTGGCCCGAGGATTCCCGTGCCTACGGACGGATGGTCGTATGCGGGTATCAGCGTGCTGATGTTTGGCGCTACGTTGCTGGCGGCGCTGCTATTTGCGGTGATTGCCGATACCGTGGTGCTTAAGCCCGTGCAGCGTCTGCTGCGGAAGGTACGGCTGTAGATTCGGATACGGCGCTATGCCACGGTATCAAAGCCAGGAATCCCAGCAGCAGAAGCGGGGTGAACGTGAATTTCGACATGCCAAGGCCGGCATCAAACGGTTCAGCCGCTTCCACGCAGCGCTCGCCGCCACTCGTGAGAACACGGTCGAAGGAGTAGAAACAGCATCAGAGGCATCGGAAGCATCAGACATATGTCCCACTATATATATGAGGTGTTGGTGGTGATTGAGCGATATTTGAAGGCAGTTCTGGAAGGGTCTTAGACGTATGATTTGGAGAACGGTTCCACCATTAATGGTGCCAACGTTCAGCTCTATTCCAGCAACGGTACTAATGCCCGGCGTTGGATGTTGCGTAAGTAGGTTTGATGAGCATGACTTCATCTGATGAGAAGCCTTGAACCGTGTCCACATTTATGATGGAGGGCGAATAACATCAACGATTTTTAGCACGGCTTTGTCTCCGTCATTTAATTTCTTGGCGCTGTCGATGCCGCTCGCACGTCTACACATGAAAAGAGCCATGTCAATCATCTGTAGCCCGTACAGCATGCGCGAATCCTCCCATTGGAAAGGCATTTTGATGCGTGCCAAATCAGAGGGGAAATATCCTTGCTTATCCAAGGTATGAGAGATTTGTGGTACCTGTGGCTGGAAAAGGATAATGAGGGACTCCGAAAGGATGCTTAATGGTAGGGGAGGAAGAACGGTATATCGATTCAATCGGCTTGTCGTATGTGGACGGATACCGATTATGCGCTTGAGGTTGGTGCGCGTATTGAGTGTGTGGTCGAACCAGCTGAAGATGAGTGGGGTGTCATTGTTGACGTTCAAGAAAGCATGGCAGATACCAGGTAAATGATTTACCTACCTTCATATTTTGCGGTTTGGGCTGACACTAAAAGATGGGGGTGCGACTCACGGTTGCGCCCCATCTTTTAGTGCGTCGCTGTCAGTGCCTCTTGTTGTATGCGATTTTGTTGGTGTCAATGACGAAGGTTTTGCGGTCATTCTTGGCCATGACATCCAGGATAATGCCGGCGATAATGAGCAGAAGACCAGCGATGACCAGCATCACCGCGCCGATCAGCGTGGGGAAGTGGGTGACCACGCCGGTCTTGGCGAATTCGAAGGTAACGGTGCCGCAGAGCACAATGCCGACGATGCCGATGATTAGGCCCAATCCGCCGAAGAACGGCAGCGGCTTGTATTCGCGGATCATGCGGAAGATGGTGCTCATGACCCTGATGCCGTCGCCTACGGTGTCCAGCTTGGATACGGAGCCTTCGGGCCTGTCGCGGTACTGGATCGGCATCTCGTAGAGTCGCAGGTTGTTGTTCAGCGAGTGGATGGTCATCTCGGTCTCGACCTCGAAGCCGCGCGAAAGCACGGGGTAGGTCTTGACGAAGGTGAAGTTGAACGCGCGGTATCCGGTCATGATGTCGGTGACGTGCGCGCCGAACAGCCCGTTGATGGAGCCGCGCACCAAACGGTTGCCGAAATTGTGGAACGGGCGCTTGTTCTCCTGGAAGTATGTGGAGGAGAGGCGGTCGCCGATGACCATATCATAGCCTTCGAGCACTTTGGCGACCATGGGCGGGCGCGGCGTCGGCCGGGTAGGTGTCGTCGCCATCTGCCATGACGTATACGTCCGCGTCGATGTCCTCGAACATGGCGCGGATGACGTTGCCCTTGCCCTGGCGCGGCTCCCTGCGGACGATCGCGCCTTCGGCTCGGCGATCTCGGCGGTGCGGTCCGTGGAGTTGTTGTCGTACACGTAGATGGTCGCATCCGGCAAGGAGTTCTTGAAGTCGCGCACCACCTTGCCGATGGTGACCTCCTCGTTGTAGCAGGGGAGGAGTACGGCAATGGAGGTATCATTATTTGCTTCAGGCATATATACAACTATAACGGTTCCACTGGTCTTAGATATATGTCGGTTATCGCAAAGCTAAGGTTGAAATGTTGCACAAATACTTGGGAGGCAGCCATTGATGTGGGCTCCATGTATGTTGGTATTAGAAATATGAAGCTGACAAGAAAGGCCGTCGCATGATGGTTGTTGAAGCAAACCGGCCCCGCTTAATAGAACTAATAGTTAGTGTCGTGCTCGGTGTTGGTGCTGTAATTGCGGTGATGATCCGATATACTTCGGACATTAGTTATGCGTCAATTCAGTCGTTCTGTTCGCAGGCTTTAGACTCTGTGGCCAACAATGGTCCATTGGCCCCATTTATTGTTGTGGTGGCATTGGCATTTGTAATATATCGATGTATACCATCTGTCTCTGCCGGTAATATGCGCAGCTATATTGTGTCAGGCATATGTGCATTGTTGTTGTCTCTGACATTGATTGTTCCCGGTCAGTGGTCTGAAGGGCAAGAAAGTTCTACTGGATATCCGTGGTATTCCAATGGAATAATTGCTTTTGATTCGCCAGTGTATTGCGTGGTATTCCTTTTGCAGTGGTTGACTGTCTCTGCAGTGTTGTTTGTAGTATTTTGTCACTTATTTGCAATTGATTCATACAATTCGCGTATGGTTAGGTTGGAGAAGGATGCAAAATTCAGCGTAAAGACGCGCCTTGATAGTTTTATTTCTAGCCTTGATTTGAAGCCTAGGCATGTCCTCACCTATTCTGTAATACTGTTTATTTGCTGGATTCCCATCCTTGTCATCAATGGGCCGGTTATTATCCTATGGATACCATGGTTCAGCTTATTCAGATGCGTGGTTTCCGCGTGTGGGATCCGATGATGATGACTTATCTTGATGGGTATACACTCTCAGATCACAATCCGTTCTTTGATTCTTTCATTTACGGAGCTTTTGATCGTATAGGACTCATGCTCGGACATGAGATGTGGGGATTCGTATTATACATATGGGGGCAAGCATTTATTGGTGCGTTCTCATTGGTATTGATGTTGGCGTGGATTAATTCGCGAATACATCTTAATTCAAAAATCATGTTGTTCTTTATGGGGTTTGTTGCTTTTGTACCCTCCTTCTCATCTTATTTAACTGTGATTATGAAGGATTCAACTTGGATTCCTTTTTTCACAGTATGGATGGTGTTGTATTTTGAACTAGTATATAGGCTAAAAAATAAGAAGAAAATTAGGTGGGAATTTGTCTTCTTGCTAATTGTTGTATCCGTTCTTGCAGGGTTGATGAAGAAACTTCAATATATGTGACTACGCCTTCATTATTCCTGTTAATTATTTTCTGTCGGGATAAAATTAAGATTGCCGCTTCCGCTGTTGTGCCAGCTTTGATTGCCATTATATTGATTCCGTCCGTGGTATTCCCAATAATGAAGATTGCTCCAGGTGGTAGCCAAGAAATGTTGGGACTGCCGATGCAACAAATCGCTAAAGTACTACTTGAACATGAAGGGGATATTTCTCAGAAAGACCTTCACGTTATTTACGGAAGTTATGGATACCGAAAAGCGAAGAATTCATGGAAGCCATCAACCGAGGATCCAGTAAAGCAATCGTTTCGCACTGGTGTTTCTCGTTCAGGAATTATTTCATTTATCATGGTATGGTTGAAATTATTCTTCCGCTATCCTGCAGAATATTTTGCAGCGGTGCCTTTTTTGCGTAATGCTTTCTTAATAGGACCGACGTACTACACAAACGGCAGTCTGAAATGTGGGTGGGAGCCCAATGGGGGGTATGCCATTCTTTCGAATGTGCTGATTGCAGCTATTCCTGGGCGCAGGAGCATGTTTCCAATCCGTTGATGAATGTCTTGAATCGTATTCCTCCCTTTTCTCTGATTGGCGCAGAGGGTCTATTCACGGCATGGATACCGTTGCTATCCCTAGGGTTTTGTGTATACAAGCGAAATTGGAATAATCTACTGCTATATTTACCTGTCCTATTTATGGCTGTATTTCAGTTATTGCTTCCTGCGCATCAAGTACGGTACTCACTAGGTTTCTTATTCTCGTTTGCGTTGGTGGCAGTTATTCCTTGGATCTCGATGAATGTCGGAACTGTTTTGGCTGTAAGTACGCATCAACTAATGGTACGAATGATATCTGCCCCGGTAAAAAGGATTGAATGCTATGTGGTTCATATTTATTGTTGCTGTTTTATGCGGGATTATACTGCTTTACCTACCAGGCGCATTGCTGCTGCGTTCCTTTAGATTGTCATTATTGGGCAGTTCTCTTTTTGCCCCTCCGTAACAGTTGCTCTGTATGGGGTATTGGCCATTATCTATTCGGGTATGGGGGTGCGCTCTTCATGGATCACACTCTTTCTATTTCCATCTTTAATCGCGTTGATATTGATGTTGGTGTCGTCCATTATTTCTCGACGGGCAATTCGGTCGTCTAACTCTGATGCAGTGGATTCGGGACCGGGCTGTCGAGGATAAATGTATCTTCTGGATTGCAGGACTGCCGTCGAAACTGGTTCATAATGCTTCTCTATGTGGCTGTTGGGGTAGCCGTTACCGGTCATCTATTCATTAAATGCTTGGATGGGGCAGATTCGGTTTCGCAGCTGTTCGACAATGCTTGGCATTTGGGCATCATCCGGAAATTTGTTGATACCGGCAATTACTCCACGTTGGTATCTGGGGATATTATCTCAACCGTTGGCTCAAAATTCTATCCGGTGGGTTGGCATTCGCTGGTCGCTCTTGTTATTTCCATGACTGGTGCGAGCATCGGTATTGCAGAAAATGCTGTTATCGCCATGCTGTGCGCGATTGTTTTTCCTGTTTCGATGTTTGTCTTATTCCATTGCTTGTTTGCTGGCCGGACAAAGCTCATAGCTATTTGTTCGCTTACGCCGTTGATGTTTGCCGCATTTCCGTGGCGGTATATCACTTTTGGCCCCCTTTATTCCAATTTACTATCATTCGCAATAACGCCATTGGCGATGACTTTATTGATCAAACTTTTGGAATCCGTGACTCAGCTTAAGGATAGAATCTGTTTGGGGGCACTATTTCTTGTCTCTATTGTCGGCATCGCTATTGCCCAGCCCAATGCCGTGTTCACCATCGGAATTCTTATTGCGCCGTTCCTGTACGCACAAATTCCTGCGTATCTTGAGAAGGCAAATTTCTCGTCGCATGTAAAGTGCGCGTGGTCCGTTGCTGCGTGGATAGTTATATCATTGCTGATTGTTGCTATATGGATGTTCCTATATAAGGCACAATTTATGCAACGTACCGTGACTTGGGGCTGGCCATCGTTTGAGGGTAAGGCTCAGGCTTTTATTGATATTGCTTTTGTTGGTTTCCGTCTAGCTGAGCCGCAGATTCTACTCGGACTTTTAGTTCTTACTGGAGTTATTTACACGCTGTTGAGGCGTGAACACCTCTGGATTTCCGTTTCTTATGCCATCATTTGTGCTCTTTATGCGTTAAGTTCTTCCACTGACGGCCGTGCGAAGAATGTATTGACAGGTTTTTGGTATCATGATTCGTATCGTTTGGGTGCCTCGGCGGTGTTCTTTGGGGCGGTGCTAGCAGGTCTAGGTATTTATGTGTGCCTTACAGCAGTTCAGCGCTTGTTGCGTCTGCTGTCTTCGGATTCAGTGCTGAAGTATGAGCAACGAATGCTAACTGTCGTAATGATTGTTGCCATAAATGTTGTTGTTTTCTTCCCTAGCTATTCTTTACCGGCAGATATGATGTCACCACCGCTTTCGGTGCCATCCGTCGTGACGTGACTTTTTGGAATTCACTGCAAGAGCCAAAAAGCTATAGTGCAGATGAACGTCGATTTGTTGAGAGAGTTAAGAAAGTGGTGCCTAGCGGTGCTGTAGTGCTGAATCAGCCTTATGACGGAAGTGCGTACGCATACGGGCTTGACGATTTGAATGTGTATTACAAAGCTTGGGAAGGCAATTGGATGGGCAAGCCACCCGAGAGAACCAGCTGATAAGCACCAAGCTTAATGAGATAACGTCAGATTCAGGCGTGAAAGAGGCTGTAAAAAGTACAGGTGCGCGCTATTTGAT
>ENA-OQIR01000633-OQIR01000633.1-human-gut-metagenome-genome-assembly--contig:-NODE-633-length-14288-cov-2.212061_pt1 | contig 14288 bp, 18 predicted proteins | sample MGYA00242580_ERZ504745 | MGnify/ENA primary metagenome ERZ504745 (study PRJEB26092, sample SAMD00036214) | human gut metagenome | host: Homo sapiens | study: EMG produced TPA metagenomics assembly of... | reverse complement strand
ACGCTTGTCAGATGCCGTTACCGGCATCATCCCAAGACTCGCTATTATCTGGTTGGCTAAACCTTGGATAAACCGGAATCCCACCGGCTTGACTACACACCCTTAGCTGGGCGCACAACTGGAATTTGCCCTATTCTTCATGATTATCTATGGCGTAGACAATGCAAGCAATTCCGGCAATCATTGAAAACAGAATTGTGCCAGCCATTGGTTCATTCAAGAAAGCACCAATGAAGAAACCTACGATTCCGGCAATGACCATAATAATGACAGATGCTACGGTTCTAAACTTTTCATAAACAATTTTCCTCCATAAATCCCGATTTGTTACTCACATGATATCATATTTTTTCTTCAATTACATCCACCTAATTTTAATACACTGCCTGTCGACTTGCTTCTGTAACCAGCATCCAGTTAATCTTCTCCTGCATTGTTTCCTTTGCATTTTCATTGAAATGATAACGGACAACATAGACTGTCTGCCCGATTTTCTTTGTAAATGTGTTACCCTCTGTTTTTGTATTCATCATTTTTTCCATAATCATTTTTCCTTTCTTTTGGAGCCCCAGCAGAGAGTCATTCCATTGGTCTCTGTCAGAACATTATTCTTTAAATCAGCCCAAAATGGGCACTTCCAGTTTCACAGGCTACCTATATATAGCCTTTTCATTTTTGCTTGAAAAAAGCCTTGTGATCACAGCACTTTTTTAACGTAAAAAGCGTTTTAATATGATACAGCCAACGACAAGAAGCATATCTAACAAATATCATTGTCTATCACTTCTGTTTTCTCTGCCGATATCTCTCTGGTTAATGCCTAATAATCTTCCCTGCCAGACAAGACGATAAGTACAGCGTTTGCTTCTATCGTGTTTCCAAATACTTTCTTCCATCATACGATGGTTCTTCATCAAGTTCCAGTCCGTGACGTTTACAGATATCTAAAAACATTGTCCGGCAGGCAGAATCGGCTGCAGATTCAAAATTTTATTATTCAAAATAAATAAAAATGGATTCCACCAAAATACCCATCACCAAAAATGTACCGGACACTTCTATTCATTATATTTGCACCAACAACTTGAAGTTATCTTCCTGCTTACGACTTTCCAACAACATAAACTCCAAATATCATTTTGATAATATAAAGATACTTCTTTCTTACCCCAGAGCAAGATCCACCTGTGTTTAACAATATTGTCTTTCCGACAATGTTCTTTCATCAGGTTTTTATCTTGCTGGGGATTCCCCAAACCCATTCTTTCTATTTATGCCGAGGTTACTGTACACATTAGAGCAAGATCCACCCCGGTAATACCATATCGCTATTTTAGCAATACGGCATTTTTCGGATGTTGGAATCTTGCTGAGGATTGTGCTCCCCAGTTCCTCACATTCAGCATAAATATATAATTGGTTCCTCGAATTTCTTCGGTCACAGCACAGGGAGAAAAAATAGGCTAAACAGCCTATATCCCTGTGAAATCACCATGTGATTAAAAAATAGCAAGGACAGGAAGTGTGGATACACTTCCGCAAAATTGCCAATTTCGGAGCCATATCCAAAATTGAAAAATACATAAAAATCAAAAATCCGAAACCTTACTCGATATCCAAATTTATAATTTTTACAGATTACAAAAAAACCAATATGAAAATTTTACAAATTTTGTAACACATGTAAAATTCCCATATTGGTTTTCATTCATCTTTTATGGATTTGGAATATTCTATGTTTTCAAATATTTTACTTTGAGCAAAAAACAGCTCTATAAACTTTTATCATTGCATTTTCTGGTATAATTTCATCAACTCTCCCACACAATCTGCTTCCGTCATTTTTGTACTAAAGCCATACGCAGCCATAACAGCTTTATCATTTGCAGTATGTGCTCGTCGTAACTCGGCTGGCATTGTTAAAGGATCATATAAAGCCGCAAGATTACTACTAGGATATAATGTTCTTGCTTTCAAAATTTCCTGTGCCGATTTTTCAATTTGTTCCCGATTCTTCTCCGTTACTACAGGCCACGGAAAATTGTTATACACTATTGTGTTTGAATAACTATAATCACTTTTTAATCTTCCACACACTGCTCGCATCCATGCCATGTGAACATTCGACATCAATACACCAAATTCATAAAATGATGCATTGGGCATAGTGAATAATTTGTCTCCCGGAATAATTTCACCATCTAAATAATCCATTGGAATATATCTACGATTCTGAGAAGAAACTTTGGGAATCGCAATATATTGATTTTTATGTTCAAGTATTGATGCAAATAAAGTTGGATTCTCAGCCGCTTTTTTTGTGTTCGCTCTTGTACTACTAAGTCTAAATTCACGTACTTTATTCACTCGTTCTAATATCATCGGACATTTTTTTAATAATCCAGGATCAGCTCCAACAAGCCAAATACAATATCTCGGCTTTCGATCAATAAAATCTTTTCCCATCATATAATGTCTAAAAAACGGAGAAGCCTGTGGTTCTTTTTCCAAAAACTCTTCCTTTTCCTCTTCCGTCAATATTAAAAATCCACCATCAATTGCTTGCCCACCTAATGCTATTTCAGGAACATTACACAATGGTTTCATTCTTTTTTCAATGAATATATTTTCTGCATCAAGCAAATATCCATTAATATTATTCGCCGGAATTGCGTTCTCACCTGAATAAATTATTTTCTGCTTATTATTTACAGCTCTGCTAAAGCCAACAATTACACAATGAACATGCGCTTTTATTGACGCTTCACTATCCCATATAAATGTTCTGTATGCAAAATCAATGTGTACACCTGATTCAAAAAGCGGTTTCCAGAGAATCGAAACACTTTCTCCCTGTGTAATTGAATTAGTTGATACCAATGCTGCTCTGATATTATAATTTCCCATATAGTCAGCCGCTTTTTTATACCAGCAACTAACATAATCAAGATTTCCTATACTCTTCCATCCTTCAAATATCTTCTCAACATCTTCCTTCTGCTCCGACGCCATCCAACGTGCTCCTACAAATGGCGGATTTCCCATTATAAACGATAATTTTTCTGCAGGAATTACATCATTCCAATCAATTCTTAATGCATTTCCTTCTGTAATATTTACATATGTCTTTAAAGGAAGAAAATCGTCATTAAATCCATACACAATATTTTTCGTTTCTTCCAACATTTGAGATTCTGCAATCCATAAAGCCGTTTTCGCAACTGTAACTGCAAAATCGTTAATCTCTATTCCATAAAATTGCTGAATAGAAACTCTAATTGGATTATTTACCTCTACCAATGTCATTTGTCCGCCAACTTTTTCCTTTATCACCTCATTCTCCAAACGACGAAGCGACAGGTATGTTTCTGTAAGGAAATTTCCGGAACCACACGCAGGATCAAAAAATGTAAGTGATGCCAATTTATTTTGGAATTCTTCCAATTTTTATCTCTGGTACGCTTCACTTGAATTGCTCTAATACTATCAAATTCCTTCTGCAAATCTTCCAAAAAAAGAGGACTAATAACTTTATGAATATTTTCAATAGATGTATAATGCATTCCTCCTGAACGTCTGGTCTCAGGATTTAATGTAGATTCAAATACCGCTCCAAATATAGTTGGAGAAATATCACTCCAGTCAAAATCTTCTGACGCTTTTGTAAGAAGTAATTCTTTAATTTTCTCTGTAAAAGGTGGTATCTCAATAGTTTCATCAGCAAATAACCCACCATTTACATACGGGAACTGAGCAAGTTCTTCCTCTAAATACTCGTCTCGCTCTGATACAGGTGTATCCAATATCTTAAATAATTCTATTATAGCTCTCCGGCAATCCTTTACTTCATATGTTTCCAAATAATCATGGAACATATTTCTCTTTCCAAAATACCAGCATCTTCTGCATACAAGCAAAAAACAATTCGCACACATAAAGCATTCAGGCTCTTTAGTTTATGCTCTCTTTTTTCTCTCTGCTCAAGTGTTTCATCCTTTTCCTTAATATCTGGTATACGATATTTGATTTTAAAAACGCATCATAAATAAGCCCAACAATACCTCCTGCTTTTATTGATACTTCCATTTCATGCGATATTGTCTTTACTTCCTTTTTCACCAAGAAGTCCAACAATGGATATTTGCTTTGTAATTCATCTAAAGCAATCTTTGTCGGTTCTGGCTGTTTCTGGTTCATATCATAAATCCAAATTTCAGCAAAATTTGACGTAACAATCCACCGAGCTCTTTCATCAAAAGTCAGCTTTCCATTATATCTGTCTGCCTGTTCAAATGGAGTAAGATCAACATCTCCTGAATTCCTGATTTTCTGATCCAATGCTTTTCCAAGACTCTTCTGTTCAATAATTACTCGTGTTTCAGGAATATACACATCAATACGTTTTGCATTTCCATCAATTACAACTTCTTTTCAAAGTTCAAACGTTCTGTCACATTATCCATTCCCAAAACATTCGTCAATAAATCAATCCAATAAGAACGTCCATCTTCATCTTCTTTCCCTTTTCCCATCCATCGGTTTACAAATTGACGGGCAGCCTCTCTTTGTTCTGCATCTGTCATGCTTTTTTCCTCCTAAATAATCGTGCATTCACAAATCTTTCTCCGACTATTTTTACATATCATATCCACAGTATATCATAAAATTATTACAGAACAGCATTCATATATCATTATTTGTATTGTGTCTGCACACAAGGAACTTCTACCGCCAAATCATAATAATATTGTATACATGATCATGTTATCTTTGCTTCTATATACACTCTCTGAGCTTCTTTCAGCAAGTTATTCCAAATATCTTTCCATTCACTAGGAGCCGAATCTAAAAACCACATATTATTAAATGACATTTCTATCGTCCCCCATAAATCATCTTCTTTACGCTCAGTTTTTATATTCATCTGCATATTTCGTGCAATTTCCAATGCATCTTTTTGTAAAAAAGTGAATTTCACTACTTTTTGAGGATCTGGAACTTTCTTAAAACGACGCATATGAGCTTCTGCCTTTTTAATAATTGTTTCCAATTGTTCATCATGCCATTTTTTATCCTCTAGTATCTCTTCTTCTGACATTTGCGCTTTTTCTTCATTAATTTCTCTTTGCATTTCTTCCAATTCATGCTGTGCAATATCATAATATTTCTTTTCAATCACCATAATCTCTCAACTCCATAAAAAAGAAACAGTCAACATTTTCGTTACAACTGTTTCCTTTATTTTTGAAGTCCCCGGAGCATTTGTATCACTACATTCTGTTCTTTTTCATCAAGATTATTCCAAATATTCAGAACCTCTTGTTGTGATTCTGATAAGCTTACTGGAACATCCATTCCGGCAAAGAATTGTGCCATTGTTACTCCCAGTGCATCACATATCTTTTCTACAGTAGGCATAGTTGGTAAACTTTCTTTAGCAATAATTTTTCCAATCGAAGATTGAGATATACCAGTCAATTGTGACAGCCGATATTTACTCATATCACGTTTTTTACATAAAGCTATAATATTGTCCGCAATATAATCCTCTGTACGCAAGTAAATACACCTCTTTCCGATAGTAGTTACCTTAATTGTAACTAGAAATCCGCAAAATTATTAGAGATGTATCTTACAAGTATTTACTAAGGGAAACAGTAGTATTAAAACAAAAAAAATAGAACTATATAAAGTTGTATTCCATTAATGTCAGCTTATTATCTAAATGCTCATATTCTCTTTGTATTTCTTCAATTTTATCATATAGTTTCAGCACTGTCGAACCCTTTATCATTTTATTCTCTTGGCACATCTGCCGGAATTTTTCTTTGTACTCCCGCAGTACTCTTCCTTTTTCCTCTAATTCCTCCAGTGTTTTGATTTCCTCTTTATCTGCCATGTATTTTCCTCCCAGACATAATTTTTAATACATAAATGATAACCCTTTTTTCGCTGTTGTTCAATTACAACTTATCGCCTTTTTCTCCCATCAATCGACAATCTTCTTTTTGCTATATACATATGATATACTTCTCTTTATACAACCAATTGCTGTTGTATAGCTCACCATTTTTCTATCTACAACACAAGAAAGTCAAGTTGTGATGGAAAGGAGGTGAGGACATGGAAATAAATTATGCACTTATAGGCAAACGTATAAGAGAAACCCGCAAACAACGAGGATTATCTGCCGAGGAGCTGGCTGAAATTGCTGATCTTTCTACTGTTTATATAAGCTATATTGAAAATGCCAAGCGTAAACCCAGTTTAGAATCTTTAATCAAAATTAGCAACGCACTTGAAATTACTATTGATGAATTACTCTATGGGAACTTGTTATACAATCCTACGGAATATCAAACTGACATTGATTTATTAATGGCAGATTGTACCAGCACTGAAAAACGTTACATATTCGAGGTTCTTTCAGCCATAAAAAACATTTTACGAATCAATGATTGGCATCTATCCTCAAAACACAATTACGATGCTGATAACCCGAATGATTATTAAATCATTCAATAACAATCAAATATCTATTTCTACATAAACCATCCGTTAATCACTTAACCGATGGTTTATGTCTTTTTCAATCCAAAATTCATATGATAGTTATAATCAACTATAAAGGATGTCGCTATTGATGAAAGAAAGTGAAGAACGAAGCAGTAATATTGATGAACAGAAAGCCAGAATCCGGCAAAGATACAAAGGTATTGATCCAGAAGAACTAGAAGTAATTCCGGCACTTCCACCAGAGGATATTTTAAAACAGAAAAAAACTACGAGTAGCTGTATATGCAAGGGTATCTACGGATGATCCACGCCAAACATCCTCATATGAATTACAGAAAAATCATTATCAGGATGTAGTAAATAAAAATCCGAATTGGATGCTTGTAGAAATATATGCCGACGAAGGCATTTCCGGCACTTCGCTTCAACATAGAGATGCATTCAAAAAAATGATTGAAGATTGTGAAGGCGGAAAAATTGATTTAATCATAACAAAAAGTGTATCCCGATTTGCAAGAAACGTTGTTGACTGTATCCGATATGTACGAGAGCTTTCTTCACTCCGTCCACCCGTCGGTGTATTTTTTGAAACAGAGCATTTAAATACTCTTGATCCCAAAAGCGAAATGATTCTGTCATTCATGTCAACACTTGCGCAGGAAGAAAGTCATACCAAAAGTGAAATTATGAATTCTTCCATTGAAATGCGTTTTCGTCGGGGAATATTCCTTACACCTCCTCTGCTCGGATATGACCAAGACGAAAATGGAGATCTTGTAATCAATCCACATGAAGCTAAAATTGTGCAGCTTATTTTTTATATGTATCTTAATGGAAGTAGTACTCAACAAATTGCTGATTCTTTGACAGAACTCGGTTGTAAAACAAAAAAGAATAATGATGTCTGGTCATCCAGTACCATACTACAAATCCTTCAAAATGAACGCCATTGTGGGGATGTTCTGGCGAGAAAAACATGGACTCCGAATTATCTTGACCATAAATCAAGGAAAAACAATCAAGACCGTAATCAATACAGAAAAGTCGGACATCATGAAGCTATTATCTCCCGAGATGATTTCATAGCTGTTCAAAAATTAATTACAAATGCGAAATATGGAAATAAAGAGATTTTACCAGAATTACATGTGATACAAGAAGGCTCTCTAAGTGGATTTATAAGCATTAATCCAAGATGGTCTGGATTTAAATCCAGAGACTACTTTGAAGCATCTCAAAGCGTCCTTAAACCGGCAAATATGAATGCACCTGATACAATTACTGCTTCCGCCGGTTCCTTCGATTTAAGAGACTATGAAGTTGCTAGAGGACAATTTTTCTCCTCGGTTGGTCGGATTTCTGTTTCTTTTTCATATAAACAGATCTCTTTTAACAAAGATGCTATACGGAAATTTCCAAACATAAAATTTGTCGAAATGCTAATACACCCGAGCTCAAAACTACTTGCTATTCGACCATGTTCCTCTGAAACAAAAAATAAAGTGCAGTGTCACGTCTCAAAGATGGTCAACTTATTCCAAAACCAATTTCCGGTGCTGCATTTTTGCCAACATTATACGAGATATTTAAGTGGGACAAAAAAATGCAAATATAGAATATTAGGAGTTGCCCACCAAAAAGACAATGAAAATGTCTTATTTTCAACATGGACGATACAGAAATACGAATCCCGACAAGTACCAACGAAGTATCCGCCCCCAATAACAACACGCCTGATACAATATCTGATTCTAAGAGTGTGTTAGCTTATCCTGCCGACTGGATGAATAGCTTCGGTAATAATTACTATACTCAGTCTCAAGCGCCAGAATTAACAGAATTTACAGTGGACAAAAACTGGCAAACTGCTTCAGAAAGTAAACCTTATAAAGAACCCGAGCTACAAACCACTCCCAAAGAAACCATTATACAAAATATAAAGAATATTATTACAGAAATTAAAGGAGACACCCAATGAGCGAGCAACCTATAAATCAATGGAATATGACTACAGAACCTTCTGATATGATGAAAATCAACACACCTATGCCAATAACAGTCGCACCCAGCCCCTCAAATCAAATGGAAGTCATTGACGATGATTCTTTCAGCTATGACGGTTATCAAGTTGTACGTGGCGAATTCTTCGCTCATATTTACGAACCTTCGTTTACGTTTAATAACTACAAGGTATCTGTAAATACCGCCTGCATAAAAAAGCTACCCGATGTCGAATATGTGCAAATATTAGTCAATCCCATTGAAAAAAAACTGGCTGTCCGTCCCTGTCGAGAAGAAGAAAAAGACTCTTTTCGTTGGTGTTCCTCTGGAAAAAAGCGTTCGCCAAAACAAATCACCTGTCGAATTTTCTTTGCTAAAGTGATATCTCTCATGGATTGGAATCCTAATTATCGGTACAAGATTCTCGGCAAATTAATTCGTTCTGGCAATGAAATACTGTTCATTTTCGATTTAACTTCACCTGAAATATTTCCTCGTACACTAAAAGACAATGGAACTGTAACCACTGCTAGGACACCTTCTTATCCTGAAGAATGGAAGAATCAATTCGGTATTCCAGTGGAAGAACATCAGAAATCAATGCAAGTCAATATATTTGAAGGCTACGCAGTATTTGACATACAAGAAAGAAGAAGGCAACTGATAAATCCATAGAAAAAGCAAAAGAACCATCAACAGCAGAAAGTGAGGAAAAATCCTATGAACAACAAACACTCTTCCCATCCACTAATATGTATTGACTTTAAAAAGAATCGTATACGAATCCACCGCAATACACTCCGTCAAATTGGTAACCCAGAATATATTCAACTTCTTGTTAATCCTGATCAAAAAATGATAGGTATAAAGGCTAGTTGTGCAGAGGATAAATTGGCACATAAAGTTAAGGATTATTTTGTCATCAATGGTAACAGTTATGAATTGTACAGCCGAGAATTACTATATTCACTTTCCCAGCTTAACCTTTCTTGGGAGAAATTTAACATTTTTCGTTTAGAAGGCAATATTTACCCAGATAAGAAAATAGCTCTATTTTCCATGGATAACATCATCACAAAACTGCCACAAACAGAATTCAAATCAGAAATAATGGGAGATGAGTATGCGCAATTATAGTATATATACATTAAAAACAAAACTAGAATTCACCAATTTGTATCAATATCTCAGTGAAAAAGATTATAAACAACTTGAGCAACAGATATTATGTCATTCCTATCACACCCCCATCTGCACATGGAATGGTATTGTCATTAATGGTATAGAAGCATATGAATTATTTCGTAAACACAGTATTCCTTTCCGAATAAAAAGACTCCATTTTTCCAGTAAAGAAGATGTAATTTCATGGATATGTACTGACCAACTTAAACGAGAGGATTTAACCAATATCAATAAAAAATACCTGATTGGGAAAAAATATGATGCTGAAAAAATTTTAGTTTCAAGACAACTTTCATCTACGAATAAATCTCATATTTCCGGTGCAAGCATCGCAGCAAAAAAAATATCCGAAGAATGTAATGTAGCAATGGCTACCGTTTACAAATATTCTGCTTACAGTAGTGCACTAGATATAATTGATGAAAAAGTTCCGGATCTTGTCAAACGAGTTCGTTCTGGTCAGCTTTGGATTTCCCAAGCTAATATTATTGAACTTTCAGGATTATCAAAAGAGCAGCTTTTAAGTCTAAATAACTACCTTCTTGCCGAAAAGATAGAACATCTCAGTTATCATGATATGAAAAGGGAATTACTGTGGAATAATTACGCCAAACCGATATTAAAGAAAGAATCTTCCGTTTCTATTCCATCTATACGCAATCTGCCACAATTTGATCCAGATGCGGAAATTGCAAGTCTTACGTTGACGATTCCCTCATGGAACAGTTCTATCGAAAGAGTATTAAAAGTTTCAGATTTTAAAATTGCATCTGATACAGCAAAATATAAGCTTAAATATCAGCTTATGTGCCTAATATCAACCACAAATAATATTTTGAAAAAATTGGAGGAAATATAATTATGGATGGAAATACCGAAGATTTACAAAAGTTTGTTCCCCAAGTGCATTTTGAGCAAATACCTATTAAAAATTTATGTTCAAATCAAGATTACCAACGTAATCTTTCTATCAAACACGTTCAGCGTGCTGCAGCTAATTTTGACCTTTATCAGATAAACCCTGTAAAAGTAAGTAGACGTGATGGGATAAATTATGTGTTCAACGGACAACACACTATAGAAATTGTCGCTCTCGTCTCTGGATCAAGAGAAACTCCTGTCTGGTGCATGGTTTATGATGATCTTGTTTACACTCAAGAAGCAGATATTTTTGCAAATCAGATGAAATATGTCAAATCGTTACTACCTTATGAAATATTCATGCTAATATTGAAGCTGGTAATGATAGAGAACTTATTATTCGTGACCTTGTTGAATCATATGATCTCTCTATTACTTCTTCCTCTCGCCCCGGAGGTATATGTGCTGTATCCACTTTAATTAATATCTATGAAAAATATGGTTTTCACACTCTTGATCGTGTTTTACGCCTTTGCGTTGCCACATGGGAAGCGCGCCTATGTCCTTTAGCTCCAATATGCTTAATGCTATTGCCCGTCTGGATAATGCTTATGGAGAAACAATGAAAGATGACACATTTAAAGAAAAAGTAGGACGTGTCTCTGTCAGAGAAATCAGTCGTACTGCCAGAGAACGTCGTGCCGGTTCATTAGGGTTTGCAGAAGCTCTTTTACTAGAATACAATAAAAAATCCAAGTATTCACTTCCTTTTGAGAAATTATACACTCATAAAACACCCAAAAAAGAGAACAATCAACTGAAGATGAATCCGGTCAAAGTTCCACTCCAGAAGGTCAGTTAGATTTATTTTCTACGGATCAGGACAATACTCAGGCTCTGCCAAACGAATAGCGCAGAGCCTTCAGCCTTCGTTCTATCCATACTTTCAAAAGAATACCCTACTCTAAGACTCCCTTTCATGCAAGCACTATTTTATCTTATTCCAAATTCATCATCCGCTCCATCCGCCACCTTATATATGAATATCCATTCCAAATATTTGCTTTTACCGGATACTCTTTCCTGTAAACAAATACAGTGTGATATTTAACAAAATGCATTCTACACCAGTTATGTATATCCTTCATATATATGTTATTTATACCGTTCACCCACTGTTCTAAAAACCATATGTCTTTATCTGACAATAACTCCATTATGAACAGTACATTATAATATTGAATGACACCTACTCTCTTCCTTTCCTCTATTAACCTTTTACACAATAACCTATACTTAATGTTCATATCGTTCCTATGCCTTCCCTCTAATCTATATTTTCCATCCTTATATACGTTATATATATAATTGTTATATAGTACATATAAGGCTCTGCAGCATATCCACTGCCTCTCCTCCACGGACTTCCCCTACAATTATCCTGTCCGGTCTCATTCGAAGGGCTGACCGGATCAAATCTCGGATCGTTACTGACACCGCGCCCGCCATATTGGCCATTTTTGCCTCCAGACATACCAGGTTATCAATTCCCCGGATCTTAAGCTCCGCATTATCTTCAATGGTGATCAGACGCTCATCTTTTGGAATATATTCTGTAACAGCACCAAGGAATGTTGTTTTTCCACTTCCTGTACCTCCACCGATCACAATAGAATATCTTGCCTGAACAAGTTTTTTTAAAAACTGTGCACATTCTTCGGTGATACTTCCAAAAGCGATCAGTTTTTCCATTGTGATAGGATCATCCGGAAAACGGCGGATCGTCAGGATAGGACCATTTAGAGCAACCGGATAAACCACTGCATTCACACGTGCTCCGTTTTCCAGCCTTGCATCTACAATGGGCATGGACTCATTGACAACCCGGTTACAGCGCCCTACGATCTGCTGGATCACATCCTCCAGCTTCTCTTCCGACGTGAAGACCTTATTCCATCTGGTCAGTTTTCCTCCACGTTCCACAAAAATATGATCCGGACCATTTACCATGATCTCCGTAACACTTTCATCATCAATTAGTTCCTGCAGAACATCCAGCTTACGCACAGAGCAGAACAGCTCCTGTCTGAGCTCTACTTTCTCCTTCAGTGAAAGAAACAGTTCCCTTGCCTGAGTTAATATCAGTTCATCGATCACCCCAGGATCTCATCATCGGACAGCTCTCTGGAAACATCCAGCTGTTCCATGAGCAGATCATACATTTCCCGGAATTTTTCTCTGTTCATGACCGCTCCTTTCTCAAAAGTTCACGGATATAATCTCCCAGTTCACTCCATACCAGCTGTTCAATGTAAGCGTCAGAAGAGATCATGTCCATATGAAAGGGCAGGCGCACCTTTTCTGTTTTTTCCAGGATCTTTTCTTTATTCCAGATACGCAGAAGATTTTCGAATTGTGTCACCTTACAAACGGAAAGTGTGTCATTCAAAACCGGCATATAGATTTTTCTGCACATCTCCAGAAGCCGGAAATCCTCATCTGCATTTTCTCCCATATCCAGGATCAGCACTTCATAGGAACTGTGAAGTACGATTTCCTGCAACAGCCGCTCCCAGTCTTCCCAGTCCACGGTCCGGATATCTGAAGGTGTTCTTACCGGCGGTATAAAATCCAGATTGTTTACTGTCTGGATCATTCCGTTCATTCTATGGATCAGGTTTTCATTTCCCTGGCGAACATAATAAAACAGATCACTCAGATTAGCCGGAAATTTTTTCCCAAGAAGTTCCTCAAAACCAGAATAGGACTCCAGATTCAGATAAAGAACGGCACGTTCTTTCGCCAGTATCTGTCCCAGCGCAAGTGCAAAGGATGTCTTCAGACATCTGCCAAGAGGAGAAAAAACACCGATGATCTCCATTGTCTTTTTCAACACAGGAAAAGTTACCGGATCAAGAGATTTCTCTTCTCCATAGCAGGCCATCACCTCCCTTATCACATCTGAGGAAGATTGGTATTTATACACACTTGAATACTGATCCAGTTCCGGAGGATGCACACCTTCTGAAAGAATGATGATCTTTCCGATACCAAGGTCACGGACTTCTTTTCGCATTGCTTTATCGGAAATCAGCAGCAACTCAATATGATTTTCTTTTCCGTAGGCAATGAGACTTTCTGCCGTGGTAAATGCCTGAATCTCAAACGGAAGATTCTTTTTCTGGTTCAGATAATCCATAAAATTTGAAAGCATAATCCACCTCCAGATCACAGACCGCAAATATGTTTTTCTTCAATACACACCTCCTGCATAAAGCACCGCACTCAAAAATATGGGTACCGTAAAATGAAAGTTCTCCGGAAAGCTCATCCCCTTTCTGTAATAAGGACGTATCTCACCGGTACAGTAAAACTCATTCATATACTGATATAAATAAAGGAATCTTCGGCGGATACCGCCTGTAGAAATAAGAATTGCCAGAGAAATGCCTGCACCTGCAAGCAGAGAATAAACAATACATTCCATAACTGTCCGCGGCCCCATGATCCCGCCAAGTGCGCACAGAAGCTTGATATCTCCGGCGCCGATCATATGGAATATGAAAAGGATTCCCAAAAGAAGCACCGGCACAGCCACTCCCGCCAGAAAGATCACTCCACCTTTCGGCCCGTTTTCTGTGACCTGGATCAGGAAACCGATCATAAAAGAAAAAAGGATCCATCCATTGTCTACAGATGCATCTTTAAGATCCATCCAGACCGCC
>ENA-OQIR01000632-OQIR01000632.1-human-gut-metagenome-genome-assembly--contig:-NODE-632-length-14297-cov-1.849259_pt1 | contig 14297 bp, 16 predicted proteins | sample MGYA00242580_ERZ504745 | MGnify/ENA primary metagenome ERZ504745 (study PRJEB26092, sample SAMD00036214) | human gut metagenome | host: Homo sapiens | study: EMG produced TPA metagenomics assembly of... | reverse complement strand
CAAATCCGGATCTGGACGAAGATTTTGTCGAATTTTATAAAGAAACCTGCGAGAAGATCAGCTCTCTTCTCCACACCTCCAACGAAACCCTCATCTTAAGCGGTGAGGGTATCCTTGGACTGGAGGCTGCCATTGCTTCCATGACTGAGCCCGGAGATAAGGTTCTTGTTCTGGACAATGGTATCTACGGAAAAGGCTTTGCCGATTTTGTTTCCATGTACGGAGCAGACCGGAGCTTTATACCAGAGATTATCAGAATACTCTCGATGTAAAGGAACTGGAAGCCTTCCTTACGGATAACCATGACTACAAATACGCAACCGTAGTACACGGTGATACTCCAAGTGGCATGCTTAACGATGTAGCTGCCATCTGCCGCTTCTTAAAAAATACGGGATCCTTACCGTTGTAGATTCTGTCTCCGCTTCCTTCGGCGAGCCTCTGAACATTGATGCATGCCAGATCGATATCATGTGTGGCGGATCACAGAAGGTGGTATCTGCACCTCCGGGACTTACCTTTGTTGTAGTAAGCGATGATGCAAAGAAATCCATGGCAGACCGTAAGACACCAATTGCTTCTTTCTATGCCAATCTTACAGCTTTTGCACATTATTACGAAGAGAAATGGTTTCCATATACAATGCCGATCAGCGATATCTACGGACTCCGCGCTGCCATTGACAACATCGCAGCAGACCCTGCCATCCTCTCCCGCCACGCAAAGATCGCCAGTGCCTCCAGAAAGGCCATCTCAGGCGCAGGCCTGAACCTTTACCTGCACAGCGGATATTCCAGTACAGTTACTGTTTTTGAAGTACCGGAGGGCACAACAGCCGAAGCGATCCTTGATGGAGTAAAAAAAGACTACAACATTATGCTGGCAGGTTCCTTCGATGTCCTGGCTGGCAAAGTGATCCGCATCGGACATATGGGAAACAACGCTACATTCTATAATGTAAGAGAAGTTTTTGCTGCCCTGGACGGAACTTTACGCAGGCTTGGCGTTCCGCTTAAGGCTTCCATGGAGGAGATCTTCTGTGAAAACATGCAGTAATTTTTAATATTTCAATAGTAAAAAGCACTGTAAGATGGATTCAATTTTCATCACGCAGTGCTTTTTTATAATTCTTATAATATTTTTCTTTATTCTTTTACCGCACCGGATGTCATACCACCTACAATATATTTCTGACCGATCATGTAAACAATGATAACCGGGATACAGGTAAGTACGATATCAGCAAAAATGTAGTTCCAGTAACTCTTGTTCTTTCCGAAGAACTGATATACAGCCATTGTCATCGGGAAGAGACGGCTCTTGCTTGACAGATACAAAGGTGTAAGGAAATCACTCCATACTGTCATGAACTGAAGGATAAAACATGTTACCATGGTTGGTTTCAGAAGCGGCATAATGATCTTAAAGAACAGGCTTAACGGGCCTGCGCCGTCAATAACTGCAGCCTCATCCAGCTCAACCGGAACAGAGATTACGAAGTTACGGATGGTAAATACACAAAACGGAATCATCGCGCTGGTGAACACCATAATAATGCCAGTTCTTGTATCATTCAGGTGAAGTGTACTGAGTACACGTACCAGAGTTACATAGTTGACCGGAAAAAACAGTCCACAAAGTACAAAATAATACAGAAATACATTTAACTTTGTTCTCTTACGGCACATGACAAATGCAGCCATTGCACAAAGTACAACGCCAAGTGTTGTAGCGATCAGCGCATATGCAAAACTGTTCAGGAATCCCTGGATCAGGCTTCCTTTTTCAATAACCTCAGAGTAGTTGGAAAATACCCACTCTGTAGGAAGTGCCAGACTCATTCTGGCTGCCTCTGCTTTTGTCTTAAAAGAGTTGATCAATACCATATAAAATGGAAGCACGACACATAAGCAAAGCAGGATACATACAACATGTTTTAATAAATTCTGAATTCTTTTTTTTGCCATTACTGCTGTACCTCCTGTTTACTTAATGTCTTAACAATAAATACACCTATGATCGCTGTAATTACAAGAAGAACAGTATTCAATGCAGAAGACATTCCATACTGGCCTCTGGAATAGAGCTGGAATGCATAAGTTGTAAGAACCTCTGTTGCATGTCCAGGACCGCCGTTTGTAAGTACATAAACAATATCGAATACTTTCAGACCATATGTAATACCAATACAAGGTTGATCATGATAGCACCACTCAGCATCGGAAGTGTTACATACCGAAGTCTCTGCCAGAAGTTTGCACCATCGATCTGCGCAGCCTCATAATAAGATTTCGGAATCGTATTCAGACCTGCAAGGAAGATAGTCATGACATAACCAATGCCTCTCCACGCATCTACACCATAGATGGATTTCCATACAATAGCCAGATCAGACAGCCATTTCTGTTTGAAGATTCCAAGATGGAATGCATCAAGAAGTGTGTTTAAAAGTCCGTTATTATAATTCAGGATGGATTTAAATACAAGACCAATGATTACAAAAGGCAGAATAGACGGCAGGTAGAGCAATGTTCTGTAAAGCCCTTTGCCTTTAATTCCCTCCTGAAGCATAATCGCGATCAGAAGAGCCGGGATCAGCTTAACGATGTTGGAAATGATAGTAAACTTCAATGTATTGCCAATACCGCTCAGATAAGACTTATCTGATGTAAAAATCTCAGCAAAATTCTGCAGTCCCACAAAATGAGTACCATTAAGAACACTTCTGGAGTTCCAGTCTGTAAAGGAGTAACCAACACCCATTACACTGGGAAGCAGGAAAAAAATGATATATAACTGCCAACGGCAGTATCAGAAACCACTGTGGATAGATTCTCTTCTTATTCACAGAAAGCACCTCCTGTTTTAAGTTAAAACAGAGCCGGCAAATACCGGCTCTGCCTTCGGGTCAACTAGTTTTAAGTTCTGTTATTTATTTCCAGTTCTCGTCGCCTACAGTTTTTGCTGCCTCAGCACGGTTGGTATCCATGTTCTTAAGAACATCATTTGCTTCCATCTCGCCCTGGCAGAATGCAACCATATCCTGACCAAACTGTGTCCAGTAATCGTTTGTATATTTTGTACCTGTCTGAAGTGTTACAACAGCCTTCTTGTCATCCGGAACTGTTTTAAGGAACTCCTGCTCCTCCGGCAGCCAGTGCTGCTCAAGCTTGTCATCGTTAACGTCAAGGTTTGTGTATGCCGGAGAGTTATCAAGAATTTCCTGAAGGCTCTCTGTTGTTGTAACGAAGTTGAAGAACTCTTTTACAAGATCCTCATGCTCTGTTCCCTTGTAACCAAACATTGTCGGGCCGGAGTTGCTGCTTGGATACCAGGTATTGTCGCCAAGTGGCTCAAGGAACATTCCAAACTCATCAGATGTGCCTGTGTCTTCCTGGATCTGTTTGATGAAACTGGAATTTGCAAGTGCCATTGCACAGTTTCTGTCACCAAATTCGTTGGACATGTTTGTACTGTCTGTTCCGATCCAGTCTTCTCCGAAGTATCCTGCATCAGAGAGTTCTTTGAACTCATTCAGAACTTCAAGCATCTTCTCGTTATCTGCAAATGTTGCTTTGTTTTCATTTAATTCGTCATAAAGACAGGTGTTGCTTCTTCATAAACGCCGCCGATCTGGAAAAATGCCAGCTGATGCTGCCATCCATCTGCACCAGGCATGAACCAAGGTGTGATTCCTGCATCCTGGATCTTACCGCAGAGTTCTTTCAGCTCATCATATGTTGTCGGTACTTCCCAGCCGTTCTCTTCGAACAGTGTCTTGTTGTAAACCATTACATACTCCGGAGATGCGTTCCAGATCTGAAGTCCGTACAGTTTGTCATTGTATACGCAGGACTCTTTTCTTGTCTCCGGCATAACATTCTCCCAGGAAGCTCCTGTAAAGTCGATGCAGTATTTCTCAGGATCAACGATGGTAGATTCAATTGCAAACGGGTTGGACTGGATCCAGAAGATATCTGCACAGGAATCTGTAGCAAGTTTGGACTGAAGAAGATCTGAATACTGATCAGCCGGAATTGTCTGAAGGTCTACGGTAACATCGTAGGTATCCTCAAAACGTTTAATTGTCTCATCGTAACGATTGTCCATCCATCCTGCTGAAACCAGGATGCTGAGCTCCTCGCCTGCGAAATCGCTCTTCTCATCCGCTGCAGATACGTTCACTGCAAGTCCTGTCGTCATGGAAGCGATCATTGCTGCTGCACAGGCTACTGCCAGAAATCTCTTTCTTTTCATTAATGTTTCCTCCTTTTTTGACTGATTTTTCGTTCTCTCTTGATGATATTAGTTTATCATCTGATCATTTTAAAAGCCATGGATATTCCTGCCCTTGTATTTGTACTTTTTTCACAGTTTATTATACTTTTTTCATATTTTCTGTAACTATACACAAGTTTCTATTGACATTTTCAAGCACTATTTCAGAATTACATTTTTACGGTTTGTACTTTTTTTACAAATGTGCTATACTTTTAGCCAATGTTTTGCACGACCATTTCACACACAGGGGGCTTACCAATATGAAAACACGCAGTCTGCAGTCCAAACTTTTTATCGCCTATCTTGGCATGGCCTGCCTGATCCTTTTTTCTTTTGCCATATTCTTTTATGTTTTTTCATCCGGGCAGCTGAAGAAAAGCCAGATCAGTGCCATGAGCACCTTAAATTCCACATTTCAGTCCCAGGTAGACTCTGCAATCCAGAATCTTGACACTGTATCTGTAAACATCAATTACAGCAACATGTCGAAATCCGTTCTCGACCAGAAATTTGACCTTAATATTTCCGATGAAATGCTTTCTGCCATGTCCGATCTTTTTATCTCCTTAAGCGGCACTGAATTGAAAGCAGATCAGGTAAATCTTTATGATTTCTCCGGATATGTGCTCCAGGCCGGCCTTTCCACCATGGTCAAAAAAAGCAACGACTCTCATAATGAATGGATCCAGAAAGCCCGTGAAGCCAACGGAAAAAAAAGTCCTGACAGCTCCTTACAGCACTTACGTCTATTCAAAATCTGCCCGCTATCCCCAGTGGTTCATCTCCCTGTACCGCTCCTTCACCAACCAGTACGGCCGTGGTGTCGGCGTGATCGAAACCGCCAAACAATGTAAATCCATCTTTAAGAGCATCATTTCCTATGAGAAAAAAAATCACGGAAAATGCTGCCAGTGTCTATGTTTTCAATGAGTCCGGCGATCTTATCTATCCTTATGATATCACAGCCGACGATACCAATGATATTTCAAAATATTACAAACTTACTGATTCTGACCAGGATACCCTTACCATACAGAGTCCCGTCACAGATCAGAAAGAATACGTCTCCAGACTGAATTCCGCATATACAGGCTACACTTATCTGACTATCCAACCGGAATCTGTGATCCTTGCCCCTGCATACAAAATGCTGAAGATCCTTCTGGCTGTTGTTGCTACTTTTCTTGCCGCAGCAGTAATCGTTTCCTACAGGCTTTCCCGCTCTGTAGTAAAACCGGTGAAACACCTGAAGCACATTATCCAGCGTATGGAACTGGACACTCTCGGCCAGGAAAAAGTCACTTCCTATCCAGTTTCCGTCAATGAACTGGAAGAACTGTATCAGGCATTCCAGCTGATGAGCGATAACCTAAAAGATTCCATGACTCAGCTTAACGAAGCCAAGGAGCAGGAAATGAAAGCACGCAGCATGGCTTTGCAGAGTCAGATTAATCCTCATTTTTATTACAACTCTCTTTCCAGCATTATGGTGCTTGCAGAAAACGGAGATACGGATACCGTGGAAAAAATGTGCCGCAATCTTTCCAGGATCATGCGTTATATTACCAATACTGCTGAAACAACTGTAACACTCCGCGAAGAGCTTGATTATGTCCAGAAATATCTCTACTGCATGAAGGTCCGCTACCAGTCCAGTCTGAATTATTCCATTGATGTAGATGAATCTCTTCTGGATCAGCCGGTTCCGAAGCTGATCATCCAGCCTATTGTGGAAAACGCTATCAAATATGGTTCTGACTGCGAACCGCCATGGACTATCACAATCAGCAGTACAATAAACCAAAACAGCTGGCAGATCGATGTTACAGACACCGGACCGGGATTCACTGAAAAAGCCAAGAAAAAAATAAATTCAGATATCATGAATGCCATTCGAAATCCCGGCATGCCTGCTTTGAAGATCAACGGTCTTGGCACTGTCAATGTATTTCTCCGCTGGAAACTCTTCTGCAAAGATGACATAATTTTCAGGTATGGAAATACAGCGGATGGCCACGGAATTGTTTCTATTGGACGGTATTTTCAGACAGATGCGGAGGAATAATACTATGAACTATACTGTTATTGTGGCAGAAGATGAAGAACTTCTTCTGAATAATCTGGTACATAAGATTGAAAAAGCAGATCCTGATTTTCAGGTGATCGGCACAGCACAGACAGGTGCACAGGCCCTCTCGCTGGTGGAACAGATGAGCCCGGATGTGGTATTTACGGATATCAAGATGCCCGTCATGGACGGAATTACCCTGCTCACCAGGATCCGTGATCAGTTTCCCTTTACGAAATTTGTGATCACCAGCGGATTTTCTGATTTTAAATATGCAAAAAAGCCATCACGCTGAAGGTTTCTGATTACCTTCTGAAGCCTGTAGATCCGGACGAACTCCAAAATGTTCTCCTTAAGATCAAACAGGAACTTCAGATCAAACGTGATGACTACGAAACCGTATTCGCCCCAGGTGCTTCCTGCATGTCACCGGGACAGATTGCAGAGCTTCTCAAGAACTTCATGGTACAGAATTATGCAGAGGATATCAACCTGAACCTGATTGCAGGAACCATGAACTACAGTCCCAGCTACCTGACCAAAATCTTCTGTCAGGTCTATGACTGCACCCCTACCAAATATCTGATCAATCTCCGGATGAGCCATGCACAGAAGCTGCTGATCCATGAGCCTTCCTTTCTGTAAAACAGATCGGTGAAATGTGCGGCTATCACGACCAGGGATATTTCAGCAGGATCTTTAAGAAACATACAGGGAAAAGCCCTCTGGAATATAAAGATGAGGGAGAGAGCCAGCAGATCAGTTAATAAATTTTCCAGGTATATATAAACAAAAAAGTCATTTCACGACGTCCGGTTATGCTCTGTTCCCAAAGCATCCAGCTTCTGAAATGACTTTTATATTTATTTCACAACTTCATACATATACAATTCATGAAGAGCTCTCGTCGCCGCAATATATCTCGCCCGCTCCACGATCGGACTTCGGTCTTCCCCAGGAAATACAGAAAATACCTGATCAAACTCCAGACCCTTTGCCATGTAGAATGTTGTGACAGTCAGGCCTTTTTGGAAGTTTGTGCTGTCTCTGTGAAGAAGGGACAAACGCTCCTTGGTATCAAAGCCTTCTGCTTCCAGCTTCTCCTTCAGAATGTAGTAAGTTTCCCTTGCTTCATCTGCAGTTCTTGCGATCACTGCTGCTGTTTCATATGAAATAATATCTTCAACACCTTCATCTGCATTCTCAGCTATGACTGCCTGCTTCTCAAGCCGCAGCTCTCTCACTACGCTCTCCAGTGCCTCCTCAAGCCCCGGAAATTCTTTTTCCACAACAGGTTTTCCATGACGTTCAAAAAGCTCCACTTCCGTAATTCCCGCCAGTTTATTGGCATAAGACGCAATCTCAACAGTATTACGGTAGCTCTTGTTCATCACGATCCTGCGTATATCTTTTCCAAAGATCTTAGGCAGAAATGTCAGCACATCCTGTTGCTCGCCGTCCATAGTCTGTTCTCTGTCCCCAAGAATAGTCATCCTGCATTTAAAGAGTCTCTGAATGATCAGATACTGGATCATGGAATAATCCTGCATCTCATCCACGATCAGATGGCGCACACCGGAATCCTCCTGCTGAGTTTCCAGCCGATATTTCAGATACAAAACCGGATACACATCCTCATAGCGCAGCTTTCTTTTTTCATACTGAACCTGTGGAAGAGAAGGAAAACCCTCCTGTCTCAGGAAACGGTTGTACAGCACATAGAGATCTCTTGTCTCATACATCCTGTAGAAACGGTTCTTCACAGCCTCCCTTTCCTCATCCGGAAGATCGAATCCCTTAAGAGTCTCCACCTCATCAATGAAATATTCTGCTACTGCATCCATTCTGGAAAGCAGCGGGATATCCATGAATTTAAAGTAAAAAAGCTCTATGATCTCCTGCTCTTTTTTGACCACGCCTCTGTGTTCCACATCACGGAAGTTCATAAGGCTGTCCTCAAGCTCCACCAGATATCCTTCCATACGATCCAGAAAATCCCGTGACAGTTTCTCTTTCAGAAGCTTTTCATCGCATAATCCTGCAATCTGACGCTCGATCAGATCATATCTGTCTTCACAGTCAGAAACAACATTTTTCAGTCTCTTGTATGCAAAAAGGTCAAAGCTCATCTCCCGGATATTCTCCTCGCCAAGCTCCGGCAGGATATGGGAAATATAGTCCGAGAACACCCCATTCGGTGAAAGCACCAGCACAGAAGAAGATTTCAGATTTTTCCTGTCATGATACAGGAGATAAGCGATCCTGTGAAGGGCAATGGAAGTCTTTCCGCTTCCTGCTGCTCCCTGGATCACCATGATACGATCCGAAGTGTTTCGGATGATCGCATTCTGCTCCTTCTGGATCGTGCGGATAATATTCTTCAGCTGTACATCACCGTTGCTTCCAAGCTCTGCCTTCAGGATCTCATCGTCGATCTTCACATCACTCTCAAACTCATAGATCATTTTCCACCGCGGATCTTGTACTGCCACTTGGCAGCAATATCCCCGTGGATCTCGCCAAGCGGAGCCTGGTAGGAAGCCGGTCCCTTGTCAAAATCATAGAACAGTCCGGACACAGGTGCTCTCCAGTCATAGATCAACGGAAGTCCGCCGTTCTCCTCAGCCAGGTTCGCAATTCCGATATAAAATATCTCCGGCTCATCTTCTCCTTCATAGCAGAAATCCACCCTTCCGAAAAACGGTGAATCCATCATCTTCCTGAATCTCCGACGCAGTTCGATCTTCTCATTGCTGGCATTGATCTCATGGAGAAGTGCCTGCTGGTTATCAAAATTCTCATATCCGTACTGGTCCATCTCTGTATAGTTTTCCCAGTAGTACTCATGCATACCTTCGATTTCTTTCTGCCCGACCTCTATGGATTCATCCAGCTGTGCGATCCTGTGCTTCAATGTCTCTGTCACATGTGAAAGGTATTCACGTCCGTTTTTTACCGCTGCCATAAGCCTTAATCCACCACTACAGCAGTTCCACTTGCTGTTACCATCAGCATTCCATTATCTGCACCAAGCACTTCGTAGTCAATATCCACACCGATCACTGCATTAGCTCCCATTGCACCTGCACGCTGCTCCAGCTCTGCCAGGCTTCTCCTCTGGCTTTCTGAAGTTCTTCCTCATAACCGGCGCTTCTGCCGCCAAAGAAATTCCGAAGACCTGCTCCAAGATCTTTCATGAAATTTACTCCTGTGATCACTTCTCCGAATGCGATTCCTTTATATTCACGGATTGCTCTTCCCTCTACAGATGGCGTTGTTGTTATGATCATGGTAAAATCCTCCCGTTTCTGTTTGTTTTTTCTCAAGGCATAAAAATGCCTTATTACAGAATTATACCCGAAAGCCGTCACGATGTATAGAAGTAAAAAAAGGCTGCCCCAAAGAGATGCCAGGCACCTTTTCAGACAGTCTTTCCTTATTATCGCTTATTTATTTTACAACTTCAGTCACATAGGAAACTTCTTCCATTCCCGGATAACTTCCCTGACGCCCGCCAACAGTCAGAGTTCCTGTTTTATCATCCCAGGTAAGCTCTGTTGTTGCATAAGCACCGTTTTCAAAATTGTAGTTATTTCCCTCATCCTCATAAATAGTGAACTTGCAGTTTTCACCTGGATATACCATAAGTTTCACCGACTCCTCAGGTTTCTGGGAAGCATATACAAGTCCCTCTGCAACAGGAAGGATACTTCCTGCTTTTACAAAGATCGGCATCCGGTCGATCGGAGCATCTACGGTTACGTACTGGCCGCCTTCATACTCCTTGTTTGTCCAGTAATCGTACCATTTCGTACCTGCCGGGAGATAGCATTTCCATGTTTTCTCTCTATGGAGCTCAGTACTCTCCGGTCCGTAATACATCGGCTCTGTAACAGCACAGATCAGAAGGGACGGTCCGAACATAAACTCATTCTCAACCTTGCGTGCTTCTTTATCCTCCGGGAAGTCAAAGAGAAGGCTTCTCATAATCGTATAATCATTAAAATGTACAGCACCTGCAAGGGAATAAATATACGGCATCAGATGATAACGGAGCTTGATAAACTTCTCGATGGCATCATAGAACATGGTTCCTTTTTCACCAAAGTTCCAGATTTCTCTTGGTGTATCAGTTCCATGGGAACGGAACATCGGAAGGAAGGTTCCCATCTCCAGCCATCTTGTATACAGCTCACAGTATCCTTTATCCTTCACACCTTCGTTATATTTGCCCTGCCAGAACCATTTCGGCTCCGGATCTGTGTTGCAGCCGCATCCACGGTTCTGCCACTTATCAGCAACTGTAAAGAAAGCGCCGATATCCAGTGTCCAGTATGGATATCCACTCAGTCCCATATTCAGGCCTTCCACGATCTGTGTCTTAAGATTATCCCAGGATGCACAGGTATCGCCTGACCACAGCATTGCAGAATATTTCTGGCCGGAAGCATAGCCGGAACGTGTCAGGTTAAGAACTCGTTTCTCTTCTGTAGTTTTTCTCTGATTCTCATAAATTCCCTTTGCATGCATCAGTGCAAAAGCATTGGCAACAGCAGGATCCAGATATTTCTTGTGCTCACCGCCGACAAGCTCATATCTTTCCCATGGCTCTCTCTTTGCTGCACCACTCCAGTCAGGACCGGAAAACGGTTCTGTGGAATCGCACCACCAGGAATCAAAGCCCTGGTCAAAAAGTCCTTCCTGTGCCTGTTTCCAGTACATTTCTCTCGCTTCTTCATTAAAAGCATCATAAGTCGCATAATCATAAAGAAGATGACCAGTCTTAAAAAACTCTGTATGGTTCTTGCCGCCTGCATTCATATTCGGCCATACGGAAACCATGGTATGGGCATTCAGTTTGTGGATTTCCTCCGCACATTCTTTCATATCTCCGTAACGCTTCTGATCCAGGATCTTCTCGCCCCAGTTTCCAGGATCCCAGGTATTCCAGTCCTGTACCACACAGTCAAGCGGAACCCCGATCTTACGGTAGTGGCGAACAATCTCAAGAAGCTCTTTTGCCGTGTAATACTGCTCTTTGGACTGTACATAGCCATAAGCCCATTTCGGCAGCATCTGCGCCTTGCCTGTAAGATAACGGTAATCATGGATGATCTCATCCATAGTATGACCGCCCATAAAATAATAATCGATCTGATCTACAGTATCCAGAAACAGATAGGAATCTTTCAGATCATCATTAAAAGTCATAAGTGAACAGCAGTCAACAAGAATTCCATATCCTTCTGTGGAAACCAAAACCGGCATCGGGATACGCATGTTATGCTGATATAAGTACTGGCAGTGACCTCTGTAATTGTAAATACCTTCCTCTGCCTGGCCAAGCCCATGGATTTCCTCATCCTCTTTCCATGTGAAGAACAGTTTTCCACGATATGCTGTTCTTACTTTCTCAGCTTTCAGATTCTGGATAAAATTCCTCTCACCGTCAACTGTCTTTACACGGTTGATGATCGGCTCCTCATCGCCTGTATTATAGTGGATCACATCTGTTTCAGTCAGTTCCGGTTTCTTCTGGGAAAGCCACTTGCTTCCGTCTGCATGCTTCCAGATGATATCACCGGATGCAGTGTTGATCTTCTGCACAAACTTTTCACAGTTTTCACAATGATACTTCCTGCATTTTCCTCTGCTGAAAAATCAACCTCAGGATATTCTTTTTTCTCAATGATCAGGGAGTCCTGTGCCTCTTTGATCTCTTTTCCGGAAACGATCATGCGGATGATCTCCTCTGTCACCGGAACCACCCGGTATGTCAGCTTTCCTGCTTCAAACTGTACATAGCTATTCTGTTTTAACCATAATTTCCCTTCTCCTTATCTGTCCGGTAAATCAGACATTAATATTCCGTTTCTGATATCGGAGCCTTTCTAATAAAAAAGCTCCGATATCAGGACAAAATTTCTTACTTTTATCCTAACATCGAAGCCTGATTTCCGTCTATGACTTATCCGCTCATGAATTTTAACTATTTTACTGTTTCTTCTGCTTCTCATCTTTCGGCGGTTTCCCCACGTGTTTTTTGTAAAGTCTGTAAAAATTGGAAATATTATTAAATCCGCATTCCATGGCGATTTCCGTAACATTTTTATCTGTTTCCCGAAGAAGCTCACGCGCATGGTTGATCCTCATCCTTGTGACATAATCGCTGAAACTGATATTTGTCACCTTACGGAAATAAGAAGAAAAATAGTTGGAACTCATATATACGGAAGAAGCAACTTCTTCCAGAGTGATCTTCTCACAGTAATGATCATCTATGTAATTAAAAGCCTGCTCAAGACGCTTCATTGCATTTTTCTTCTCACGGAGCATTTCCCCTGACTTGCTCTCATCCTGATAAGCCCGGATCAGCATGGTAAGGATGCGAAGTACATTCGCCTTGATCATCAGCGGATAGCCTTCTTTTTTCTGCTGCCATTCGTGATAGATCTCCCAGATACTGGAATGGATCTCTCCGCTTACCTCTTCTTCCCTGCCGATACGGTTCTTAAAATTACTTCCTCTCTCAACAAAAGGCTTCAGATATTCCGTATCAAAAAAAATACTCAGCTTTTCGGCCACGAATTCCGGTGAAAAGATCATCACAAGAAGCTTCATGTCTCCACCGATCAGCTTCCATCCATGAGGCTCCACATTATTGAAGATGATGATGTCATCTTCTTCCATTGTATATTCCTGCCCGTTTACAAAATAATTTCCCTTGCCCCCCAACACACAGGTGATCTCGAAATAGCTGTGCCAGTGATAACTTCCAGGCCGACTGTTCTCCGGTGTCAGTTCCACCTCTGAAATCTGAAAAGGAAATTCTTTGTCAAGGGGTATGTTGTCTCTCTCTAATCGCAAATTCTGCCTCCTGTAAACGCAGACACTGTCATCGCATCAGTGTTTCCGGCAGGACCGGCAGCCTTTCCAGTGTCTTCTTACGCTCACAATATTATAGCAGATATTATTTTTCCATGCAATCTGTGATAGTTCGTTCTAACTCTTCCAGCTGATCTTCGTGCTTCCCATGGACAGCAATGCGGAAATAATCATTACCCTGAATTCCTTTTATCATATAGTAATCGCTGTCAATCTTAAAAAACGGCTGTTTCAGCATATCAAGATATGTGAATCCACCAATGGTCTCAGCTTCAGAATGAATTCCCGCTCTACCGGTTCATCCAGAAGATAATCCCAGGCAAACCAGCCGGATTCTGCACATTTTTCCCTGGAAGGCTGTTTTCCTATTATTTTCATAATCGTGTATTCCCCTTTCCTTTACAGGCAGATTTCCCATGGATCTGCTGTCTGCCCTATATGACTGATTCCTGTGATCGTTCTTCGTAATACATCCATATAAATTTGCTCTGTAACTTGCCTGCTAAATATTCCGTGCCACAGATGCTGCTATTTCCTTCGCAGCTCCTAAAAATTCCTTTATATCCTTCTCCTCCGTAAACCACGAAACACTTACTCTCACAGTTCCGCCCTCTTCTGTTCCCATTGCCTTATGGATCAATGGCGAACAGTGAAGCCCTGAACGGACAATGATCCCATATCGCTTTCCAGAATATACGCGGCATCCGAAGCTTTCAGTCCCTGAAAATTCAGGCTCATCACAGGCCCTCTGCATACGTCATGGTTTCCGTAGACCCTTACACCCTCTATCTGTTCCAGCCCACTATAAAGCATTTCCATCAGACGAGCTTCTTTTTCCATAATGGCGGAAAGCCCCGTCTGTTCAATAAATTCCACACCCGCCAGAAGTCCTGTGATGCCCGGCATATTCTGAGTTCCTACTTCATACTCATAGTCTTTGTTCTCGTAGGTAGCTGTGCGCTGTTTCTTCCGGTTCCACCATATTTCAGCGGCTTAAGCTCAATTCCACTCCTGACATAAAATCCGCCGGTTCCCTGAATTCCCATCAGGCTTTTGTGGCCTG
>ENA-OQIR01000630-OQIR01000630.1-human-gut-metagenome-genome-assembly--contig:-NODE-630-length-14309-cov-1.686081_pt1 | contig 14309 bp, 26 predicted proteins | sample MGYA00242580_ERZ504745 | MGnify/ENA primary metagenome ERZ504745 (study PRJEB26092, sample SAMD00036214) | human gut metagenome | host: Homo sapiens | study: EMG produced TPA metagenomics assembly of... | reverse complement strand
ATAAAATTGGCATACAGAAAAAAAGCCACGCCCGATAAAGGGAATGGCCTTATTGCTGTTATACGATACTTTCCATCTTTTTTATTTCACGCTGAACTCTAAGCGGATCAACATGGTTATAAACGTCCATTGTTACACTAATATTACTGTGCCCATAATTGCCTGTAAAACCTTGGGTCTATACCTGCCTCAGCCATCCTTGTGCAAGCCGTATGTCGCAGGATATGAGCTGATATATGCGGCAGCAGGACCGGCTCCCGATGCTCTTTTTCTGCTGCCAGGCTTTCCTTCTTGTTGTACGCCCTTACAACATTTTTCAACATGGTATCGAAATTAATCGTTAATACAGGATTTCCGTTTGAATTGATAAATATAAATCCTTTTAATCCGTCAACAGAACGTTCTTTTGCTCGCTTTCCTAAAATAAGATCTAGCTTCTTCTGCTCTATCAGGCTTTCTTTTGCCGTAGTAGTAAGCGGTACATCTCTTACTCCAGAACTGCTTTTCGGCGGCTCTGCATGAAACTCATAGCCTTTCCGGCATAATTCCTGTATATGAGCTGTCTGCGTACATGAATAACATTATATTGCATGTCTATGTCATCAAACCTCAGACCAGCTAATTCTCCTATTCTTAAGCCGGTTGCCAGTGCAAATTTTAAAACCGGCAGATTTCCGCAATAGGTATCACTATTCGCCACAAAATCAAGTAGCGTTTCCTGCTCTTTAATCGTTAAGGCCTGCCTGGGGTAGATTCTTTTTTCATGTCTTTCCTACAGTTTTTACAAGGATTTTTTCTGATAAAATCATTGTCCACAGCTAATTGAAAAACTGCCGATATAAGAACGTGATACACCTGTATTGTTGAATTTTTTGTCCCCTTGGCTTTCAATTCAGCGTACAGTTTTTTTAAGTGTATTTGCTTTATTTGGCAAATCTTCATCTCTCCGATCACAGACGGTCTGATGCTGATTGTCCAAAAATTCTCATAATTACATCTTGTTGATTCTCTGATGCTCGCTTTTGTTTTCATAAATAATTCAAAAAGCTGATTCAACGTCATATTTCCGCCCCGGGTGTCTATACCGTCTGTCAGATCACGCTCTATTTCTTCTCTTTCCTCTCTAATTCTACTAAGATAACGCATAAGTCGCACATCTTTTCCCCTGCTAAATCTGTCCACCTGTAGCAGTACCGGCCGTCCTTACCCTGACTTTCGCCGGTTCTCAATACACGGCCCCTGTTGTCTGTTCGTTTTTTTCTTGCCATCTATATTCCTTCTTTCCATTGTCTGATAAAGAAAGGGCAGCAGTACCGCCGCCTCTGTAGTTTATTCTTCTTTCAAAACAGATATATTAAAAATTTATATGCCGTCTTCAATATATCTTCATTGTCAATTTTAATCTAAAAGTGCAATAATTTTTTCTTTGTAGTTCATAATCATACCCCTTCCCAGTTTTTTCTGAATCTTTTTACAAAAACATATATGCGTTCAATTAACTCACTGTCATTAATCTGCTGTACAAGCTGAATAAGTTCTTTTTTATAATCCATCAGTATTACCTCCAGTACCTTTTCGGAATATCAACTATAATGAGGTAAATGTATCTCAGAACCCTCTCTGACTGAATTTTGCTGAGTATTTTTGTTATTTCTTTTCTATAGTCCATCATGCCTCCTGAATCTGCTTTTCGTAGGATATTTTTGTGTCTGCATAAATCTCTTTCAGCATAATCGGGTCTGCAATTCGTAATACAAAACTGATAATGTCAAGCTGCATTTGAAAAACAGACTTCTGATTGTAAAAATTATCTCTGTCTGCTTCGGCTATCTGCAATTTTGCTTTGAAATCTGCAATAAGCTCAGATGCAAGTGGCTGACTGTCCAAAACTGGATGCTCCGTTTTATCCGGCGTATCCCCCTGCTGCTGATCCAGTCTTTCAACAGCATCATGAAAATGTAACTTCAACAAGCGGTCATATTCCTCTGATAATGAGAAATCAATGTATTCTCTTCTATTGCCTACTAGTTTATCCTCGTATTCCTGCACGGCTTTTCAAGGCTTTCCGGGGTTCCTGTATACTTTTTTTTAAATTTCTTGATACGTCTCGGCAGAATTGTCGTGTAAAAATCTCGCCACATTTCACCCTCTTTTTTGTCAAGGGCTTCTGTCATCTTGCTCTGATAGTACTGTGAAAATTTCATTATCTGTTTTCCTCTCTTTCTAAACAATGAATATAGTTGCATACACCACCGGCGATAAAACCAGTGATAAAAATAGTAAGAACGTCCATTACAGATATCATCTTTCGTTCTTCCTTTCTCTTATTGCTTCGAGGGGAATGAGATGCTATAATTCTCACAGCCCCTCAATTTGCGTGTTTGACGGGTCACTTTGCCTTTACCGGAGTTGCCGCTCTGGTAAGGGCTTTTTTATTAAATTGCTTCTACCTGAGACTTTCCAAAGAAACTGGCTTTGTATGTTGCCCCGTCTCCTCTGCTTCCCCAGATCAGAGAACATCCGAATAATGCTGATGCTCCATGCTTTACCTTATAACCAAGCTCTTTCCACTTAGCAAAGGTATTGGTTTCCTCTGTGATTCCTGCTGCATGTTTCGCATCTTCGATTCTCTTTGCATTGATTTCTTCTGCCTTTGCAGATAACCATGCTCTGTGAAGTGCTTCTGCAAAGCTGATGTTCTTTGCTTTACGGTAAATCTTCCAGGCCTTCAACATGATCTTGCTGAGATTGTACTTCATTCTGCATTCCTCCTTTGCTTATTCAAGGCTCTCAGCCCTTCAAGCATCTTCCTGGCTATTGACACGCCCTATCGCTGATCTCACAGGTATATGGCTTTCGCTATGCGGTGCACCCTGCCACTCCTTAAACGTCACAGATTGGCCATCCAGGCACACATTGTCGATACGAACTTTTGCAACGTGACCTGCATCATCCGCCAATTTTATAGTTACGTTCTCATGCTCATCTGCCAGCACTCTAAGTACTTTGTGCCCTTCAAGCCCTTTCAGATCACCAGAGCAATAGACTGGCTGTGGTTTAATTCTTTTTCTGTGCATTTTTATCTCCTTTCCGTATCCTGTTCGCTTCAATCGTTTCCCTGCTCCACTGCTGCCACCGATCCAGCTGGTGCTTTCGGAGCGATTTCTGTTGCTTGTTTTTTACTTTCACGGCTCAGTTCTCCAATCACGGCCAGGAGCAAACTCTCAACGAATTTCCCTTCCGGCGTACGTTCGTATTTCTTGCAAATGTTTTCTGATTCATCTGTAAGCTGTTTCCATTGTTCTTCGTCCTGTTCCTGGATGCCATGATATCGTTTATGCAAATTCCAAACAGCTGTCCAAATGGTGAAATACTGTTTTTTAAAGTCCAATGTTACCTCCTTTCATTCGTCCTTAATGACGAGCTATATGCGATATGCCTGATAGGAAGGAATGATACCTTCTGTTCTATCAGGCCGTTTCCTTACCGTCAACAAATCCATGTCAACAACATGTGTCAACATTCCAAAAGACTTTTAAATTTTTTATTTTCTCTTATTTTTACTCTATATCTTTTTCTTATTATTTTATTGTTGACAATGTTGACATATAGTAAAAAAGTAAGTAAATATAAGGGATTGAGCTGTCAACAACGTTGTCAACTTTGGTTGTAACAACACCGTCAACAACTCAATTTCAGATTAATCCGATAAATTCTTCCAATACGTCTAACCGCCTGTGCTTCCTCTGCAATTCGTCTCACCGTGGAAACGCCAAGATTGCTAGTTTCTGCCATTTGCTCAACAGTTACCAATTCACCGACTGGATTATTGGCTTTAATTTTTTTCATATTATCATCTCCTTTCTAGCACTTTTGTGCTTATGTGTTGTATAATACAACTATTGTGCTTATTTGTCAAGTACTATTGTGCTTGTATTTATTTTATTGTTATGTTATCCTTTAATAGAGGTGATTAAATGTACATAAATTATCCAACAGAATTACAACGCCTACGTAACAGGCAAATTTATCTCAAAAGCAATTAGCTGATGCTTTGCATGTTTCGCAAACTGCCGTTGGATTTTGGGAACGCGGCGAACGCACGCCTTCTGTTGACATTGCAACAAAAATATCTGACTATTTCAACGTTCCTATGGATACTTTGTTTAAACCGGCTCGAGACGATTTTTCATTAGGTAACTTGACGTTTGTTTGTCTAATACTACTTTGCATTACGATCGCGAAAATGAACTAATTCAAGTATTTCGCGCTTTAGATAGCAAAGGACAGAAAAAATTAATGGATTACGCTCACGATCTTAAACAAATTTATCCAATAAAAAAAGCACCTAACCCCAACCGCTAAAGATTTCAACAACAGACATACTTTTCCCATTAAATCAGGCCAATCTAATAGATCCATAATGCTGTTTTGAAATGCCCGGTTCAGGCTTCATCTTTAGTAGTAAGGTTAGATGCTTTCCGCATCACTCTATTTCTTATACTCTTATTATCTCCATTTGTCGTTTTTTGTCAAGTCTATTTTAACAAATAAAGAAAACCACCCGGTACATTAATTTGCACCGTGTATTTTTATATGTTCCATTCTGTTCTAAGTTGTGTTATACTGACTGCGTTGTCCAACCGAGACCCGGCAACGGGGGGAGGTGAACTGCTATGGGTATTGGGATTACTTTTCTTGTCACTGTTGCGGCAGGTGTGACCTGCCACCTCATCTGCAAATGGCTAGACAGGCATGACAAGGACAACAAGTAGCCTGGTGGACGCTTGACCAACTTAAAAAAGTAAGAAGAAACCCCGGATTGTACGCTACTACAATCCGGGGTTTCGTTCTTTGCTACAAGTATTCTTGGGATTACTTTTTGCCTACTGGCATTATAGCATATGCCGATCATGAAATCAATATACCGGTTCTTTATAAATCCATGATTTTTTCGCCGATTGGCATAAAATTGGCATAATTTCAATGCTTTACAGGTTTTATCAAATTAAAAACAGCCTAAAATCAAGGCGTTTTGAAACTTCATGTAAAAATAAATTATTTTATTTTGTCAAAAATAATTGCACTCACGCAAATATTGTCGTATGATACATATTAAAAATATTACTGCTCTGTCCGTGGGCAGTAAACATATATTAATGTGATAAATCAAAGGAGATAAATTTCATGCAGCTTTTAAAAGACAGAATTCTGACAGACGGCGTAGTAAAAGAAGGAAATATTTTAAAAGTGGACAGCTTTCTGAATCATCAGATGGATATTGACCTGATCAACGAGGTCGGCAAAGAATTCAAGAAACGTTTTGACCACTGTCCAATCACCAAGATCCTTACCATCGAAGCTTCCGGTATCGGTATTGCCTGTATTGCGGCACAGTATTTCCATGTACCGGTTGTATTTGCCAAGAAAGCACAGAGTGTGAACCTTGACGGCGAGATGTACACCACCAAGGTAGAATCTTTCACCCACAAGAAAGTTTACGATGTGATCCTTTCCAAGAAATTTCTCGGACCGGAAGATCACGTACTCCTGATCGATGATTTTCTTGCCAATGGCTGTGCACTTCTCGGTCTGATCGACATCGTCAAGAAATCCGGTGCAACTCTTGAAGGAGCCGGAATCGTTATCGAAAAAGGCTTCCAGTCCGGCGGACAGACCATCCGTGACATGGGTATCCACCTGGAATCCCTTGCTATCATTGATTCCATTGCTGATGGCAAACTTACTTTCCGTGAATAAGATTTATCATAAAAAATACTCCTGAAAACTTATATACATTGTTTCCAGGAGTATTTTATTTTTATCACAGCCGGATCATGATGTCATTTCTGATCTATGCAGCTGCATCCTTTTCTGGCTTCTCTGAAGGTGTCGGAGTTACTGTTTCCTCCGGTGTCGGTGTTCCGGAAATTTCCGTCTCTTCCTTTTCCGATGAAGCCGATGCAGCTTCCGTTGTATTTTCATCTATATCCGGTTCTTCCGTCACCGTAGCTTCCGGTGTCACTGTCGGCGTTGGTGTAGCAGTTGCCTCCGGCATGATTTCATTCTCTTCATAATATCCGTCATCCACAAGCATCTGATAATTATCTGCATCGATCAGCTGGATATCACTGGTCACAGTTCCCACGATCTTGGTCCCATTATCATACTGCTCATAATCGGAAATCTCCGGTTTCTCCCCTTTCAGAATAGCATCCACCATCGTTACACAGTCATTTGCCAGTACACGGTTATCAAACAGCAGATCATCCTCAATCTTTCCCTGGATCACAGCTGTCACTGCTTCTGCCTCACAGCCGCCTCCTGTGATCATAGGCCAGCCATCCTCTCCAGACACATATCCAGCATCCTCCAGAGCATCCACAGCCCCAAGTGCAAGGTCATCGGCACCTGTGCAGATAATATCCGGCGCACCCTCTGTATAATTCTGAGAAAGGATCTCCGCCATATCATTCTTTGCGGTATTTCTTCCGGAACGCATCACTGCAGTATCATCAAAGGTCAGCTTTCCTGAAGTACATACCAGTGTTCCATCGTCGAAATATTCCTGAAGCTTCTCCATCACTCCATTATAAAAGAACAATGCGTCACGATCATCCGGAGAGCCCATAAGGAACTCAATGGTCAGAGTTTTCTTTTCTTCCCGTGCTTTCTCCAGATCCATTTTTTTTATGATGGAATCTCCCACCATTTTTCCGGCTTTTCTTGTATTAAAGGTAACATAATAGTTGACCTTATCTGTATCCATGATCAGCTGATCGTAAGAAATCACGGAAATGGATTTCTCGTACACCTGCTCCAGCACATCGTTCAGGCTGTAAGCATCTGCAGGTGCGATGACAAGTGCAGAAAGCTCTTCATCGTCCAGAATGGACTGAATCTGGGATACCTGCGTATCACTGTCTTCATCTGCCCAAAATATCTCTGCATCATATCCATCATCTTCCAGTGTATTCTGAAGAGTTTCTCCATCAGCAGACCAACGGGGATCATCTGCTGATGAAGGCAGAAACACTCCTACTTTCTTATCTGCTGCCGCAGTTTCCTTTGCTTCTTCTTTTTCTTCTTTCTCTGCATCATCGCTGTTTTTGGCTTTTCCTTCCGGGTCTTCAGACTCCACACTTTCATTGGCTGCCTCTGTCGCCTCTTTGTTTTTTCCACAGCCGGAAAAGGCTGCTGTAAAGACAAAAGCTCCCACAAGCAGGATTGCTGTTTTTTTCTTCATGATCAAATCTCTCCTATAAGCCTTTATAGTCCTTTGCCAGTGATTTCAGATAGTCTCTGTAGGCGGCTGCAGATTTCTTGGGTTTCAGGATACGTACACTGCCGCCCATCCCGGTCAGCCATCCGTAAAATTTTCCATTTTCCGGAAGTTCTGCAGTTACCGTCAGATCTCCGCTATCTTTCATTTTATATTCTGCAGCTGTGCCGAAAAAGTCTCTCACCTCCACCTGTACAGCTCCGGCACAGAGAAGTTTTATTTCTTTTTTATGGTTCCGGCTGAAGCTCAAGAAGCTTCCGGTACCCTGTCACAGATGTCTCATGAATATCTTTAGTTTCACGAATATCCTTAGCTTCAGCAGTCAGCCCGGGTTCTTCAGACAGCTGTTCCTCTCCGGCACTCTCACCGGCAAGATAATAACCACCCGGCCGTTCTCTTGTATAACGGATATCCATTCCAAAAGAACGTAATACCTCCACATCATCATAAATGCTCTTTCGCTCTGCACGGATTCCCTGTTTCTCAAGATTCTCAAGGATCTTCTGCATAGATATTACCCGATGCTCCCCTGTTTCCCGCAGCATTTTTTCAAGGTACAGGATCTTCGCCTTCTGATTGTTTGATTTTGCCATACTGCCCTCTTATCCTTCGTTTTTTACAAAGCGGTGGAAAATATAGGAGTTTGCCTCCTGTTCCTCGCTGTCGTCCAGTTTCTCAAGTTCGATCTTTTTACCGTATTTCTTTTCCAGTGCACGGCTGATCAGAAGATCTGCAAGCTGCGGATTTTTGGGAAGAAGTGGTCCGTGAAGATACGTACCGATCACATTTTTGTATACAACCCCTTCCTCTCCGGATTGTCCGTCATTTCCGTATCCTGACAGAACCTTCCCCAGGGATTTGTTGTTTCCGATGGTGGTACGCCCTCCATGATTTTCAAAGCCTACGATAGGCATATCAAAAAGATCGCTCTGCATCACAATGTTTCCAATAAGGCGGCCTTTTCCCTGCTCAGTGCTCATATCTACAAGCTTCAGCCCTTCGATCATTCCCTGATCAGTTTTATAATAATTTCCAAGGAGCTGATACCCTCCACAGATTGCGATCACAACTCCATTATCTTCCACATACGCCTTGAAATCCTTCTGGATTTCCTTCAGCTTTTCACATACCAGCATCTGTTCTCTGTCGGAGCCACCGCCAAGAAGTACGATATCCAGTTTGGAAAAATCGATTCTGTCATCCAGTTCGTAGGCTATGGTTTCTGCCTCGATTCCTCTCCAGAGACAGCGCTTCATCAGACACTGGATATTTCCTCTGTCACCGTAAAGGTTCAGAAGATCCGGATATAAATGTCCTATCGTTATCTTCATTTCTCACCCTCCAGTTTCTTCAGGATATTTCTGGTGCCAAACAGCGCCGTATAATTTACAAGTACATAAAGATTGCCGCATCCATCCCCGATTCGTTTGCGGATGGCTGTCTCCACATCATTTTCCAGCATGGACGGGATATCCACATATTTCAGACGGAGGCGCATATCCTGACACCGGATACCACTGACTGTGATGGAATTGATATTGTCCCCTCCGAAAAGATCAAAATCCACATCCCAGAGCCAGGAGATATCTTTTCCATCCTGTGCATTATCATTGATCACAATGATGATATCCTTTGGTGATCCGTCCTGCATCACAGCTGAAATGTTCTGGTTAAAACCGGCCGGATTCTTAGCAAGATTCAGAACAACACCGGTGCCTTGATCCGAAACTGTTCATTGCGTCCGTTCTCCGGGTTAAACTTCCGGAGCATCTCATTAAAATGCTCCGCCTTAAAGCCTGCGGTACGAATTCCCGCATAGGCAGCCAGAATATTATACACATTATAGAATCCCTTATAATTGGCCACGATCCGTTTATCCTCCACTGTAAAAGCGATCTGATCATCCACCTTCACATCTGTGGCATCAAAGTCGATCTCCGGACGTTTAAAGCCGCATTTCGGACATTCTGTAGTCACCCAGCTGACTGTAATGATAGAAGCTGTAGATCAGTCTTTCTCCACAGCACTTACAGAACCGGCCCTCACGGATCTCGTTTGTTTTGTTCTCGATCACCGGTTTGCTGATCCCGTAGGTTACAAAAGGATTTCCGCAGTCCATGGCAAGATATGCAGACAGTGCATCGTCGCCATTGACAATGACCTTCATATCCGGAACCTTTTTCATCATTTCTTCCAGGATGTTCATAGTGATATCGATCTCGCCATAACGGTCCAGCTGATCACGGAACAGATTGGTCATAACCATATAATCCGGTTTGATTCTTGTGAACACATGTCTTGTGGATGCCTCATCCACCTCTATACAGCATAATCCGCATCCAGTTTTCCGCTGAATTTGGCCCCCAATACAAAGGCTGCCACAACTCCGTTCAGCATATTTGAACCGGTATGATTGCAGATGACCTTTTTTCCCTCTGCCTCAAGGCCTGCGCACAGCATGTTATTGGTTGTGGTCTTTCCGTTGGTTCCGCATACTACAAATATTTTTTCTCTTACCTGAGAAGAAAGCTCTTCCAGGATATCCGGACAGATCTTCATCGCGACCTTACCGGCCCAGGTCACACCCTGCCGGCCCATAAGCTTGCAGACATGTCCTGTGATCTTTGCTGCCATCACAGCAATAGTTGTTCTTATTTTCATAATTCTTCTGATTCCTTTGTTTTTATTTCTCTTACCACAGATCTTCCGCTGTCAGGAAATCGGTACAGATTCCTTCTGCGCCCTGTGAAATATACCTTCTGGCCTGGTCACGGTCATTGACCGTATAAACATATAGACTGATTCCATTTTTTTCGAAGATCTTCTCCGTTTCTTCTGACCAGTACTCCCAGTATACTGTTGCTGCCGGAATTCCCTTTTCTTTACAGAAGGATGCAATATGCTCCAGTTCTTCCACAGAATACTCCTGCCACAGTGAATATACATAGGAAGGAAAGGAATAGAATCATGGCCGTCCCGGGAAACATTGCTTCATTGTAGATTTCCGGAATGATCTGATCCAGCGTCTCACCGGCACCTGCATTCCTGGCGATTTCCACATAATCACTGTAATCCTCCAGCGTTCTCTGATAATTGCGAAGAGAATACTGTTTGGAATCGATCAGCACATATGCATCCGGATAATCTTTCAGAAGAAGAAAAAAATCCTCCAGTGTCATGGGGGTGTATTTCCCATATATTTTACTTTGTCTGAATTCCTTTTCTGTAAGGACTTTTTTTCCGTTGCCATCCACTGTCCCATGGATCGTTCCAGTTATGCCTGCAGACCCATACTCCATCTGATGTCCTGGAAAGATCCAATTCAAAAAGACGTACTCCCTGTTCATACATGAACAGAAATCCCTCTCTGGAATTCAGGTAATCCTTTCCGTCCATACCTCCCAGAGCATGTGCAATGGTCCTGCGGTCCTTCCAGCTAAATCTTCCTGATGTATTCCGGGCAGCTTCTGTTTCCGGAAAACTTCCTCCCAGAAGAAAAAGCGATACAAACAGTATTTCCAATGTCAGTATAAAACGTCGCATCATCTCAGGCAACAAAAAAATGCACAAGACGTAAAGGAAAACAGTTCCTCTCTGCTTTCCTTTTTATCTTCTGCAAATTTATCATATCCGGGAAACTGTCCCAAATCATTCCTATATTGTTTCTGTCCGGTAATACCAAAAGTCCCACCGACCATGTTTATCATCCTTCGCATACGTGTAGTCGTATTTCGTACATTACCGATTGTACGCTAAAAAGGATAATAATCAAGTTAATCCTCTTCTTCCTCGTCATATTCCTGCTGAAGTCTCAGATATTCATCATATTTCTCGTGTGCATTCCGGTTATAGGATCGAGAGATCGGTATTACATGCTCGCCAATATGAAAGCTGTCATTTTCAGCTCCTGTGACCCGTTCCATATTTACTATAAAACTCTGATGACACCGCAAAAATGTACTGTCATCAAGCTGTTTTTCAAAATCTTTCAACTTACCTCGGCACTGAAGTATGCTTCCGTCTGTCTTATGGAAATTCACGATATGAAGACTGCTGGTAATATAACTCACCTGACTGTACCGCACCGTATACACACGGGCGCGATACTGAAAATGGATCACCCGATCATCATTTCCGTTGCAAAGTAGCTTCTTCAGTGGTTTCATTACATATTCCAAAGTTTCTTCGGTTACAGGTTTCAGTAAATAGTTATATGCAAACAGGTCAAAAGCCTCTCTGTAATATTCATCGCTTCTGCTCATAAAAAGCACTGCCATTGACATTTCTTTTTCCCGTATCTTCCGTATTGTTTCCAGTCCGTCTACTTTCTTTGAATCAATGTTCACAAAGATTGCATCATAAGGTTTCCTTTTCTTTTCCAATTCTTCCAGTAAAAGCTCGCCGCTTTTAAATATCCGAATTTCTGACCCTGGAACGATCCGCTCAAGCTGTTTGTGAAGTCTTCTTGCATCCACCTGCATGTCGTCACAAATGGCAATGGTCATCATCGTCATATATATGTATCCCCTTTTACTCCATCATTGTTACCTTTTGTTCTATATATTATACCATGATTTGTTATTCAAATTATGGTATCTTCATGTAATTTATGGTCGAAAATCCACCATTTATGCATTTTTTCGAACTTTTTGGAATATAAAAAAAGGACATTTGCATTTCTGCAAATGTCCTTTAAATCGGTCAGAAGTAAATTATACAAGCTCGATAAGAACTTCCATAGCTGCATCGCCCTTTACGCTGTCCGATCTTAACGATTCTTGTGTAACCACCGTTACGATCTGCGTATTTCGGAGCGATCTCGCTGAACATCTTGTCAACCATGTCAACTTCTTTTGTGTTTTTCTTTCTGCCAGCTCCCTTAGCAGGAACATCTGTTACAGGATAGAAAACTTCATCATCTCACGACGTGCATGAAGTCTGGAAGAAGCATCTTTCTTGATCTCTTTCTGAACTTCGTCGTAAACTGTTTTCTTCTTACCGTCTACAACTTCTTTTACACGTTTTCCGTCAGCATCTTTACGAGCAACCTTAGCTGTTACTGTAACTGTTTCGAAATTGTCTTTCTCACGTACAGCCATAGCGATAAGTCCCTCAGCGATCTTACGGATCTCTTTAGCCTTAGCTTCTGTTGTCACGATCTTTCCGTGATAAAGAAGGTTTGTAACCTGATTTCTGAGAAGTGCTTTTCTCTGGTTAGATGTTCTGCTTAATTTTCTATATTTTGCCATTTTATTATCCTCCATCTGTGGGACACCAGGACATGCTTGTTCGGTCTTACTGCCCTGCTGCTGACACCCCACTCATTACTCTGTTTCCGGATTATTCCTCGGTAGGCTGGAGCTGAAGTCCCAGCTCTTTGAGTTTTGCAAGTACTTCCTCTAAGGATTTGCGGCCCAGATTACGAACCTTCATCATATCGTCAGAAGTCTTGTTGCATAATTCTTCAACCGTATTGATACCGGCTCTCTTAAGGCAGTTGTAGGAACGAACAGAGAGCTCAAGCTCATCAATGCTCATCTCCAGAACCTTTTCCTTCTCATTGTCTTCTTTCTCGATCATAACCTCTGCGGTCTTAGCATTCTCGGAAAGATCAATGAACAGACTTAAATGCTCGCTGAGAACCTTCGCTGCAAGGCTGACTGCCTCATCCGGATCAAGTGTTCCATTGGTATATACATCCAGTGTAAGCTTGTCGAAGTCAGTTACCTGACCAACTCGTGTATTCTCTACGATCATGTTGACTCTGTCTACCGGTGTGTAGATCGCATCCACTGCGATCATACCGATCGGCATGTCATCGGTTTTGCCTTTGTCTGCACTGATATAGCCACGTCCCTTGGTAATGGTAAGCTCCATGGCCAGTCTGCAGTCTTTTCCACCGTTCAGGGTTGCGATCACCTGATCCGGGTTCATGATCTCAATATCCTGATCTGCCTGGATATCAGCTGCTGTAACAACACCTTTTCCCTCACACTCAATGTATGCGGTCTTCGGCTCATTGTCACTGCTGTGATTCTTGATGGCAAGAGATTTCAGATTCATGATGATCTCGGTCACATCTTCCTTCACGCCCGGAATGGAGCTGAATTCATGAAGTACACCATCGATCTTCACCTGGCTTACTGCAGCTCCCGGAAGGAGGACAGCATAATTCTTCTTAAAGAATTGCCAAGGGTAGTACCATAACCTCTTTCCAGAGGCTCTACAACGAATCTTCCAAACTTCTTATCTTCGGATATTTCGGTAATTTCGATTTTTGGTTTATTGAAATCAAACACTATAAGGTTCCCTCCTTCTGGGTTAATCAACATTCGAGGGTATTACCAATTTTTATAACTGTAGACACAGTAAACAGTTATTAATTATTTAGAATACAGCTCGACGATAAGCATCTCGTTTACAGGAACATCGATCTGCTCTCTTGTAGGAAGCTCTTTAACTACACCCTTCAGGTTCTCCTGATCAACGTCGATCCACTCCGGAACAAGTCTTCCGCCAGTGATCTCAAGGATTCCTTTATATCTCTCAGAGCCTTTGCTCTTCTCTCTGATCTCAATTGTGTCTCCTGCTTTGCACAGGTAAGACGGAATATTTACAGATTTTCCGTTAACAAGTACGTGCTTGTGATCTACGATCTGACGAGCCTCTCTTCTTGTTCTGGCAAATCCCATACGGAAAACGATGTTGTCAAGTCTGCTCTCAAGCATAACCATAAGGTTCTCACCTGTCTGGCCCTGCATTCTGTCAGCTTTCTTGTAGTAATTACGGAAAGGTTTCTCAAGAACTCCGTAGATAAATTTTGCTTTCTGTTTCTCTTTTAACTGAAGACCATACTCAGACACCTTGCGGTTTGCACGTTTTAACTGTCTTGTGGACTTCTTATCAATTCCTAAGTAAATCGGATCCAGGCCAAGGGATCTGCATCTTTTCAGAACAGGTACTCTATTTACTGCCATTTCAACTACCTCCTAATTAGACTCTTCTGCGTTTTGGTGGACGGCATCCG
>ENA-OQIR01000629-OQIR01000629.1-human-gut-metagenome-genome-assembly--contig:-NODE-629-length-14327-cov-1.861127_pt1 | contig 14327 bp, 24 predicted proteins | sample MGYA00242580_ERZ504745 | MGnify/ENA primary metagenome ERZ504745 (study PRJEB26092, sample SAMD00036214) | human gut metagenome | host: Homo sapiens | study: EMG produced TPA metagenomics assembly of... | reverse complement strand
CGGAAGCAAACAGTATAATTTCAATGGCACGGTTTTGACGGTGATCGGCTATTATACCGGAAAGCGCATTTCCCTTGATTTGGGAAAGCTGGATGCGGATATGCTGGAAGCCCTCACCCCAGATGAGGAAGCCGATGACGGCGACATTTGGTAGTTTACAAACAAAAAAATCCCCCTGCACTGGCCGATGAAGTCAATGCAGGGGGATTTTGTATGCCGCCGGGGCTGCGAAATGTAAAAATCAAGAGTGGAACATCTTTTTCAAGATATGCCGCTCTCTACAAAAGCCCTAGCTTTTCAAGTGGTTCTATTTTAGCTGGCGTTTATGTATCTGTCAAGCCTTTTTGGTACTCAGCGCCGCAGTCATAGCGTCAAAAGCGCGCTCAATGACCGCATCCACACTTCATCCGTGATTGCCCACTGGATGATGGCCGGGCATTTGGCGCGGAGGGCGGCGAAGACCTGCTTTTTCTTCTTCGCCCCTGCCCCGAACCCATAATGGACTTTTCAGCCCGGTTCACCAGATCCAGCGCCAGATTCTTAACAGTAGCCTTGTAGCCCAGCCGGATACCGCCGACTGCCAGCGAAACAAAACCCGCCGCCATCAGAATGACAGCGACAGGCACGGGAATAAAACTCAGAATAGCTTCCATGATGGTTTCCTCCTATGTCACAGATACTTGTTGGCCCCAGAAATTGCCCGCCAACTGGCAGGACCGCAGATACCATCCACGGCCAGCTTGTGCTTCTCCTGCACTTTCAGCAGGGCGTTTTCGGTTTTTTCTCCAAAAATGCCGTCCGGGGTCAGCCCCAGCAGCCGCTGGAGCATCTTCGTGGCTGCACGGTTTGCATCCCCGGTGCAGCCCCGGCGGATGGTCGGCAGAATGAACTTCTGGTAGGTGGTGCTGGGGTAGTGCCGCGGGGCATCGCACAGCCACGTTGCCTTTGCATCGCGGGTATCGGTGTGTACGATGGCGCAGCCGTCATACCAGTAGATGCCCACCGCCTTGAAATACTGGGTAGCGATGATGCCTAAGGCCACAGGATTGATGCTGCGGTCTACAAGCCGCCAATCCGCAGCCATACCATAGCGGTGCTTGCTGCCAGAGCTGCCGCCGACTGCCGCATTATGCGAGAGGCAGCGGTATCCGCTGGTCACCTTGATGGCCTTGCACAGCTTGTCCCGGATGGCTTGAAGTTTTTCGACCAGCTCCGAATCGACCATCTGGCGAGTACACCCGCAGGGGCACTTGAAGTCCTTGCGGGTGAAGTTCTTGCTCAGGGCAGATGTGTCGCTGGCCTGATAGACGATGACTCTCATGTAGAAAACCTCCTTCAAGAGAAGTCGTGCTTTTGAAGCCGCTCATTGTACACCCGTTTGATATTCGCTACCGCACAGATGCAGCGGTTGTTTTTGTAGTCGGGGTGACTGCGGCAGTAGTCCTCATAGGCATCAATGACGGCCAAAATCTCGATAAAATGCTCCTCGTGTGGTGCTTATCATCAATCAGTTCGTCATTGAAACGCAGGATCTGAGTACGCAGAAGATTAGCATTGCGCTCATCATCAACTTGGATATGCTCCTCCAGCTTTTTCTGGGTCTGCTTCTGCTGTTCCAGCACTTCAGCATTCAGGGCGTGTCCGATGATTTTCGCAAGCCTGCTCCACGGATTGATCTTGATGGGCGAAACCTCAATGAGCGAGAGCAGCACCAAAACCATCCCGCCACCGCTCCAGAACAATTCTTTCAGATTCACAGCCATCCCCCTCACTGAACCAGCGCGGCGATTGCCTGCAAATCAAAAATCGGAGCATCAAAAACGCTCTCGCCCACAGCCAGTAGTCTTCGGACTCCGGGCGGCGGTACTTTTGGCAGAGTGCCGATGCCCAAACCCGGTTCCAGCGGGTCTGATAGTCCGCATCCCGGCGCTCAAGGCACCGCTGGATGTTTCCTACCAGTCCCCGCGCAGGGTGCCGTTACCGTCATCGTCCTGCACAAAGCAGTCCATGCCGTTCTGGCTCCCTACAGCACACACGCGCTGGTTTTTGTGCATAAGAAAACCCGTCCTGACAAGTCAGGGCGGTTCCATAGGGAATATTCACTTTTCCATCTATGCCGTCGAAGCGCGCCCGGCGGCGGGCGATAAAGCGTTCATGCTCCATGGGTTAGACCTGCTCTTTCTTCTCGGTCTTCTCGGCGAGCAGAGCGGTCAGCTCGTTATACTCGTCCTCGGTCAGCTTGTTGGCAGCGTAAAAGACATCCAGCTTGGTTGCCATGCCAGCGGTGTTGCCCTTTTCAATCATGCGCTTGCAAGTACGATACAGCATTCAGTTCACCCCCTTTCTCAAGAAGCATCGGTATCATCAGTGATGCCCAGCTCCAACAGGGTCAGGCGGTACGCCTGATCCACGTTGAGAGCATCAGCATCCTCGATGGCGGTTTGGGTTTCCGTGACCCAGCTTCCAATATCGGTCTGCTCCAGCATAACGCTTTCCAAATCGTCCCCCATAGGGTCACGATCGAGCAGATGATACGGTGTGCCGGCATAAGAAATGCCCGAAGCATCAGGCTCCGGGCAGAGGATATAACAGCCGTTGTCGGCTTTTTTGATGTAGGTCACGTCCTCGGTCAAGGCAAGGACGGTGCCATCACTGGCTTTGATGATTTTGAACAAGGCACTCTACCTCCAAAAATTGCATAGCAAAGCCGCCGCAGACGCAGCAGCCGCCCATGGTCATCAAAATTTTTATAGTAGGCTTCTTGGCAGTTCATATACTGCGCCACCTCCTGCAGGGTACGTTTCCCGGCCAGCCATTCACGGTGGAACAGCTTCAGTTTTCTCCGTGCGCGTATCACGCCGTCACGGCTACCATTGACTTTGATTTTCCCGGTCTCGGTCAAGGTAAAACGAGCCTTGCACCAGCGGAAAGGCTTTGTCAGAGGGATGATCTTGCATTTCTTCTTGTTGACCGGGATGCCGCGGATTTCAAACTGACGCACGATGCGCGGCCCAGCTTTTTCAGATCTTCGATATCCGGGAGAATGATGCAGTAATCATCCATGTAGTGTCCGGCGCTATGCGTGGACATCTGGCATTTGATCCAGTTGTCCACAGCACTGGGCATTGCCGCCATTTCTTGTTGGCTCGCTCAACGCCCAGCGGCATCCCACGGCCCGGAAATTCGCCGGGAGCAGTATCAATAATGGTATCTGCTATCCGCCGAAAATCAGGTTCAGGATATACCGCTGGTGCCGCTGATAGATGATAGAATGGGGTGCATAAGGAAAGAACTTCTTCAGGTCGAGCAGCAACACTCCGCCCGCACGGCCATACTTGCGGTAATGCCGTGCCAGCTGCTGTTTGATGCGCTTGATCTGCCAGTGCAGTCCCTTACCAATCCGGCTTGCACCGTTGTCATAGATCATGCTGGGGTCGTAAAGCGGCTCCAACACTTCCTTGCTGATGACCTTGTGGATTTGTCGGTCTGTAATATGAGGAGCGTCAATCCCACGAATCTTGCCGCGTTCGCAGACCGTGAAATGAACGTATTTCTTAGGCCGCCACCTTTTGGCCAAAATAAGCCGCCGCTGCTTCGCTGTGTGGGAAAACAGATGCCGCTCAAAGTTCTGCGTGCTCTGCTTCCAGCGTACACCGTTGCAGCATTTCCGGCCGTATTTGAACATCGTGTGGTAACTGAATACTTCTTCCAACGAACCGAGGGCGGCACAACGAGCTTCCTGTCTGGCTCGGCGTGCTGCCCGGCGGCGCTGGTATCGTGCTTCATGGCGCTCCTGACTTGTCATAAAAGTATTCGCTCCTCGTACAGATGAATTGTAGGGCATCGTCTAATCTGCTTTATGCCGGCACATGAAACGCGGTAAGATGCATCCCGCGCCATGCAAGAAGCGTCCGTGTCAGCATATCGAAAAGCAGTTTTAGAGGTTTGACCCTCAGGGAAGTACCTCTCCTTTTGCTATGGTCGTCTTTCACCTATAGCTACTCCATGTGACCAAGCATTGCAAAATCCGGGCACAACACCATACGCATTGTTAGCGTTGTTATAGTCCAACGACCCCGACGACGAAACCGCGCAGAAGTAGTTGTTGTTGTTGATGTTGTTGCTGTAGAGCGGCGACCGCAGCCACCAGACCGCCGCCGCAGGAATTGACAGAGATACACCACTTAAAAATCAGGCTTTCCGATTGACCGTTCCGATCATGCCTTGCAGCAGGTCGTTTTCCTTGTCAATCAGCTCACCCAACTTTTGAGCCATTTTGTCCAGTCTTTCAGTTGCTTTCTTCGCATCGACACTTTTCCTGAGGGAGTTGTGAAACATCCCTGCGGGTTCTGGGTCATGATGAGATAGCAGTGAGTCAACCGAACATCCAGCGCCATCAGAGATGCCCGCGCTTCCAGAAGATGTGCTTTACGAAGCTGGCGCCGCTGATCGTCGGAGGGATAGATGCTGTTTGCCTTTTCGGCGTGGTCTATCACCTCACCTGCCAGCTTTGCAACCGGTTCTGCAATCAATCTGGAATACCTTGCGGAAATGCGGGTCAGGAAGTTTATCGTTTCAATGTAAATCGCATTGGCGACATTCACATACTCCGCCTTGCTTTCTGTGCGCTTGGATTTCAAAACTGACATGATACTTTAGTCTCCTTCGGGGGCATCGAGGTCGATTTCCCCTTGCTCTCGCTCAACTTCTTCCAAATGCTTGAGCAGCACATACTCTATGTAGTTCGTGATGGACCGATGTTCTTTTGTTGCTAGAACGCCGATCTTGTCAAAAACTTCATCGGACAGGCGCAGTGTAAAGACGCGCTTGTTAGTTGCCATACAATACCTCCTAACAAACAGGTTTTGAAAGTATTGTATAGCGTTTTTCGTGCCGTGTATGCACTCATAAGACAGTTGAGTGATAGCACTTTCAGTATCTTTTTTCAAAAAATCGAGCGGGGGCGCTGACGCGCCCTTCGGATTTTTTGAGGAAGTTTGCTGGTTTCCGCCCACTTCCGTGGGCTTGAGCAGGTCGAGAATCCCTGCGGGGGATTAGACAACAAAGCCGGGCACAACACCATACGCAGAGTAAGCGTTGCCACAGTCCAACGACCCCGACGACGAAACCGCGCAGAAGTAGTTGTAGATGTTGATGTTGGTGTAGTCCGGCGACCGCAGCCACCAGACCGCCGCCGCTCCGGTGGCGGAATGTTTATTGGCAACTTTGCTGTTACCCGCTTTGAAGTAATCGTACTGTGCCTGATAGTTCGGCTCCGCATCATTACAATACTGGTGCGTTGCAAAAACCTCATACTCGGACAGCAGGAACAGATAATCCGTGGTAGAGGACACATTGCTGGCGGTATTGCCGCCGCCCTTATTATCCGTATACTTCGTGCAGGACTTCATCACTGCCCGCAGATCAGAGGGAAGTGCGGCCATCAGCGTGTTCGCGGTCGGGCTGGTGGGAGAACTTGCGCTACCCAGTACCTTGCTCCGCATCTGACTGCTCCCCCAGCCGCCAGAGTTCGTGATGCTGGTGTTCATCGTGAACGCGCCAGACGTAGAAGTCGTGCTGCTATAGTTGCTGTCCACCAACCCCACAAATTTACTGCTGATCTTACCCAACAGGAAGTGGATGCGATTGCCGCCCTCCTTGCCGGAATTGTGGTTGAAACCGATGATAAAGGCATCAACTTTCAAGCTGGAGATCGTAGTTGCGCCCACCTTGCCATTGATGGTTACGGACTTCGTGGCACCAACGGACCAGTAGTTTGCACCCTGACCAGCATCGCTGACGGCCTTGATGACTGCCCAACTGTTGCTGCTGAGCGTTTTGGACACCAGCGTAACGGCCACCGTGAAAGTCTTGCTGGACGGTGCAGTATAGTTGGTATCTGCACCCACATTGACCGTAATAGTGGCACTGCCGGTCGCCTTTGCGGTCACCGTGATGGTGGTGCCGGAAACACTTACCGTTGCAATGTTCGTACTGCCAGAGGATGCGGTCACCGTACCGCTGCCCGGCCGCGTAACAGTGATGGTGCCAGAGGTTTTCGGGTAGGTCAGGCTCAGACTGCTTGCGGACAGCGTAATACTGCCGGTCGCCTTGCCGATCGTCCACGAAGCGCTCTTGGCCGTAGTCGTCCCATCCGACCACTTATAATTGGAAGTCGGGGTAAAGGTGGCGCTGTAGCTGCCAGCGTTGGTTGCGCTGCTCGTGCCACCGATCGTCAGCTGAGAACTGTTATAGTTGCTCCACGACGGGGACTGCGCCGAGCCATTGTAAGTCACGCTACCGGTCTGTGCCGGCACATTCTTGACCTCGGCTCGGCCAATCGTCCACGACACACTCTTGGCTTCCTGCGTGCCGTCCGTCCAGACATACTTGCCGATGGGCGTAAACGTGGCCGTATAGGTGCAGCATTGATGCCGGAGGTCACGCCCCCGATCGTCATCATGCTGCTGTCATAGCCTTTCCATGTGGGACTCTGGGTGGAGCCGGTATAGGTCAGGCTCCCGCTCTGGGCGGGCACGGCCTGAATCGTCAGGGTCAGCACAGAAAGCGCATCAATGGCTTCCTGCACATTCGCCGCCGAAATGCCGGACTTGCTGTTGTCATAGGAAATATCTGCCGCAGTGCCGCCGGACGAACCGCCGCCACCGCCAGCATTAAAAGGACCCCATGCCATAAGATTAACCCTCCTTTGCCGCTGTCGCGGCCGTGATGATGTGATACTGCGCCGAAATCGCAGCTGTTGGCACCGATGCCGCACGAAGCCGGAGGATGCCGGCACGGCTTTCGGTCGCAACAAAATTTGCCGCTCGTGCAACTACGCTGCTGGCCGGGGCAACATCCACCGCCACATAGTCAGCCGCCGTTAAGCCGCTGATTGCAATGTCGATGTAGTTCGTATAGCCGGGAACACTGCTGTCAGTTTTCCAGCCAGTTGCAGGGATAGAAAAAGAAACGAACTCCGTTTTATCCGCTTTTACTCCATCCATTTCATCCAAAGCAGCGGCCGCGGCATCAGCCACCTGTGCCGCCCGATCTTTTGACTTCTGGGACACCGCCCGAAGCTGGGAAAGGGTCGTGAGCTTTTCGCTCAATAGGATCACCTCCCGAAAAAAGGAAGCGGCGGGACCTCCCCGCCGCTATCCATGCTGATGAACTTACTCGCCGTAGACCTCAGAGAGCATTTCGGAAACCTCGCTGTCGGTGGCAATGCTCATGCCATCCAGCTTGCTCTTGTCGGCAGCGGACATCAGACCGTCAGCTGCGGCAGTAGCCTTGCCATAGGTGGTATCCTTCTCAGGGATGCCCAGCTTGGTGATGTCACCCTTGGTCACAGGAGTGGTGGCGGTCACATGGCCCTCTTCATCCACAGTGGTCTTGTAAAAACCGCTGGCAGCAGCAGTGTGGGTGGGATGGACATACTTGTTTGCTCCAGCCGCAATGCCGTCCAGCTTATCCTTGAGAGCCGCAGTGAAGTTCTCGTCAGACAGGCCCTTGCCCGCTTCTTTTCCACATAGCCGGACAGGTCAACGAAACCGGCCAGCACATCGTACTTGTAGGCATCGCGACCTTGACCACCACAACATTGGTGCCCTTGGGATATTTGTTGCCCGCGCCCTCAACGAAGTTTGCGGTAGTGGTGAAGGCATCGGTGACATTGTAAACATTGCCCAGAATGCTCTCAGACAGAGAGGGCAGTTCAGCAAAGGCCACAGCGCCAGCAGGCTTATAGACAGCGCTGATCTTGGCGTTGATCTCATCCTTGGTGTAGGCATTGGTAATGCCGTAACCGTCCAGAGTAGTTGCTTGTCAGCCTTGCCCTCCAGAATCGCCGCCAGAGCTTCATCGAGATCCGACTGCGAAACCTTTGCCTTGAAAGCCAGAGCGGCCAGCCCCTTGATGGCAACATCAGCACCGTTCACGGAAATACTGCCGTTCTTGGAGCCGGTGGCGATCAGGATGTCAACCATCTTATTGGCGATAGACAGCGCAGTGCCGTTCACCTTGACCCCCTCAAGGACTGGCCTGAGAGCCAACATTCTCCAGAGTATCAACACGCGCCGCCAGAGCATCAGCAACCTCTTTCTGCTTGGTGCCCAGTGCTTTCAGGTCGTCCAGTTTTGCCAGATGTTTTCCATTGTAAGCCATAATAGTTATCCTCCTGTTTTTCGGTGATTTACTCACCATAAATTTCTTTCAGCATTTCGGAAGTATCATCCGAAGTTGCAATCTGATCTTCGGACACCTTTGCATTGGCCGAAATCGTGCCGTCTTCGGTCACTTCGATTCCGTTACCAATCTTAACGTGTCCCAGCTGTTCGCGGGTCGCAACGGTCAAGTCACTCTCTCCACCCCTCCCTTGCCAAACAGAATGATGCAAGTGGAAATGTCTGCGGCGGGGATTTCCTTGGAGTAGAACTTCACCACTCCATCCCCGGTTTCGCATCCGTTCACGACACCCGCATCTTCGGCAATATGAAAACTTCCCAGCAGAGGTGCGCCGCTCGGAATGAGGGCGCTCGTACTGTCGGGAAGTTCTGCGGTATAGATATAGCTGTAGTCCGGGCTTTCTTCATCAGCCTGTTCCCAGCCCGATGCAGCCAACGTCAGAAAGTATGTACCGTAGTACCCACCGCTGCCATGTTCCGCAATCTCCTTGCGAATCATAGTCTCAACAGTCTTCTGATCCATGATCTGACCGGACTCCTCCAGCTTCTTCATGGCGGACCCCACTGCATCCATGATGATGCCGGCATGAGCTTCCGGGTCTTCATTGTGCCGCTGGAGCAGGTCATTTACTGCCGCCACCGTTGCAATGGCTTCCGGGTCGATTGCCGCCGTCACGGTATCAACATCACCAACGGCGGCGATCAGTCAATGGTAGCCAGCTTGCCCACAATCGAACTTGCCGGGCGGATCCATTCAGGTTCATTTTCCAGCACAAGATAGGTATAAGGGACTTCGCCTCATCGGGGTCTTCTGCATAAAGGACAACCGCCGTGCAGTAGAAGCCCTTGTCCACATTTGCCGAGTTGATCTGCACCGTGACTTGGCACTCACCATCCACCGGGTTGGTGATGCCCGCAATCACGGCATCCATGACATAATCGGCAGGCTCCGTCATGGTTTTCGGGGTCTTGTCGTCCGGGATATTGCCCTTGCCCACGGCCACCCGCGTGTATTTCATCGCACAGCGGCCAGCAAGAACCTTTGCGATCAGGGCAATGCCGGCGGCAGACCCATAGCTACCGTCTTCATATTTCGCCATAAGCTCTCTCCTTAATCAATTCTTCTGGGCTTGAGGTGTGTATGGTAAACAGTGCCACGCACACCCTCATGCGCCATGGTGGCCGTCTGCACAGTGTCAGGGTATACACCCTCGATCACAGGCGGCAGATAGGTTCCTCTTGATGTTTCAAAGCGGCTTTCAAACAGCCGGTCTTTTCCAACAATCGGCGGATAGAAATCAGCTTCGGTAAAGCCGCCGTGGCCGATTTTGAAATCTACCGGCTGCTGCGGTCCTGTGAAACGGGAGGAAGCCAGCGAACCACATTTACCATCGCGCCGTGACCAATGTTCAGGTCATAGCGGTATGTGCGGTAGGTCCGCAGATACAGGCGTAGGCCAACACCGGCGGTCAGAATACGCTTGAGGGCAACTGCAATCTGATCTATCAGCGCCAGCCGTTCCTCAGAAAGCAAGCTCTGATCCACATACAGTGCGACCTTTGCAGGGTACACGTCCTGCAACTCAATATCCGAAAACCTGAACACCCAGCAACTCCCCCGCTGCCCGGATGACGGTATCGCCATCGCCGCCGGAAAGCTGTGCCAGCATCTTGACCCGGATTAAAATTCGGTAGAGGGCATCACTTGCTGCACCGCGCTGTACACCAAAGTTGGCTCCATAGCGGTCAAGTACTGCGCCCTCAGCATTTTCAAGGTCATCCCACAGCCGAACCAGTTCGGCATTTTTATGGATGACCTCAAAGCCATCTGCCAGCAGGGAAAACAGTTTCCCGATGTTCGTTTCCAGCTTACGGTTTTTTCGGACATTCTGTAGATCCCGGTGGGTATAGGGGTCTGTCAGCATGTCCAGCATCTTTTCAAGATAGCCGTATTCACGCATCGATGGTCACCATCCCATCATCCGTGACAACCTTGGAGCGGCTATCCACCGGGATGTTATCCGCCTGAAGATTTTCCGCATCCGTACCGATCAGCACATCGAAATCCAAAACACCGGGAACCTTGTACAGCACCGCCGGAAGCCGCTGGTGATACAAGGTTTCGCCGATGCTCACCCCGCCGCTTTCGTTGTCGCCGATGTATGCGACAATAGCCGCTCTGAGCTGGTCTACTCCATCATGGGGGAAGTCCCCGCTGGTAGACAGCCCGACCACTTTCACATAGACAGGTACCGGGTGCGGCCGGTTGAAGTGAATTGCCTTTGTTGCTCCAGAAGCGGTGATGACCTCAACCACTTTCTGGCCGGTCGTCTGTATGCCGGCACCCAGTTCTTTGTAAATGATCTGCGCAATGTCGCTGTCCAGACCGCCGTAAACAACAGCTTCAATGCTGTGCGGCGGCAGGCCGTAGTCATCCACATCATCAGTATCATTTTCAAACACCTTTGCTTCCATGATGCCATCAACATTCTGGAGCAGGGCGGCACGGATGCTGTCCGCATTCACGCCGCCGGCATAGTCCACGCTGGCATAGTAGCGGTCGCGGAATTCTTCATCCGTTTCCCGTTCTCTACCGCCAGTAACGCCGCCGGGTTTGTTACAGCCGTAATACCGGCTACCGAGCCGGGGTTTGTGATGGTGGTGATCGTATCCGCCGCCACATTACCATCCGGGCCAGTGCTTGTGCAGCGGAACGGCACCATGACCGTACCCTCTGCACCAATTTCAGTATCCGAAACAGCAAAGAACTGGATGCCGGCCGCAGTTTCAACCAGCCATCCCGCCGGTACTATGACCCCCGGCGGGCCAGTCACCATGATATAGCCGCTGGCTTTCTGGGCAGACAGCACACGTAGGCCGATGGCTCTACCGAGGTTCAGCAGCGAGGTGCCAACCGCTGTGTCCACAAAGCGGCTGTTGTAGACATCTTCCAGCACAGAGAACAGGATATTGAGTATCCATGCAAAAATGCGCAGGAACAGGCCGAGAGGCTTCTGACGGTCAGGTTCGCCGTTGCCCCAAACAATTCCCTCGCTTTATGCTCCAGAGCATCCAGCAGTTCATTGTATGTCGGGCGGCGGAAACCAGCTGAGGTCAGGCCCCATCCGTATTCATCCACCAGTATTCACCTCCACTCTGATTGTTTCGCCATTGTACAGGACACCCGAAAATTCCACACCGAGCGCCCGGCCATCGGCCGTCATGGAAAGAGAACTGATTTCCTGCACATACGGTTCCTGAAAAATGCTCGACCGCACAACGCTGTCCGCTTCATCCACCGCTTCACTGCGGGGCTGCTGCACAACACGTTCCCAGTCGGTTCCATGATCGGTATTGAGTGGAAATTCGCCTTTCCATGTCAGAAGATTGTTTCTGACGTTTTGCGCGATTGCTTCTGCATCCTCACGGAGCATCAGCATCCCATTGGCATCAAAGCACAAATCTCCTGTTTGAGGATCCAATGCCAGAACAGTAATGTTTGCCATTCTTCCCCTCCTCAGGGCAGCGGGGCCGACGTGTTGCCGTTCCTGCTGTCCGTGTGTTTGTGGTTGACAAGGCTTATCGTTTTGGCGATCACGTCATCCCGGACTTTAACTTTGCCCTGAACTTCCACATCGCCCTTGATTTCCACCTTGTCCTGTTTCACTGCCACATAGATCCCGCCGCCCTCGGTCGCCATCACAAGGCAGTTGTCCGGCAGTCCAGACAGCGGGTTAGATGCCGGCACAAATGCACCGATAAAAACGGCATCTTCATCAGAGTGGTTGCGTTCCGTGTTCGGCTCGCTTTCTTCTCCAGATGCCGCAATGCGGTCAATATCGTGGTCGATATAGAGCAGCACCCCAACATCCCCCGCTTTGTAGCAGGGGCGCAGGACAAAGCCGCCGCCCCGAACCAGCGCGACCGGGACAGACAAAATCTGCGGCTGGGTACGATACACGCCGGCATCCAGTGCTTTGGAAAGCGGCTGCACATCAACCCGCATGGCCGCAGGTCAAATTTTTCCACCCGGCACAAGGCTCCAACGCGGACATTGGCCGCCTGTTCACGGCGCTCCTGATCTCTCAGATCATATTCTCTTTTGCCGTTCATACAGGCTTCACCTCAATCGTTGTTTTCCAGTCGCCATCCGGGCATCCTGTATGCTGACCGCCTTTGATAAGGTGGTTTCCATTCAGAGTATCCGACTTTATTTTCACCACATCCGCCGGGGCCAGATGGTAGTTCAGCAGGCATTCCCGCTTATAGGTGACCTCCTGCTTTTCTTTTCCATCCTTGACGGTCGTTTGGCGGGTTGTTGTTTCGGTGCGGTCCGTGGCTTCCGCTGCCTGTAACAGCCCCGACTCAGCACTGAGGACGTATCCTGTTTTCGTGCCTGTTTTGGGGTCATTGATGGTAACAATGCCGTTTCTTATGAGGAAGCGGCTCTTACAGTCAGAGGTCACAATCTCCGTCAGGACATTTTTCACCTTGCCCTTGCAGACCTTGCCGCGAGGGTATTCTTTATCCACCGCCAGTTCCATCGTTCCAACCTCAAGCCCAAAAATATTGAGCAGGTCTTTTACTATGGCGCTGGCTTTGCTCCCGGCGGTGTAGGTTTTGTTGACCTCTTTCGAGAGCCATTCTTCCAGAGCTTCAGCGGCCGCAATGGTGGTAATGACCTCTGTGCCGCTATGCTTGTCCGAAACCTGTGAAACTTTCCCGGTGAATATAGCACCTATGTCCCCCTCATATCCTGCATTGAGGATAATCGGCATTCCTTTTTTGATGCTGTTGCGAGTGGCCGGAGATAGGTTGTAGGCTTCGATGGTCGCTGTTCCCAGTTTTTCGCTGTCCTCAAATGGCACCGTAAACTTGAAATAGAGATCATCCATGCCAAACCGCTTCGACCCTATTTGCAAGGTCGCTTGACGCTTCCAAAACTTCACGCTGCATTCCTTTCCCAGAGGTACAGCCGAACTTCTTTGCCGAAATTTTCAAATGTGACCTCCGAAATATCGTCGCCGGTCAGGCACAGCGGCATAATGACCGGCACCGGGAAGCGCTCATCCTCCACGCTGTTGAACAGCGGTCGGCCATATCTCACAATATCACCGTACACCAGCACTTCACCTGTGCTGGCAATCGACAGATCTACCGTAAAGAAACCGCCTACCTCATTGTAGCGGATGCTGAATGCAAACGTCCTGTCGCCCAGCTTGACGGAGAACGTATAAGGCACCTTTGACGTGTCAACATCAATATAGCTGACCTCATTTCCGAGGTCGATGAGTTTCAACCCCTCCATAGCTTCACTCCTTTACGCGGCGCTGTAGGCCCTTGTCGTGCGGCCAGACGGCCCGCTGCTGCTTGCCGCCTTGTTCGCATAGCTGTTGACATAAGAGGAATACGCGCTGGAGGAAATAGTCTGGGACACCGTTGTATGCAGACCATCGGCCGTAGTCGATTTTGTCTGCGACTTGCTGACCTTTTTTGAAGCGTTGGCATCCTGTGCGGACATCATCTGCTCACCGCTTGCCACATACTCTGCGGATACCGGTTGATGACCTTGAGGCTTACGGTGAACTTTGAGCCGTTTTTATTGTCAGCGCTTATGTCGGATTTGAACGAGGTTATAACGCAGTCAGAGATCCGGGTGCGCCCGGTATACTCAACCACATCTTTTTCTTTCCACATTCTTTCCAGAATATCGGACTGATCTTCGTCAAGAAAAACACCCGTAATGGAAAAGACCACCGGATCATTGATAACATGGTCGTTGATGTCGGAACCCTTTTCCACCGGGTTTGACGTAACCTTGCTGCTGCGCTGGACGCTTTCCGTTACGACTACGCCGGTCTTTTCAGCGTCAAGGCGGACCGTCCCGCACTTTTCGCCTGTAATGGTGTATGCCACAAATCACCCCTACTAGTGCATACGCTCCTGCAGGTGCGCTCGTGATATTCTTCCTCTTTCTTCTCCTGCCAATTTCTATCCACGCCTCCGCGAGGAGGGCGACCACCCGCACGCTTGCAGCCTGCGGCTTGGATCGCTATTTCTATTCCACGCCTCCGCGAGGAGGCGACTCCTTGTTTCCGTTGTAGATGCACCATCCATAGACGATAGACCCGACTCCCTAGCG
>ENA-OQIR01000628-OQIR01000628.1-human-gut-metagenome-genome-assembly--contig:-NODE-628-length-14334-cov-2.339903_pt1 | contig 14334 bp, 18 predicted proteins | sample MGYA00242580_ERZ504745 | MGnify/ENA primary metagenome ERZ504745 (study PRJEB26092, sample SAMD00036214) | human gut metagenome | host: Homo sapiens | study: EMG produced TPA metagenomics assembly of... | reverse complement strand
CGCCCCTGGCCGACCGGCCGGTCCAGGAGCGCTGGAACGCCGGGTGCTCCCGGCGCGCTTGGCGTGTTGGGAACGGAAACGTCCGGCGTGGGTTGCGGTGCGGGAGGGACGGAGGATGGGCCGGAACCGGTCTCGTTCCCATCCGTTTTCGCCGCGGCGTCCATGACCTGGCTCGAACCGGAACGGTCCATTCCATCCGTCGCCGCTGGTGGAAGCGGAGGCGCGTCGTTTGGACGGGAAGCGGCGTCCATGACCTGGCTCGAACCGGAATGGTCCGCGCCGTCCGGCTGAACGTCCGGCGTGGACTGGGTTTCCGCGCGTCATCGCCAACACCGCCGTTCGACGTGTAGTCGCCGTCCGCGCCGCCGGCCTGCCCGTCCTTGGGCAGCAGGTCCTTGATGCCGGAGGCGAGGCCCGGAAGGGAACGGCCCAATTCGCCCGGATTGCCTTGGGATGCGGAAAGCACGGACGCGGCTCCCGAGTTCAACGCCTTGCCGAGACCGCTCGTGTTGCCCGTGGTCGCGGCCTGCACGACACCGGCCGTGACCTGGGCCGCGGCCTTGATGGCGCTTGGACCGATCTTGCCGCCACGCTCCTGCATGTCGGCGGTAACGTTCTCGCCGATGAAGCTCACGGCAGGCATGATGAGCTTCGGACTGAAGCACGCCATGATGATCGTGGCGATGCCATCAGCGCGGGGAAGAACGATTCCGCGTAGTTCGGATTGTTCTTCGACACGAAGCAGATGCCGGAACCCACCATGATGACCAGGCGCTCAACGGTGCGGACAGAAGCACGCCGACCACGGCCTGCGCCCATTTCGCCGCGGCGGGACGCGTGACCTTCCAACCGGTCATCATGACCGGCAGCGGCGCCACGCAGGCCAGCAGGATCAGGCTGATGTCGCGTGCGGCGAGCATGCCCGCCAGGGAGAGGACCGCGAGGAAAAGCACGAAGTCCACGACGCAGCGGATGAGCAGATCGTATCCGCCGGTGGTCTTGACGATCGTGCCGATGAGGTTCGACACGATGCTGTCGCCGAACGGGTCGGATGTGCCGGCACCGTTCAACGGGACGGTGAGGATCTTGTGCGTGATCTGTCCGACGATGCCGTCCATGGTGATCATCACGCTGATGCACACCGCGGTCAACGGCCATGCGAGCACGGCCATCGCGAAGCTTTTGATCACGTCGGCGACGCTGCCTTTGGCCGCGGCCTGCAAGGCGCCGATGACGCATAACGCCATGTTCACGAATCCCATGATCCAGCCGATACGGTTCGCCGCGGTGATGGCGACGTTCCATTCGTCGTTGGACATGCTGCCCACCAGGCCGCTGAAGGCGCCCGTCAACAGCTGGGAGCACAGGTTGTCCAACGGTTTGAACAGCCAGTCGATAAGGTTCGCGAAGACGGTCTGGATGATGAGTGACATCTGGCCTCCTTCAAAAAAGGAAATGCCGTGGACGGGACTGGCCCGGCCACGGCGTGAATAGGGGTGTGTCAGGCGGGAGCGTCAGAACAGCGCCTGCGTCGCGAAGAACTTCACGATCGCCATGGCGCTGCCCAGGATCATCGTCGCCAGGGCACACCAGATGAACACCGTGCCGGAATACTGCTGCATCGGACCGGAATGGATCACACGGCCGGCGATCCAGGCGATCGCCGCGCAGATCCACGCTCCGACGGCGATGTACAGGCTCAACGCCCACAGGCCGCCGACCATGTCGGACACCAACTGCATGAACGGGAAGAACGTGAAGTTCGGACTCACCTTCAGGTTCGAGATGTCACCGTTGTTCAGGCCGGTGGCGACGGACACGATTGTTGCCGCGGCGGGCGCCGCGAGATTGTGTAACATGATGCACACTCCTTTCAGAAGATTCCACGCGGCCGGACGGCCCGGCCACGCCGATAATCGGCAGGGGGATTATTTGCTTCCGGTCAACCATTTCCATAGGCCGGTCGCGCCGTCCTTGATGCCCTGGCCGGCCTTCTGGAAGATGTTGCCCTTGCCGTCACCGCCGGAAACCCAGTTCCACCCCTTCAAAGCGTCGTCGACGGCGCCTTTCACGGTGGTCTTGACCGTGTCGGAGATACCGGACACGATGTCGTCGCCCAACTGTTTGACCAGTCCGGTCAGACTGTCGTCGCCCTTGCCTCGACCGTCCTTCAGGTTGGTTTTCCCACTGCCGGACGACTGCGTGTAGGAACGGTTCACGCCCAACCCGTTGGAACCGAACACGTTGCAGCTCCAACCCCATCCGCTCACGGCGGCTCCGATCACGAACGGGACGAGCATGGCGGCGAGCAGGCGTTTCCAACTGAACGCGCGTTCCATCTGGTTGTCGGACACCAGTCCCGGGATGAGGCTGACGCAGCCGATGATGATCACGCCCACGCACAATACGAGCGCGACGCGATCACGCCGCCGGCCATGTCTCGGACGCCGGACACATCCCAGGCCGGGTCGGTTTCAAACCCTTCAACGCGTTGTCCGCGAGGTTCAATGCTTCCATTTCTGTCCTTCCATTCGAGGTCCATCAGTACCAGCCGGTCGCTTCGGAATGGGCCCAAGCGCCGCAAGGCGACTGGTAGCGTTGTTGGATGTAACCCAATCCCCATTTGACCTGCGTGGCCGCGTTCGTCTTCCAATCCTGTCCCGCGGACGCCATCTTGCTGCCGGGCAGTGATTGGGGGATGCCGTACGCGCCGGAGGACGGATTCGTCGCGTTCCACTGCCAACCGGATTCGCGTGTCCAGAGCTTGTCCAGACAGTCGAATTGGCTATCATCCCAACCGAAGTCCTTGAGTTTGCGTCGGGCTATCTTCTTCGCGTCCGCGGCCGATGCCTTGTCCCCGGACACGTCGGATGTGGAGTCGTCGCCCGTCACGCACTGTTCCGTGCCAGACGAGCCGGACGCGCCCATGCCCGTGAGCTTGTCGTTCGGCAGCACGTACGTGCCACCATTCCTGATCGGCATGGTCCGTGAATACACTTTGTAGCCGGCGCCCTTCTCACTGGTGGTGATGGTGCCCTTCGCGGTGTCCACGCTTTCGACGATGCCGACATGGCCGTACGTGGGATCCGAACCCTGCACGCCGGCGGGCCAGCTGATGATCGAACCCGCGACCGGCGCGTCCGTAGTGGTCTTGTATCCAGCGGCCGCGCCGGAACGCGCCCAATCCTGACCATTGCCCCAATACTGGCCGACATTCTTCCAGCCGAGCTTCTTCGCCCGCATGCACGTCCACCACGTGCACTGGCCGTACGCGTACGTCGCGCAGTAATTGTTCGGCCCCTGCTGCCCGTTGAACCAGGCCTCGGCGTCCTTCTCGCTCATGCCGACCACGTTCGTGGAACCGGTGCTGCCGGACACGGCCTGCGCGGATGATTGGCCGCCATGGGGATCGTTCACGTTCATCGAACCCTTGTACCGGTAGTAGGCCGCGTAGCCGGACGCGTACGAGTCGATGCTGATCTCGTCGCCGGTCTGGTCTCCGGCCTTCGGCCGGTGACACCACCATTCTCGTCATGATGCGCGCCAACGAACCTGCCGTCGCCGATGTAGATCTCCGTGTGGCTGGAACTCCATACGATGTCGCCGGTCTGCAGGTCGGACACGCGTGACCAGTCGTGTCGTTCGAATCCCGCGTGCTTCAGGGCCGCGTCCTCACCGTAGGTGGAGAAGGGGTACGAGCCCACGTCCAGGCCGGCCTGTTTCAACGCGTAGTAGACCAGGCTGGAGCAATCGTAGTCCGGGTTGCCGGTACGACGCGGCTGACTGTAGCCGTGGGAATCGTCCGCGGCGATGTTCTTGGCCCATTCGACCCATGAGGTCGTTGTTCCGGCCGCGTTGGACAATCCACAGTTCGTGCCGTACTGCGATTGGACCATGGCGACGAGGATGGTGCTGAGGCTCATGAGCATGACGAGCGGCACGATGACGATCATCGGCACGGCCAGACCGAACACGGTGGCGCCTTTCACCAGACCATGCCCGCCGTTCCCGGTCCTCTCCGCCATAGGCTCCTCCCATCATCGGCACGCTTATTGCAATCCATTCCACGCGGATGCGGGGGAGAACGACGCCGATAATCAGCGAGGGGGAGTGGACGGGAGCCATGGAGAAGCAAAACCGACTCGACGAGGACCGGTCAAGAAGATAGTATCGTCCATTACAGGCCAGACGGAAAGGTGAGTGAACTATGAGCATCGAGATGCGCCCGTTATCTGGAACACGCCCGTTGTACGTGGACGAGCCGGAACCGTTCTGGCCGGCGGGAGACGACCCGGACCTCTACAAGCTGGAACTCTGGAGACTCCACAAAGTGGGATTGGTCCAAGGCCTGCGCAGCGTGCCCTGCTGGAAGTGCGGATACTTGGTCATCCAAAGCGGACTGTTCCTGGAACTCGAGGGACGGGACGGATACCATTGCCGCGTCGTATCCTGGAGCGACGCCCACAACGCCGGTATACTCTCGCAACCATTCCTGCGCACGCTTTCCGACTGCTGGCGTGTACGCCCGACGTATTCCAAGTCGGCGGGGTACGCATATCTGGGCATAACCTGCCCGAAATGCGGCAGTCTCCAAGGAGACAATTTCGTCTACGACAACTATCAGGGCCGGGGAGGCGTGTTCAGCGATCCTGAAGACAAGTCCCCGCTAGAGGTACTGCCCTTGCCGGTGTTCACCGATGATTGGCCGCAAAGATTCCATTGGGCGTTCGACTCGTTCAGCCTCGATCTGGAACCATGGAGGATCAGGTTCGGCAAACCGGTCGCGATATGGGGCAACGCCTGGCCATGGAGCGAATGAGACCACGCAAGACTATGACGGCCGACGCGGCAAGCTCGCGGCGGGGAATATCAGTTGCGGAATAATTCCGCAACTGATATTGCGCCTCCGTGCCAGGAAATGGTGCCTCGCTTATTCGATCAGGGAATCGAAGCCGTTCGTCCGCAGGGACTCATCGGCCAATGATGTTTGCTCCATTGCGGAGATCATTCCCTTCCCGGCATCGATGATAGGAGAGACCTGTTCCCATGAATCCGGTACGGGCACGGGCAGACCCCAGATGTGCCTTGGTTGGAGATGCTGCTGCACCGAGCCGAACTCGTCGAGTTTCATGAGATTCATCGCCGTGGACGACATCAGGAACGCCAGGAGATACGCCCTCATATTCTCGTCGGGAACGCGGACGCGTACCAGTCGTCGCTGATGACGTACTTGTCCGCGAGTATCCGCGTGGCGTAGGTGACTTTGCCGATCGTGCCGGAACGGGAAATGAGGATGTCCCCCTTCTGCACGCGCAGCATTCTGACGCATTCCTTCTGTTTGTCGGTGGCGCGCGACATGTCAAACCATTTGACGGTCATTCGTCGCTGCTCCAACGCTCCGTTGGCGGTGAGATACGGTGTCAGATTCGTCGTGTCGCTTGGGTCTTCGACGACGAGGCTTCGTGAGCTCCATCGTGGCCCCATGTAGATGCGGATGTTCTTGTCGAGTTGGCCGATGGTGGTGACCGACCAATCGGGTTTGTCGTCGAATTTGCTGACTTTTTCCAACGTCGCGTTCAATTCGGGTGAATAATGCTGCGGGTTGAGGTTGAGATTGTCGTCCAATTCGCCGCGTTCCGCGGTGAAACAGGTTTCGGATTCGGTGAACGTTCCGATGTCTCTGAATGTCTTGTATGCTTCCGCGATCTGGGTCAGGTCCTCATCCAGCTCGCTGGTGGCGGAGCCTTTTTCGTCAAGTGCGAACACTGGTTCGCCCTTCGAATCCTTGCCGACCCTTCTGGATTGGGCCATGAAGATGGTGTAGTCGCCGGGTACCGGATCGTCTTCCAAAGGTTTGGAGAGGAAAAGGACGCATGTTCGAACGCCTGTGTCGGGTTCGAAAGTGTTCTTGTGCAGCGTGACCACCGCATCCACCTTGCATCGCGACAGCATCCACCTGCGGTAGTTGATGTAGGTGCGGTTGTCCAGGATTCCTTTCGGAAGGACGATGCCGATGCGACCGCCCGGCTTGAGCCAATCGATGCAGCGTTCGAGGAACAGGAGCTCCGGCGCCTGACGGATCAATAGGGTGCCGTGGCCGGCATCCCGATCATCATCGTCCGTGATCGTGGGGAACGTGCCTTCCGGATCGGGTCTGTGTCCGAAACCGAATAATTTGAGGATGTCCGGATCCATCATCATGGATTCGGTTTTTTGCCCGGAGAACGGAGGATTGGTGATGATGATGTCCGGCGTGCCTTTTGGACAGTGGCTGGTTATCCACCGTCCAGATTGGAATACTTGTCGAGTGAGTTTCCCTGGGTCATGCCGGTGTTGCCGTCCCCGGTCAGAAGCATCGCCGTTTTGGCGATCTTCACGAGTCTTTTCGAGATCTCGACCAGGAACACCGAATTCTTGCATAAGCCGAGCCGTCTTTCCCGTTGTGGGCTGCCCGGTTTGGTGCCGTCGATGGCTTTGCGCCGCTTGTATCTGAACGCGGCGGTGGCGAAACCGCCGCTGCCGCCGGCGGGGTCCAGCACTTTGTCGGCTATGTCGGGGTCGAGCATATCGACCATCGCTTTGACCACGAGCCGGTTCGTGAAGAACTGTCCCTGCTGGCGTTTGAGTGTGACATGGGTGAACTGCTCGTATGCCGCGCCCATCAGATCCCAGTCGTCCGCATCGTCCTCCCTGCTGACGAACGAATAGTCCTGGAGCACGGAAGCCGCTTCGACGAGTGGAGTCGCCGACGGCGATGTCCTCGTCCTTGTCGAAGACCGTGGGATACTGTTCCGCGTACTCATGGAACAGGCTACGGATGGTTTTCGCCACGGCGGCCCGCCCGTCTTCGGACTTGTACTGTTCCGGAGTGATCCAGAATGGGGTAGGCGGTGTCGGAAGTCACCGTCTCGTCATAGATCTTGGCGAGAAGGATACGCACCATGTCCATGGTAAGGTCGGAATCCGCGTTCTCCATGCCCCTGCCGTAAAGACGGTTATGGCACATCGCCAACAGTCTGCGCACATTACGGGGTCGTTCCAACTCTCCTATGCGCGGAGTCCTCCCATCCTCCCATCCTTGACCGCACCTCGGCAGACCGGGGGTCTCCTCGAGGACTTGAATGCCGTCCTTGTTCTCTCTCCGGTAGAAGACCGTGCCGTCACCATTCGTCCAGACGCCACCATTGGCGCTGGTGTTGAAGATGTACGAGACCAGCTGGGCGTATCCGTCCTCCACCTTGTTCCGTTTGCATTCGACCACGAAGTTGATCTTGCCCTGGTCACGGTTCAGGCAGGCGGCCTTGGACGCGTAGACGACGATGTCCGCGCGCACCGGGTTCCCGTCCTTGTCCCGGAGCTCCTTCGACCCATGTTGGATCGGCACCTCCCTCCGGATGGTGTTCGCCGGATAATGGTACTCGTTGATCAGGGTCTCGATGAAACGCTGCCTGACTTTTTCCTCGGGAGTGCTTTTAAGACACCCCCCCAAGAATATCCACGATGTCGCCGTTCTCATCGAAACGAACCTTGAATCCCGTGTTCGACATGCATCAGCCTCCTTGTGTCCGATGGCTACAGTGTACAATGACGCCGCCGTTTCCAACGGTTCACGACGGGAAATATCCGACAGGACGAGGCATGGCCGTGGATAACATGCCCGAAGTAAAAGAGAAGCCGGCACTCCAATAAAAATATCAGGTGGGACATAATGTCCCACCTGATATTCTGTTTCAAAACCAATCGTCCGGCGCCTGGAGGATTGGCGGATGGGGACTCAGGCGGCGAACCCGCAATGGAGAATATCAGGTGCGAGGTTTCCTCGCACCTGATATTCCAAACCATTGTCGGCAACTGAAAAGCTTTTCGAAATCATCGACCGGAAGGGAAACACTACGTTCGGGATGGTCGCTGTACGGAACCGTTCATCGTCTCTGGTTGGGGCGAAGGTATTCGAGTTGCGTTTCCGGATCGATCGGGCATGTGGACGACCGCTTCGGATTCTCTACGCTGCTTGTTGACGACGTACACGGGTTCTTCGTATTGCGTTTCGCTCATTTTTATTGCAATCCATTCCACGCGGATACGGGAGGAACCGACGCGATAATCAGAAAAAGCCAAGGAGAAGGACCACGCCGGGGGAGCGGATCATGACCATTGGGCTCCGCAAGGACAGACTAAAAAACGAACCAGCGACAGGAAATATCAGGTGCGGAATTATTCCGCACCTGATATTCCGAACCGCCGTTGGGCTGGCGAATGATATGGAGGGGATAATTTCGTGTACGGCAACTGCCAGAGTCGGGGAGGGGCGTTCAGTGATCCCGCAGCCAGGTCGCGGCCCGTGGCGTTCCCGTTGCCGTCGTTCGTGGGCGACCGGGCGCAATCGTTGGATTGGGCGTTCGGCATGTTCACTCTTGAGGTGGAGCCACGGAGAATCGTTTTCAGGGAACCGCTCATGCTGCCGGGCAACGCCCGGCCGTGGAGAACATGCCAGGAGTAAAAGAGAAGCCGGCACTCCGATAAAATATCAGGTGCCGCATTATGCGGCACCTGATATTTCGTCTCCATGATGAAGGCTTTTCCGAAACGGCCGGCCGCAGGCCGAAAGCGGGACCGTCCGGAACGGCCGGGAGGATCAGCCGCGCTTGGCGTGTTCGAGGCGTGCTTCCGGAATGACGGACACACAACAGAAAATATCAGTTGCAACATAATGTTGCAACTGATATTTTGCTCCGTTCTTAATGGGCGCGGGCAAGGGAAAACCCGGTCTCATTTTAGGAGAGGGTTTTTGTTTTGCTCGTCTTCGGACACTTGGATGTCGGGGGACGGAGACCCGACTGCGGCCGGAGCGGAAAGCTCACGACGGGAAATATCAACTGGAACATTATGTTCCAGTTGATATTCTGAGCCTCCGCTGATCGCCTCGATCGCGAAATCGCTCACAAATTTTGCTCGTTCTGGTTGGGGCGAAGGTATTCGAGTTGCGTTTCCGGATCGAACCGGTAGTGAACGCCACCGAACGATACGTCGACCGTGACGGTCCTAGACCCGTCGTCGTTCAATCGTCCCGTAATGGAAAAGCTTTCAAGAACACCCCAGCCGATGAATTCCTTACCGAGATGGGTCACGTTGAGATTCCGGGCTTTCACGCTGATGGGGATGGAACCATCGACGGTAGGCACCGGCGGCTGGCAGTATCCGCATGGATGATACCTGAATCCGATGTTCCTAAGCTCCGTCAACGTCATGTAGTTCGCGACGAAACGAATGTACGCCGGCACCCGCGTCTCACGGTGGACTTCGGGCCGCACGTCCTGTTCGACTTGATGGTGTATCTTCTCGCAATCGGGCATGTGGACGACCGCTTCGGATGCTCGACGCCGCTTGCTGACGACGTACACGGGTTCTTCGTATTGCGTTTCGCTCATTTGCGGGTTCTTCTCCCTTCGGTTTTGGCGTATGAAGCCGTTTTCGCTCTCATGGGACGGCCCGTCTCACGCGGCGGTTTCGATGCCTTCGAGCCGGTTGAGCTCGTCGGCGTGCCGCATGCACGCCATCTGCCATTCGGATGGCTTGCCGTAGCGCAGGCTTCCCTCGTGGTCGTATTCGTCCTCGTGTGGCCGCATGTCGTTCAGGACATGCTCGCAGACCAGCGAATGCACGTGACGTTCCGAATGACGTTCCGGCACCGGGGTCGGCTTGCCCACGGGCCTACGGTCACGCTCATGGGCTTCGGCGTCCCGTTCGCGTTGGCGTTCGATCTGGGCGACGGTCCAGTCGTTGGCGATCTGGTCCCAGTTGTCGGCGAGACGGCGCGCGGAATCGACACGGCGGAGCCAGAACGTGTTCGCGGGCAGCCAGTCGATGACCGCGAGGATAAGCGCCAACGAGGCCGCACGGTCGCCGTCATGGGCTTTGACGACCCGGCTGACGAGGTTTCCGATCTTGGACAAATCACGTTTGGTCGGTTCCGTGGTGGTCAACGACAGCTTCGAACGGACGGAAGCGAGATGGTCCATCACGGTCGCCGCGTCGGAATCCCCTCCCGTCGTCGTGTTGTTTCCGTCCTCCATGCCGGGGCGCTTCCCGCTTGCGGGGAGCTCTCCCGTAGGGAGAGAGGGGTAATTGTATTTCAATGTATTATTGGGCGACATTTTGTCAGATTTTTGGACATTTTGTCCTCGCTTCCATCGCCTTCTCCACCTTGCCGCTCCAGGGGCGACATTTTGGGAAGATTGGAGGAAACCGGCTTGTTTTCAACGTTTTCCAGAGGCGACATTTTGGCTTTCGTCTCTTCCGGCTGGCTCCCATCCGAAAAGCCAGACATTTTGTCCTCGCGTCCGTCGTCTTCCCCGCCCTCCGGTTCCGGGGAAGGCATTTTGGCTTTCGCCTTGTCCGCGCGCTTCATCGCGGCACGGACCTTGGACGCGTTCCGGTCCTCGAACGGTTCGGTCGACAGGTTCGATTCCTTGCAGATCACGTTCCACACGACGGTCTGATAGTTCCGTCTGACCGGCTTGCCCGTTTTCGGATTGATGGCGCTGAAGGTCTGTTGTCCGGGTTCAAGCAGGCCAAGATCGAGAAGCTGGTCGATGCTACGCTGCACGGTCTTCTCACTCAGTCCGCATGCTCCCGCGATGGTTCCTATCGCGGGCCATGCGGCCGTCCCGTCATCGTAGTGAGCTTTGAAAGCGAGATACGAGAGCACGGCTTTGGTCGCGTTGCGTACCTCGTGCACGTGTTCCTGGACCCATACCATGGTCACCACAGTCATAATCGGACGCTCCTTCCGTGTATGCCGTTTGAACGTCCCCGGCACGTTCGACGCCGTTAAACGATTCGGTGGAAGCGTCCAACCGCAGGGTCCAGACCTTGGGACGACGGTTCACGGGAACGACGTCTCCATGAAAGTCGACCGCCGCGAGTTCCTGATCTCCCAATGCGATCAGTCCCTTGTCCCGCAGTTCCCTCAACGCCTTGCGCACGGCACGTTCGCTCAATTCGGTCTCCACTTGAATGAGGTTCACAGAAGGCCACGCGCAGTTATCCTCTTCACGGGCCCGGTATGCGAGGTAGAGCAGTACCGCCTTCTGCGTCATGGAACCGAGGTTCAGGCCATACGCCCATGAGACAGCTCTGACGCTCATCTCACCGTCTCCTTTTCCTCCGTCTTGGCGTTGAGACGCCATGCCTTCCAAGGGCCTTCCTCGCCGCGTTCACGCTCCAACGCGCCTATATGCCATTTGACCGGTTCGCTGTCGGCCGCGAGCGGCGTGATGAAACCCTGCTTTTCCAAACGTTCCAGGATCGCGTCGAGTTCCGCCGGCGTCATGTCGCACGCGGTCCCTCTCAACGCGCGCACGCCCACGACGGCGATGTCCTCCCGAGGCGTCTGGAACGTGCTGTTGGCAAGACTGACGAGAACAAGCTTCTCGGCCGGAGTGTCCGGCTTGGCCTGCCATGCCCATTTGATGACGCTGATCATTGTCTGCTCCTTTGTCGGTTGTGGTGTTCGCTCTGTTTTGAAAGTCTGTCGAGGGGTGCCGGACACGGCGTCGGCGGCGCGTTGCCGTTCGGCGCGCATGGCCGGCATGTCGCCGGCATGGCGGAGAAAGAAGAAAAGACCATGCCGGCATCCATCTCCACGTCACCGGGGTCCGGGAACGGCCGATGGACGATCATTTCCTGTACTTATCGATGACCGCGAGAATGTACGGGTAGTCGTCGATGCTCGGACCGAGGCCATGATGATGGTTCTCCAGGAAACGACGGATGTCGTTGCGGAGAGCGTCGGAGCCACGCGTCGCGGTAAGGCATTGACGGATCAGCATCTCCCAAGCCATGCGCTTGCATCGAGTCGTCACGTCCTGGCGCAGGCCCTCCATGTCGGCCGCGTACTTGTCGCTTTCCAGTTCCAACGGCTGGGTGCCGCCGGTCAACCATTCCTGATAACTGGACTTGTCTCCCGCCGGCGCGGACATGACGGTCGAATCGGGATCGCCGAACACGTCGGCTTCCTCGCAGAGTCGGTCGGCAAGGGCCGCGTTGTTCTCGTTGCGGATCCTTCTTCTCGCTTCGGTGGCGTCCAAAGCCTCGCGTTGCGGCGTCGTGTCCTTCCGCTTCCTGCGGCGTAGCGGCGCGTGGGTCATGCCGCTACGGTATTTGGGCCGCTCAGTACGCATCCACTCGCCCAACCGGTTGCCGATCAGCGTGTTCACGAACGCGCCCAATGGTTTGCGTTCCTCATAGGAGGCCCACCTGCGCAGGCCTCCCTTGAGCAGTTCCACGGCCACGTCGCACATAATCTCGTCAACGGCCCACGCGTATCCCCATTCGGAGAGTCTGCGGGCGACACGACGGCGGTTCTCGTCCAACGCGTCCTCCACTTCCCGCGGGGTCACGCCGTACCGCGTGTGGAAGTCCTTGTCGCTCATGCTGTGGTGTTCCATGGCTTAGAACCTTTCCGAATGCTCTCTTCTGATGCGGGCGAGATACCTTTTCGCGGTGCTGCCGCTCGCGGCCAGTCCCGCGTCCACTGCCTTCGACGCGGTCGGATTCTCGCCTTTAGCCGTAAGCTCGTCGATCCATGCGAGCCACGCCTCGTCATCGGCTCCGGCCTTGCCGCGTCGGCTGGTTTTCCCTGGCTTCGGCTTTTCCTCCGCCTGGGCGTCGTCGGTCTTCTCTTCCGGCCCGTCGGCCGGTTCCACGGCCGTCACGTCCGGTCCCACGGGTTCGGGAGCCGGCTCGTCCTGGCGTCCACGGTCGGGGCATCCCGCTCGTCGGTTGGATGGTGAGGGTCGGATGATGACTGGTTCACGCATCACCGGCTGCGGGATGGCGTGCTGTTCGACGGTCGGGTTGAGGCGTCGGCGGCTGGCGCTTCGGCCTCATCGGCTTTTGGGGCCGCATCGTCCTCCATGGCGGGAACGGATGGTCTGGAAGTCGAACAGGTCCGGAATCTCCGGCTTCGCCGGTTCAGCCGGTTCGGGAGCCGATGCCGGCGGTTCGGACGGGATGGCCGGGGCCGGCATGGCGGATGGTGCGGGAACGGGAGCCGGAACGTCAGTGTCTTCCATGACGGTCAAGCGACGGGAAGGACGGTGTTGATCTTGTCGAGACGGTCTCCCGCGATGATGACGATCAAATGGGTCGCGTACAGGAGTGCGACCGGGGGAATGCTCATGATGACCGGCGGCACCCATGCCGGCAGGTGGAACCCGGTGTTGAGCATCGCATGCAAAGCGTTGCCGGCGATGGAGAAGCTGCTGAACAGTACGAGTCCGACCCACGGATAGGCGCTGCCTCGGATGTGGCCCTTCTTGAATCCCCACGTGGCCCAGGTGCACAGGAGGATCGTGCCGTCCACGCACACCGGGCCACCCCAGCTCAGGTACGGGTTGATGCCGCATGCCACGAACACGAGACGCAGGCGTCGAAGCTCAACACGAACGCGATCAGGCCGATGATGATGCCGGCCGTGATGCCGGGCCACATTTTGACGCTTGACCTTTCGGCCCGCGCTTCCTCGTCTTTGGTGTATTTCATGATTCAGTCTTTTCTCTCTGCCGGTCCACGACCGGCGATGATGGTTGGTTCAGTGGCGGGGGAGCGGACCCATACCCCTTGGGTATCCGCCCGTCCGATCCCGGTCGCATGTCAGGCGGTGATTTCCTGGCAGACGATGGCGAGTTCGGTGCATCCGTCGATGAAACGCGACCAGTCGTTGTCGGTGTCATCAAGTTCCGCGTCCGCCCCGTCGAAGACGTTGTCGACGTCGATGTTCAGCAGGCGCAGCATCTTACACATGTCGCTGATGATGCCGAAGATGTTCGCGCCGCCACGGGAGACGATCTCGCTCACCGTGGAGCCTCCCGGCTGCCACTTGTCGGATTCCAGCAGATGCACCATCTCGTTGATGGCGCCGCGGGCGTCCGACGACTGGCTGACGAACGAGTCGATGTAGGAGCGGATGTCGGTCTCGCGGTTGCCCATGTCGAGGTCCAACGGCTGGTCGTCGTCGGCGTTGTCGAAATCGGTGTTGTCGATCTTGGCGGGTTCGAGTCCTTCGCTCATGCGACGCATCCTGTCCTTGCGGAGCGTGTCGGACACGGTGGATTGGGATACGTCGAGCATGTCGCGATGTCGGTCTGCTTGGCGCCTTCCTCGGAGAGTTCCACAATCTTCTTGCGGCGTTCCTCACTCGACATGCTGCCGGTGTCCACGGGGCGGAGTCTGCCATCCGCACTACGAACTTTACCCGTTGTGGGAGCGATGCCGGCCTTTGCTTTAGCGCGCCCGACAGTTTGGTGACTGATCCCAAGGAACACAGCGATT
>ENA-OQIR01000625-OQIR01000625.1-human-gut-metagenome-genome-assembly--contig:-NODE-625-length-14420-cov-1.775974_pt1 | contig 14420 bp, 20 predicted proteins | sample MGYA00242580_ERZ504745 | MGnify/ENA primary metagenome ERZ504745 (study PRJEB26092, sample SAMD00036214) | human gut metagenome | host: Homo sapiens | study: EMG produced TPA metagenomics assembly of... | reverse complement strand
ATGCACACCCCGGCGGAGATCATTTCTTTAGATGATGTAGAGAATACGGCCCGTTTGCTGGCCTCGTATATTATGGATAGGGGTGCCGTCGTGACTGATTTTAAGCTTTTAGAGGATCTTTGCCGAGCCCGGGGAATTTCCGGCCAGGAAGCGGCGGTGCGAGAGTTGATTATGGATCAGGTCAAGCCCTACGCGGACCAGATCACCCTAGATAACTTAGGAAATCTGCTGGTGTTCAAGCAAGGCGCTGAAAGGCCCAAAACGAAGCTTATGCTTTCTGCCCATATGGATGAGGTTGGCTTTATTGTCACCCATGTTACAGAGAATGGCTTTTTGAAGGTGGCTCCGGTAGGAGGAATCGACAAACGAGTGGTGCCTGGCAAGCGGGTGCTGGTGGGAGATCAGGGGATTCCCGGTGTAATTGGGATTCAGCCAATTCATTTGTCCAAGTCTGAGGAGCGGGAGAAAACCCTGCCGTTTGACCAGCTTGCGGTGGATATCGGCGCCTCCAGCCGCGAGAATGCCTTGGACCATATCGCCTTAGGGATATGGTCACCTTTGCCTCGGTGTTTGATTTCAGCGGCGGCATAGTGAAGTCCAAGGCAATCGACGACCGTGCGGGATGCGCTATGCTCATTGAGCTTTTGAAAGAGGAGCTTCCCTTTGATCTGCACTTTTCCTTTGTGACGCAGGAGGAGGTAGGCTGCCGGGGTGCTAAAGCGGCGGCCTACAGCGTAGCGCCGGAGGCCTGTATTGTGGTGGAATCCACTACCGCCGCCGATATTGCCGGTGTAGAGGAGGAAAAGCAGGTATGCCGCGTTGGCGGGGGAGCGGTAATTTCCTTTATGGACCGCAGTACAATTTATGACCGTGGCTATTTCCGGTTAGCCCAGCAGGTGGGAATTAGGGCTGGGGCTAAGGTACAGATAAAGCAGGCGGTAGCCGGCGGAAATGATGCCGGGGCGATCCACGTGAGCAGAGGCGGCGTCCGGACGATAGCGGTATCGCTGCCCTGCAGGTATCTCCATTCAGCCGTCGGTCTGATCGCCCAGGAGGATTACGAAAGCGCGAAAACGACAGTGCGGGCTTTGGCGGAAGCCATTGTGTCAGGAGAGGCGCTGTGATTCGTCTTTTGGGAAAAGAGCAGATTCCGCAGCTTTGCCGTTTTTGCTCGGGGAACCCCTTTGGATGCAGAATCGCTTCTCTGGCTTTAGCCTATGGAGCGGATAGCGGCTTTGCCGAATTTTGGCTGCAAACCACAGAAAGCGGACAAGCCTGCGGGGCGGTTTCCCGTCTGAACGGCGCCGTGACGGTACAGATTTCCTCTGCCGCTGACCAGGAGGAATTAGAGGAATTTTTATCCCACATCGGGTATGGAACGGCCTTGTGGGAATCCAGCCTGCGGGAAAGCGCCGGCGAGGTGATGGAATGGGCTGGAAAGGGTGTGGCCGCCCGAATCGCTGGAGAATTCTTTTTTTCAGAGGCCCCGGCTTTGTCTCAGGTTTACGACCTACTGAAACAGTGCGAGGATGAGAGCTTCCGGGTGCCCGAATTTGACGCGTTTTATGTGGATACCTCTCATCGTCTCCGCCATCAGACCGCAAGACTTGCCGCACTGGAGCATAAGGGAAGGCTTTTGGCCTGCGGCTTTTCACTGTGGGAAACACCGGATTCCGCCGTGCTGGGCGCAATTGCAGTAACGCCTCAGTCCAGAGGAAGAGGCTTGGGCTCAGCAGTGGTGCTCCATTTGCTGGAGCAGCTGGAGGGGAAAAGGGTGTATCTTTTTCGGTCCAATGGAAAAAACGAAAAATTTTATCAGCGTTTAGGGTTTACCCATAGAACATATTTTAAGGAAGGGACAGGAACAGATGTCAGAATTTTTTCACATAGATCCTAGAATCGAAAAGGCGGCTCAAAAGGCCTTGGAGCTCTGCCGGGAGTCTTTCCTGAAGATCGAGGAAATTACGGAATACAATCAGCAGAAAATGCTGGCGGCCTTTGCGAAGGCTGGCGTCAGCGAAAGCCATTTTGCAGCCTCTACGGGCTACGGCTATGGTGACCGGGGGCGGGATGCTCTGGACCAGGTTTACGCAATGGCGTTCCAAGCGGAGAATGCGTTGGTGCGGCACAATTTTGTCAGCGGGACACACGCTTTAACGGTGGCTCTCTTTGGTGTGCTTCGTCCGGGAGATACCATGCTCAGCGTTACCGGAATCCCTTATGACACCTTGCGGGGCGTCATCGGCTTAGAAGGAGATTCCAGCGGCTCGCTGAAAGAATTTGGAATCCGGTATGAACAGGTGGAATTGAAGGAGGACGCGGCCTGGACTTGACGCGATTGCTAAGCGGGTAAAGCCTGGGTTAAAAATGGTATATTTACAGCGCTCCCGTGGATACAGCCTGCGGCCGTCTCTATTTGTAGAAGAAATTGAGAGGACTGCTAAGCTGGTGAAATCTCAGGCGCCGGATTGTATTGTCATGGTGGATAACTGTTACGGCGAGTTTGTAGAAAAGACCGAGCCCACCAGCCGCGGTGCGGATTTAATGGCAGGCTCCCTGATTAAAAATCCCGGAGGCGGCGTCGCGCCTACCGGTGGTTATATCGCCGGGCGGGCGGATTTGGTGGAGCAGTGCGCTTACAGGCTGACCACGCCTGGAACCGGCCGGGAGATCGGAGCTACATTGGGACAGAATCGAGAACTTTTTATGGGTGCGTTTCATGCGCCGCATGTCACCGGAGAGGCGCTGAAAACTGCGGCGTTTGCCGCCGCCTTATACGAGCTTTTAGCTTCGAGGTTACGCCCCGGTTCAGTGATCCGCGAGCAGATATTATTCAAGTGATGAAGCTGGGCAATGAAAAATCCTTGGTCGCTTTTTGTCAGGGAATTCAAAAAGGAGCGCCGGTAGATTCCTTCGTGACACCGGAGCTTGGGACATGCCAGGTTATGACAGCCAGGTAATCATGGCGGCCGGTGCTTTTACCTTGGGTGCTTCGATTGAGCTTTCCGCCGACGCCCCTTTGCGGGAACCCTACGCGGCTTGGATGCAAGGCGGACTGAACTTCCACAGTGGGAAATTAGGAGTTATGCTGGCAGCCCAAGCAATGCTGGAAAATGGCACGCTGAAATTTTAATGAATATAAAACTTGCTTTTTTGCTTACCTTTGTGTATAATAAATTAGTTATCAAATATGGCCTTTGGGCCATAGGTATGCGGGTATGGCGGAATTGGCAGACGCGCTAGATTTAGGTTCTAGTGGGAACCCCCGTGCAGGTTCAAGTCCTGTTACCCGCACCATGTGAACAGAGGTTGAAATTTGGAACTCAAAAATGAGACATCCAGATTTCGACCTCTTTTTCTATGCCGAAAACCGAGGATTCAAGCCACGTTTTCGTGATTGCCCTCTTTTCTAGAAATGGGACATCCAAAAGCAAAAATCGAAAAATCGCAATGTAAAAATGAAAATAGACCAAATCCGAACCCGGAATTCTCATATTCTTGAGGATTCCTTTTCTTTTATCCAGTAATCCTGCTCTGCCTGTTCCGGAGTTTTATATTGCAGGGTGGAATGAGGACGTTCGGTATTGTAGAAGGCAATAAAATGGGCAATTCCTCTCATCAGATCCGCTTCCGACGTATAGAGCCTGCGGTATAGTTCTTCCTTCTTGAAAATGGAGAAGAACGCTTCTGCGACTGCATTGTCGTGGGGGCGAGCTGTTCGAGAAAAGGACTGTTCTACTCCAAAGTCCTCCAACAGGTGAACGAACGCATGGGACATATACTGCGTTCCACGATCACTATGGAACATGAGCTCTGCCTTTGGTTGCCTATCTGCGTAGGCCTGTTTAAAAGTCTTTGTAAGCAGTTGGGCACTGCTTTTGTGCGAGATTCGATAGGAAATTACCTTCCGTGAAAACAGGTCTATGATGACGCAGAGATAATAATACTTGTCATGAAATTTGAAAACAGTGACATCACTGACCCAGACTTGATTCGGCCGTTTGGTTTGGAACTGCTGCTGCAGGAAATTCCTGTTCTGTCCTTTCTCCCATTTTTTATATTCTTTCTTTGCAGTAGTGCTGACACTGCTGATTCCTAACTCCTTCATAAGCTGAGAAACATACTTTTTGCTGGTTTTGACTCCTTGATTTTGGAGGATAGCGGTGATCTTGCCCGCCCCATAGATTTGTTCGCTGCCGTCATAAATGCTCTGAATCCGCATTTTCAACTCCGCCCTCCGCTTTGCCGCAAGTGTATCGCCTTTCTTATTGCGGAAAATATGGTTGTAGAAAGTACGCGTGAGACCTCTAGGGCGTCGCACAGGGTATGAACGCTGAACTGTCCGTAAAGCAGCTCCATGGCCTTGAGTTTTTCCTGCAAAGGCGAGGAAACAGTACAACTGACCGTCTTTAAAACCTGAATCATATTCTCCAATTTGCTAATCCTTCTTTTCATGTATAGGAATTCTTGTGGGGTGATGACATTGTCTGTATCGGTTACCGTCTGTTGGTAGTCTTGTATCCAGCGATAGAAGGTACTACGGGGAATTTGGTTCTCGTTACAGATTGAAAGCACTGTTTCTCCGTCCTGGTAACGTTTCACGAAGGCCATCTTCTCTTCTTTGGTGAATTTCATGGGGTTACCCTCCTCGTGTGTTTTATAGGGACATGGTAACATGAGGAGCACAGGGATTTGAAATCACTGTTCATTCGCTAAGAAGGAGCATAGAGAGACACCGGCAACTTGTGTGCTACCGGTGTCTCTCTGCCTGCTTTCCTCGTTGAAAAATGGGAGAATTTGTGGTATAATGCAAAAGTATTCATTTAATTGCGGCCAGTTTCCCAGACATTGGTTATCTATATTTGGGTTTTCCGTATCTAGGCAAGCTGTATCCGGCTCGTCCTCGCACGGATGCCACGTGTCCGGGGATGGGGCGTCTCGTAGATGGCATACTCTACATCCACGATCTTGCCCTTTCTGTCTCGGAGACGGTTGCGGACTATGTACCCAGCCCACTCCAGTTTCTTCAGAGCGGAATCAATGCTGTCCGTGCCCTCCTTGCAGATTTTTGCAAGGCCTCTGGTGGTGTAGTTCCAGTCCTCCGGCAAGGACAGCATCATGGAGAGCAGCCCTTTGGATTTCAACGACAGCCCCGCGTTGCGCAGGTGGTGGTTGGACATCACCGTGTAGTCGCGGGTTTTCTCAATGTAGAATACCGCCATGGTATCACCTCCTTTCGGCGGTCTAAAAAATGTTGATTTTCGGGGAAAAGGTGGCCTCTATGCCGCCCGGATACCTCGGTGGGGAAACCCTATGGGCGGCGGTCTTTCGGCTGACTGTGGGAGAAAAAACAAGGGATTTTCGACTCCTTTCGAAGCAGTTTTGAAGAGACAATGTTTTACTCATTGAAGTCAAAATGCGATTGAAAAAACGAAAACTTAATTTGAGGTGAAAACGCCACGAGAATACCCCGTGGCGTGCAAAAAGAATATTATTCGATTGATGAAACAAGAGATGTACGATATAATAAATATAAAATGTGAAACCAGCAAACTTTTACTGTATTAAGGAGAAAAATGAAAGCTTATGTACTTTTAAGTGGCGGGATTGATTCCATGTCATGCGTAAATTTCTATAAAACTCTTGGTTACGAAGTAGAATGCATTTTTTGCGATTATGGCCAGCCAGCATCAATTCCAGAAAAACAGGCATCAAAGAAAATAGCGGCATATTTTGAAGTTCCATACGAAACGATTGAAGTAAGGAATATAAATATTCCCCAATGTGTTGAGATCTGCGGTCGTAATGCGCTTCTTGTATGGACAGCATTTCGAAAATAGGATTTGGCACATATAAAATCGTGCTTGGAACCCACGCAGGCACCGAATATCCCGATTGCTCCTCACATTTTATAGATGCAACTAATAGGGTTTTCGATGTTTATACGAACGGAACCGTTATATTGGAGCGCCTTTTATAAACTGGCAGAAAGCTGATATTGTTGCATACTGCCGAACAAATTCGCTGCCATATCATTATACATATAGTTGTGAAATGGGGAGTGTACCTCCATGTGGTCGGTGTTTATCATGTTTAGATAGAAGGGAGTTTCTTCATGGTTGACTTTGCTCCTTTATTTCCACTGCTTGTCCCTTCTTTTTCAAGCAAAGGAAATCTGTTACTTCCCCAATCTGATGGGAAATACATATCAGATAATTATAGTTTGTTGCAGGAAATGGATTTGCGAGTTTCAAAGTCATACTTGATCAGTGCATATGATATATATTATGGTTTGATGCCACAAAACCCCAATGATATGCCTGAGACAGAATACTTGTTCATTGATAGCGGCGGATACGAAACAAATGATAGTTTTGATCTAAGTGAACGAAACAAGTTTAATTATAAAGTGATGCCTTGGGATAAAGATAAAATGAAAGCGATTTATCGCAAAGTTACTGACTGTTCCAAATTTCAGAACGCGGTCACTATTCTATCTATTAACGATACAATAGGTCCGTTTGAGTAGCAACTAACAGAAGCTGTTTCTTTAAGCCAAGAGTTCCCAAATGCAGTAATTAACTTTATAATTAAAATATGTTTTCCTTTTGAACATTTACTGGATAAAATTGATCAAACGAAAAATTACCTTCAATCTATACAAATTATTGGCATCACTGAAAAAGAATTAGGTTATACAGTGCGGGATAGATTAAAAAATCTGATTCAGAATAAAAAACGGCTCAGTTCAAGCGGCTGGAATGGAAGTATTCATATATTTGGAGGGCTAGAACCCAATTTAGCTAAACTTTACTATCTTGCAGGTGCAGATATTTTTGACGGACTCTCTTGGCAACGTATGTTTTATCGAAATAATGCCTCTCTATATAATCCAGAATCTTTTTATATCTCACTTCCTGAACATGAAAATAAGTTCTTAATGATGGTTGATAACCTTTCGATACTTCAAGAAGTTAGCAATAATTTATCAACGCTATTTGATATGCGAACAACTAAGATGAATCTTCTGGAGTCAAACCTTGTGTCCAAGGATATGACTATTAAAGAACTTCTAGATATAATGGAGGTTTGAATATGGGCGGTAGTGGCGGATTCTCTGGATATGGATCCATTAGCGCAAAGGCGCAAATGCTAGCAAGTGAAACAGGAACCCAATCCTCACAGCGAGAAATAGAAATAAATGAGTTTCTAGAGGCATTACTTAAAGATTTTAACAGCAGAGATACTGACGCCATCCAAACACATTTGAAAGAAATTGAAAAAGTTCTTGGAAGAGAAATTGATGGTTTGGATGCAATCCTTTTTGGCGGGTCTATTTCTAAAAAAACATTTATTGAGGGAACTAGCGATGTAGATGCACTAGTGTTTATGGATAGTACCAAGTACAAGAACGTCAGTCCTAAAGGACTGCAAGAAGATTTTTTCAAATTGCTCCAAACTCGGTTCCCTCATACAGAGATCAGTAAAGGAGAACTTGCTGTAACTGTAAAATTTTCTGATTATGAGATTCAGTTACTTCCTGCATTGCGAGAAAATGGAAGGATTAGGATTGCAAATAGAGAAAACAAGGGATGGTCACCACCAATCAATGTTTCTGCATTTACAAGGAGGTTAACAAAGATAAATCAAATTAACGGCAAAAAAGTTGTACCAGTTATTAAATTAGCTAAGAATCTCTTTAGTAGACTACCTCAACAGTATCAATTATCCGGCTATCATGTTGAAGCATTGGCTGTTGATGCGTTCGCCACATATAATGGTCGATATACATTATACGATATGACAAAGCACCTTCTTGATTATTCAACTAAGCGTGTTCTTACTCCTATGAATGATGTAACTGGACAATCAGGAGTTATCGATAGTTATCTTGGTGCTACAAATAGTCTACATCGTCAGCACCTATCACATTACATAAGAGATATAGCGGGACGTTTTTCTGGATCAGATGCAACTTCAGTAACAAAAGAATTATTTAGTTAAATGGTGGTAAAGATGAGCGACAAAAGTGCGGGTTTAGATATAGCCAATAATAAAAAAAGAATATTTGACCAAATGGCTTCCATGCATTTTAGACTTAGTGACGAATATAAGCACTTCGCTTGCATCGAAGATGCCATAGAAATTATTGTTTCCGTTGCTTTGTGCGGTATAACATTTTTAGATTTCCAAGAATACTTTAACATTACTATCCAGAAACCCACTTTAATTGTTGGGTGTATATCAATATTTTTACTGGCCTTTACATTAATTAAGCAAAGTGTTGGACATAAGCAATTATGCGAAAAACATCAAATAGCAGGAAAAATGTATTCACAGGCTAAACTTGACATTGCAACAAAGATTTCTGAATGGAAAGCAATAGAAGTTTCTACTGAAGATATTTTAAACTACATTGATAGTCATTTTAGTTCTCTTAACGATTTGCCTCAAATTCCAGAAAAACACTTTAATAGACTTAAACACTGGCATCAAGCGAAAGTTGAAATGAGCAAATTTTTAGATGCTCATAAAAATGATTTCTGGCTTATCTGCAAGATAAAATTTAGGTTCTTCCGCAATTAAATGCAAAAAAGAGAGCCATAGTCTTATGGCTCTCATATTACTTATTCCGTTTCGTCGTCCAGCCCCTCCATCTTCAGCCAATCCTCAAAGGACTTTCTGGAGATGCGGATCATGTTGTCAATGCGGATCGTCTTGAACAATCCGGAGTTAGCGAGTTTATAGGCCGAAGCGCGGCCGATACCGAGAATGGCTGCGATATCATTCACGGTGTATGTCCTGCTTTGGGGTGTCCTTTTTTCGTTGGTGCTCATAAAATGATCCTCCCTGCTAATAGCATTTTGAAATGGCCCCTGGAAGCCTCTGTCACAAGGGATTCCTGCTAATACCTTGCTAATACGACATTTGAAAAGCCGTTGTAAGGCAGCATGTTTCAGGGGAATTTGTGCAAATTGACCTGCCTCCAGGCAGTACAATTTGCGAAGAAAAAGCACGGGAAGATATGATATGAACAATTTACGAAATGATACGCCGTACTCCTAAACCATAGGCTGGAAAGTCGGTTCGCTTGAGTGCGCGCTACACCGTCTGTTTGCTTGTCAACGCACGCACGACGGTTTAACTTGCCACCAAGCTATTTTGGTAAAAGTACTGTGGGTATCTTTTTTGTCAACACAACCCAAGTTAAAAGCTACATTTTGAGAAATCAGAATGTAGCTTTTTCATGTTTTCAAGCAGAAAGATGCCCTCTATGCTATACTGTTAGCATGGAGGGATTTTTATGATACCAAAAACGATTAAATACTATGGAAAGAAGGGACTGTTCGATTTAGTTCTAGCAAAATCATTGAGTCGATTCGGACGTGATACCGTCGAAATATTAACACAGGAAACAAATGAATGTTGATTTGCATGCAGACGATCGAGGATATTGATACTATGAAGATGAATTCATGATAGGACTCATCTTTTTTGCTATCGCTTTTTCGCGACAATTGTGCTATTATTATAATAATAACGTTAAAGGTAGGCGGTGAACCTCTTGAAAACAAATGCAAAAGTGGATAAACAGCCTTTTGCTAAACGGCATCCAAAACTGAATTTGTTATTGGGATTAGGCCTACTGTTATTCTTTATTGGCATACTTATTTTTGTCGTATATATTGCTGGCAAATACATCATCGTTGGTGTGACTATTGCTGTAAATTGGTTAACCTCTCTTACCTCAAAACTTGATGCAGTTATTATAGTTGCTTTAATTACTGGATGTGTTTCTATTGTTAGCGTTTTGATAAGTTCAATTGTTGCAAAACGTATTGAATATAACCGAAGTCGTCAAGAATATCTTGCCAAAAAACGCGAAGAACCCTATGGGCAGTTTGTTGATATGATTTATAAAATTCAACAGAATACCAAACAGAAAGGTAGTTATACGGAAAAGCAAATGCTAATGGATATATCACAATTTTCAAAGCAAATTACTTTGTGGGGATCTTCTAGTGTTGTAAATAAGTGGGTTGAATTTCGAGAAAATGGCTCCAACCCGGAATTTGCACAAAAGAACCTATTAGTACTGGAAGATATAATGAATGAAATGCGTAAAGACCTTGGACTAAAGAAAACGAAAAAGGGAAATCTTCTTGCATTCTTCATAAATGACATTAAGACTGCGATAAAAAAATGAAGTAAATAAAGGTCGAAATTTGTAACTCAAAAATGCTAACAGTTCTATTCCGAACCCGAAATTCTCAAATTTCACTTTGGTTGACGGGTATCTTTTTTGTAGCGTAAACCCATAACGAGTGTTCATAACGGATTTGAGTTATGGACACTCGTTTTTTATATCAATTGCTTCCTTTCATATATGTATAGAGCAGGATTAATCCCGCTCTTTTGTTTTATGCAGTTTGGCTACATATTTGACCGCAACACTCATTAGGGTGGCTGCCTTGTATCAGCTTCTGTGCTGTCTGAAGCTTAACCTTTCGGGCTGAAGTAGATTAGGAGGACAAATTAGAAATTTTTTTATAGCTTTTATAAGGGAAGATTCTTGCGCAGTTAAAATTTATATACAGAATGGTCGAGCGTGAAATTGTAATCGCCTTTTATTAAAAAGCGGGTTAGAAACGCTGGGCCGATTGACAAAAAAATGAGAACGGCAATATACTGAGAACAGCATCATTAGCATTGTAATTATTTGAATTCTGGCGGATTAAATCAGGAATGTTTTGCGAGTAAACATTTAGCCCTCACAAAATATTCCCAAGGAAGGAATCTTAAAAATGACCTTACCGGAAGCAGCTCATTGCTTATCGATTGACTTAAACACAGTTATCGCTAGATTCAGCGGTAATGAGGCTCTTTATCTTCGCTTTTTAAGAAAGATGCCTATGGATCCGACGTATTTTCTTTGGTTGAAGCAGTAGAAAAGAAGGACTACTCTTTGATTGAAAGGGAAGCTCATACATTAAAGGGAGTAGCCGCTAACTTGGGTTTGGACTCGCTGCGGTACGCAAGCGATGGATTAGTGCAGGCTGTTCGGCGAAAAGAATATGACGAGATTCCCGCTCTGTTTGAAATCATCAAGACGGCTCATGAGAAAATGGTGGAAGTTTTAAGCCAGTTAGATTAGCAGCGGATAGGGCTTTCTAAAAACAAAGCATCGTTCAGGCCGTTGACGCACGAAAGCCATTGTTTCTGTATTCAAATAAAAATGCATACTAAAAACAGTTTTTTCTTTGTGGAAAAAATTATTTGTTTTGTAATTTATGGCCCTAGACTGAATAAATTTAATGTAAAAGAATTAAGGAGGATGCTTTTATGAACAGTTACATTGGACATCCCTCCCAGCTTTCCGGCGTGGAGGAATACAGGCTGATCGGCGGAAAAGGCGACGGAATGCGTCTGTTGCAAGTTCGCAACGGATTAGGCTGGAGTTCACTGTCTCTCCGGACAGAGCCGCCGATATTACCAGGCTCTCCTATGAGGGCGTCAATTATTCCTACATATCTCCCAGCGTATGTGGCTCCCGCGTATTATGACCAACAGGAGTTTGGCTTTTTAAAATCCTTTACCTGTGGATTTTTGACTACCTGCGGTTTGTCCAATATCGGCGTGCCTACGGAAGATGAAAGCGGTAAAACGGGACTTCATGGTACTATTTCCCATATTCCTGCGGATCACATATATTACACAGAGGATGATGATAAGATTGTGCTCCATGCTGCCATATCAGATGGAGAAATTTTCAAGCAGAAGCTTGTGCTCCATCGGGAATTGGTATGTAGCAAGAAGGAAAACAAGCTGCAAATCAATGACACGGTGACAAATGAAGGCTCGCGAACCGAGCCCTTGTCTATTTTATATCACATGAATTTGGGATATCCGCTGTTAGATGAAAATGCGAAGCTGGAAACCACTGCGGTTAAGGTGGAGGCCAGAGACGCACGGGCACAGGAGGGTATCGATACCTGGGACACTTTTCTTACCCCACAGCCAAATTTTGAAGAGCAATGCTATTATCATACTTTTGAAGGCCTTTGGGCGAGCGCTAAGCTTACCAACTCAAAAATTGGCAAGGGGCTCGAAATCAAATGCGACACCTCCACGCTGGATACGATGGTCGAGTGGAAAATGATGGGGGAGCGGGACTATGTGTTAGGAATTGAACCCACTAATAACCGTCTGCTTGGCAGAGGTGAGCTGAAAAAGCAAAATCTGTTAAAATATATAGAGCCTGGCGAAGCGGTGTGTTTTCGCATTGAGGCGAATTTTTACCGCGTATAATCAGTGCCGTTCGTTTTATAGAGCAGGCTTTAACCAGAATAGAAGCCAGGCCCGGAAGGAAATCCCTTCCGGGCCTGGCTTCTGTGGACAGAGTATTTCACACAAAGGTTGCCTTAGGCAGTCAATAAAAATATTTTTAATTGATATCAACGACTGAACCTAGCGCTTTGTTAGCAGTTAAGTTAGCACAATAAGTTAGCACAAAGCCAACGGAAGCGGTAGGCGATATTAAATGATATTGCAATAATTTTCCGGGTCCACTCGAGTGAAAAAGTGCTCGCAGGCAGATGCAGAGATTTATTCCATAAATAAAACTCATGGTTGCCGGGCCATTCCCGATAAGTAAAGGGAATATCCACATCCTTCATAAAATCTTTTAGCTTAACACTCATATCATGAATAAAGTCCTCTGTACCGCAGGTGACAAAAATATCCGGTTTAAGCGTTTTTTCTCACATTCCTTTGCCAGAACCCGCACGTCGTTTTCTTCCATTTTTCCAGATTCATGCCCCAGATCGCCTGCAGCTCAGTGTAGTCCATTTGATCGCCTAAATACTTTTCTAGATCCTGTAAAATGCAGGCGGGAGAAAACGCCGCGCATCCGGCATACTGCTCCGGATACTTCAAAGCGCATTTCAAAGCGCCGTAGCCGCCCATAGAAAGTCCCATAATGTATGTATCCTCCCGTTTGGGAGAGATGGGAAAAAGCTTTTTGCACAGAGCGGGAAGCTCCTGAGAAATATAAGTAAAGTAAGCGGGGCCAAATTCCATGTCGGTGTAAAAGCTTCGCTGAACCTCGGGAATTACAAAGATCAGATTGTAGGCTTTCGCCAGAAGCCAGACCTGGCTCCCATCGCTCCAGTCATCCGTGTTGCCGGACAAGCCGTGCAGCAGATAAACCACCGGATAGCGGTCGGTAGACTGTAAGGTGTCTGGAATGATAACCGTTAACTTGGTTTCATTTTAATGCTTCTGAGCGAATTGTACCTCTAAAACTTGCCATTGCTGCTCCACATCCTTTTTCATTTTTTTACCTTCTGCTGCCTGCCGGCTTTTTTCGAGGGCCGGTTTACCAGCAAATAATTGAGCTCAGCGCCCATAATCAGCGTAATCGCGCTGAAATAAAGCCAAAGCAATAAAACGATCGCCGCGCCGATAGAGCCGTATACTACCGAATATCGGCCCATATTTTCCACGTAAAAGGCAAAGCCGATAGAAAACACCAGCCAGGAAAGCAGTGAGGCGAAAGTACCGGGCATAACCTGGCGCACCGTGTACAACCGGTTTGGAACCAGGTAATACAGCGTCAGCAGCACCATAAACAATACTGCGGCCAAAATAACGAAACGCAGCAAATTCCACAGGCTGATAGAGCCATATCAATGGGGATCCAGCCGGAAAGCCAGGTCAGCAGATTTTTTCCGAAGGTCATCAGCCAAGGGCCACGAATACGATCACAATCAAAAAAATAGTAGTGAGAAAAACGTGAAGCTGATGACGCCAGAAGGAAAATTTAGATTTTACCCGGTAGGCCCGGTGGATCGACTGCAAAAGACAGTTGACTGCCCGCATGGTAAAATAAATAGTGAACACGAAGCCGAACAGAAGCAAAGACGCGTTTTTGATTTCAGATATATGAGAGAGGTAAGAGTTGGCCAGCTCGATGATATCCACTGGAATCAGCCCTTGAAGCTTTCCACCGTGAGGTCGGGCAGATCCAAAAAGCTGATGATGGAGCTGATGAGTATCAGAAACGGAAACAAGGAAAAAATCAGATAGTAGGCCAAAGCGGCGGCTGAGCGCCCTACGTTGTCGCTGAAATACCGCTTGATCAGGCTTTGTACAGTGGAGGGCCTTTTTCGGTAAGTGACGAGATGAAAATGATAGCGTTTCAATGAGCCACCCCTTTTTTCGCTTAGACTCTTTGTTTAAACTTAGTATACCAAAAGGCAGCGGAATTTAAAAGCTTCATTTGCCGTATTTTACAGAAAAGGAGCAGCAAAGCCGGGAGAATTATTCTCCCGCTTTTGTCATTTGCCATTAATTCTGTTTTTCTGTGAGGACTACAGCAGCGCGGCAGTTACCGCAGCCCATAGTTGGGACCCTTTACT
>ENA-OQIR01000624-OQIR01000624.1-human-gut-metagenome-genome-assembly--contig:-NODE-624-length-14460-cov-4.090281_pt1 | contig 14460 bp, 16 predicted proteins | sample MGYA00242580_ERZ504745 | MGnify/ENA primary metagenome ERZ504745 (study PRJEB26092, sample SAMD00036214) | human gut metagenome | host: Homo sapiens | study: EMG produced TPA metagenomics assembly of... | reverse complement strand
CACAATCTGCACGCCCCACTTTGCGGTATATTTTTGCCGAATTCGGTTGCCGTAGCCCGCTACGACACCCTCATCCGGGCAAAATCTCCCACAAATTGTGACATACATCTTGCGGAAAGCATTTTCCAGACACGCTCTAACATCATAAGAGTACACAATAAAGAAAGAGAGGAAATAATATTATGAGTTTCAGAGAAGTAAAAGCAGAAGAACTGACAATGAATCCATTTACCAAGATTGGAAAGGAATGGCTGCTGATCACAGCCGGAAATGAAGAAAAATGCAATACCATGACAGCAAGCTGGGGTGCAATGGGTGTTATGTGGGGAAAGAACGCAGTGACAGTGTATATCCGTCCTCAGAGATACACCAAGGAATTTGTGGACAGGGAAGATACATTTACAATTTCTGTTCTGGGAGAAAAATATCGCAAGGCATTAAATTATTGCGGAAAGGTTTCCGGAAAAAATGCGGATAACAAGATTAAAGAAGCAGGACTGACTCCTTACTTTACAGACGGAACAGCCGGAATTGAAGAAGCTGACATGATCATGGTCTGCAAAAAAATGTATCATGATGAGATTAAACCGGAATGCTTTGATGCCGGGGAAAACGACGGTAAGTGGTATCCGCAGAAAGACTACCATACCATGTATATTGCAGAGATCCTGAAAGTTCTTGTCAGAGAGTAAAAAATGCATTACAAACAGTAAAAAAGAGGTAGTTTAATGAAAGACAAATTAAACAGATTCATGCAGGGGCGTTATGGAGTGGATAATTTTGCAAGATTCACTCTCGGTGTGGCACTTTTCGTCATTGTTGTAGGTTCTTTTATGAGACAAAACGCAGCCGGAGGCGTTCTGGATACAGTTGGATTTATTCTTATCATTTATACATATTTCAGAATCCTTTCCAGAAATATCTCTGCACGATATGCGGAAAACCAGAAATATCTGGGATATACTCAGAAAATCCGTAGCTGGTTTACCAGAGAGAAAAATATGATGGAGCAGAGAAAAACACATCATATCTATACCTGCCCGGGTTGTGGACAGAAAATTCGTATTCCCAGAGGAAAAGGACAGAAGGTAGAGATTGAATGTCCGAAATGTCATGAGAAGTTTATCAAAAGACGTTGATTTGCTGCAAACACGCTCTGGCAGATCATCATAAGTTATGGGCTGGAGGAATTATGTTTGGTTATATAGTAATGAATAAGCCTGAAATCAAGTTTAAAGATTTTGATCTGTACAGATCTTTTTACTGTGGATTGTGCAGAGAACTCAAAAGTAAATATGGAATATCAGGACAGATTTCTCTGACTTATGATATGACATTTGTGGTGATTCTTCTCAGTGCGCTTTATGAGTCGCCCACACAAAAGGGAAGCACAAGATGTATCATTCATCCAGTCTGTAAACAGCCGGTCAGAAGAAATACAGTGACAGAATATGCGGCAGATATGAATGTACTTCTTACTTATTATAAATGCCGGGACGACTGGAGGATGAAAAAAAAGTAACTGCTCTTGGTTATTCAAAAGTTCTTCAGGGAAAAGTGAAAAAACTGGATCAGAAATATCCGGATAAATCCCGAAGAATACAGAAGCTTCTCAGTGAATTGTCTGAGATGGAGAAATCCGGAGAAAAAGACATTGACAAAATGGCGGGCTGTTTCGGAAAAATTATGGAAGAGATTTTTGCATGGAAACAGGATGTATGGGAAGATACTCTGCGCAGAATGGGATTTTTTCTTGGCAAATTTATTTATCTTCTGGATGCATACGATGATGTGGAAGAGGATATAAAAAATAAAAATTACAATCCTTTTTCAGAACAATATATAATAGAAGGGTTCGATGAGCAGGTACGCCGGATTCTGATCATGATGATGGCGCAGACCTGCAGGGAGTTTGAGAAACTTCCTATTATAAAATACACTGATATTTTAAGAAATATTCTTTACTCAGGGGTATGGTGTCGGTTTGAGGTGATACATAAGAAGAGAAAAGAAGCAGGAGAGAAAGATAATGATTGATCCGTACAGTATACTGGGGATTTCCAGAGATGCATCCGATGAGGAAGTGAAGAAGGCATATCGTAAGATGAGCAGAAAGTATCATCCGGATGCCAATATTGACAATCCGAATAAAGAACAGGCTGAGGAGAAATTCAAGCAGGTTCAGCAGGCTTATGAGCAGATTATGAAGGAAAGAGAGCAGGGAATCGATTACGGGAATTATGGCAGCAATAATTACGGTGGTTTTGGCGGATTTTCCGGACAGGCAGACTCTGGCTATCAGGATGAAGAGTCTATGCGCAGGCAGGCGGCAGCAATTATATCCAGAGCGGTCATTATCGTGAGGCTGTGAATGTTCTGCAGTCACTTTCACAGAGGAACGGACAGTGGTATTATCTGTCTTCCATGGCAAACATGGGACTTGGAAATAACGTAAATGCATTGAATGATATTAAGCAGGCTATCCGTCTGGAACCGGATAATGTACAGTATCAGATGGTTTTGCAGCAGATGGAAGGCGGAGAAAACTGGTATCAGGAGATGCAGAATCCTTTTGGAGGTATGCCGACAGGCGGTGATGATTATTGTATGAAGCTGTGCCTGGCAAATATGGCATGCAGTCTGTGCTGCCCGGGAAGCGGCATATTTTGCTGTTAAAACGTTATTGTTCACTCCGTTCTCAGTAACGTAGCCAAAATTCATTCCAGATTGCCTGCGGCAATAGAATTTTGGTAATAATTGGATTGACAATTAAAAGTGAAAATATTACTATAGTAAAGTGATAATGTGCAACTGTAATGATATGCAACAGTTGCGAACATATAATTAAGGTTACAGGAGGAAATCATAATGAGTATTCGTATTGGTATTTTAGGCTACGGCAATCTTGGCCGCGGTGTAGAGTGCGCAATCAAACATAATCCGGATCTGGAGCTTGTTGCTGTATTTACACGTCGTGCTCCGGAAACTGTTAAAATCCTTACAGAGACAGCAGCGGTATATTCTGTCAATGATGCCGAAAAAATGAAAGATAAGATAGATGTACTTATCATCTGTGGCGGAAGTGCAACAGATCTTCCGAAACAGACACCGGAATATGCGAAGATGTTTAATGTAATTGACAGCTTTGATACACATGCAAGAATTCCTGAGCATTTTGATTCAGTAGATGCAGCTGCAAAAGAAAGCGGTCATATCGGAATTATTTCAGTGGGCTGGGATCCGGGAATGTTCTCACTGAACCGTCTCTATGCAAATGCAATCCTTACAAACGGAAAGGATTATACATTCTGGGGCAAGGGTGTAAGCCAGGGACACTCAGATGCAGTACGCCGTATCAAAGGTGTAAAAGATGCAAAACAGTATACAATTCCTGTTGAAGCAGCACTGGAAGCAGTGAGAAACGGAGAAAATCCGGATCTTACAACAAGACAGAAACATACAAGAGAATGCTTTGTAGTTGCAGAGGAAGGTGCGGATCTGGCACAGATTGAGAATGATATCAAGACTATGCCTAACTATTTCTCTGACTATGACACAACTGTACATTTTATTTCTGAAGAAGAACTGAAGAGAGATCACAGTGGAATCCCACATGGCGGTTTCGTGATCCGATCCGGAAAAACGGGCTGGAATGATGAGAACAATCATGTGATCGAATATAGTCTGAAGCTGGATTCCAATCCGGAGTTTACATCTTCTGTACTTGTTGCATATGCAAGAGCTGCATATCGTATGAATAAAGAAGGACAGAGTGGTGCGAAGACCGTATTTGATGTGGCACCTGCTTATTTATGTGCTGCTGATGGTGCTGAATTAAGAAAGCATCTGTTGTGATCAGGGATATAAGATAATATTCTGTCTGTTGAAAAAATAAAGAGAAAACAGGTATACAGGTTATATTTCACAGTATTATCTTGTGAAAAGAGACAAAGTATTTGTGTACTTTGTCTCTTTTTTTATGGAACAGACTGTGAAAAATTAGTGAATGTTTAACAGAATTTTACTTGTCTGTTGACGGAATATTTAAAGTGTAATATAATAGAGTCATAGAAACGTAATAACATTGTAAAAAACTTTGTTAAACCTTAGAGCGTATCTGAGAAGTATGTGAGATATCAGAGCGATACCCACGATTCATACTTTTCAGACACGCTCTGATAATGAAAAAAGAAAAGGAAGGTATGTATGCAAAACGTAAACAGGAAGTTTAAAATCTGGGGGGCACTTCTGTTTCTGCTGTTTTTTGCTGTGGGAGTTTCCATGTATTTTACTGCGGCAAATGTACAGGCTGCAACGAAAACAGGTTTTGTAACTATTAACGGAGAGTCATACTACATAAATGAAGATGGCTCTAAACAGAAGGGCTGGCTGGAACTTGAAGGAAAGAAATATTACTTTAACACAAAGACCGGTGTTCAGGTAAAGGGCTGGGTTACTGACAGTAAAGGACGAAAGAGATATTTCAGTAAACAGGCTGGTATCATGATGACAGGCTGGGTCACTGATTCAAAGGATCAGAAAAGATATTTTAATCCATCTACGGATCATGCAGACGAAATGGCTGACATTGAAGGGAAAGAGATATTATTTCTACAGTAACAGTGGAGTGGCTGCCTGCAAGACATTCCTTACAGACAGTAAGAAAAATACCAGATATTTTACAAGTGCATGTTATATGCTTACCGGTTGGACAAAGAATTCCAGCAATGAATACAGATATTTTGAAACTGAAGACGGAATTATGGCAAAAGGTTTCCAGACACTCGACGGAAAAAAATATTATTTTAATACAGGCAGCGGCAAGATGGCTGTAGGCTGGACGACAATTGATGGAAATAAGTATTATTTTGATAAGGAAACAGGTGTGATGGCTACCGGAGATGTAACAATTGATGGACAGAAATACCATTTTAATTCCAATGGTATATTGAGCAATACTACAAGTCCGACCGGTTCCAGAACAATCAAGAATTATCTGGCAGGTGCATTACAGCCTGTTGGTCAGGCTCTGTACGTATGGGGTGGCGGATGGAATGATTCCACCAGAAAAGGAACAAGTCAGACAATGACTGATTTCTATAATAGTCAGAGCAGCAGTTATGATTACAATAACTACAGAGATCTCAGTACAGCCAACAGAGCAAAAGGTTTTGACTGTTCCGGTTTCGTAGGATGGTCAGCTTATCAGGTAATGCAGAGTAAGTCCGGTGTAGGAAGCGGATATACGGTAGTTTCCGGTGAGATTGGTTCTTATTATAAGTCCATGGGCTGGGGAAGTATTCTCACTCAGGCGAATCTGGCAAGTGATGACTGGACAGTATATCCCGGAGATGTGGGATATGACAGTGGACATACATGGATCATTCTCGGACAGTGTGCTGATAAGAGTGCAGTGATCGTGCATTCTACCCCGAATGCAGGTGTTCAGATTGCAGGTACACCTACTCCGTCCGGTGGTTATTCCAGTCAGGCGATTGCACTGGCACAGAAGTATATGTCAAGATATCCGGGATATACCAAATATGATTATCATACTTCATCTGGTAATTATATCAGAAGAGGTAATTATCTGAGATGGAACAGAAGTACGCTTTCTGATCCGGATGGATATATGAATATGACCGCAGACCAGATCCTTGCAGATCTGTTTAGCTGAGAAGTGAATAGTTAAGAAAATGGAAGCAGCTTTCGAATGAGTAGGCTGCTTCTTTTTTTGCGTTCTGTAGTAATTCCATAAATAATGCAAACAATCCAGTCCACTATAGCGTGAAGTCCTGCTACGTTACTGTCCACTCCGTTCACAGTAACGTAGCCAAAATTCATTCCAGATTGCCTGCGGCAATGGAATTTTGGCTTGTATGTCTCGGGATTTTGGCATATTCATGCCAAAACACCTCGCGGGATAGTGGTGTGTGAACAGTAACCCTGCATCAGATATCTTTGTCCTGTGTTAAATTATTACAAACATGAAATGGAATATGTTTGAATTGTAGAAAGAAATGCGAAGAATAACAAAAAGATTAATAAATGTTACAGAAATATAAAATTTATGGTAATTAATCCTTGCGTTTTTGAGTGTGGTGTGTTAATATGTATAAGAATTAACTTAGATATTGCAAAAACATTAAGATATAGAAAGAAAATGTTACGAGGGTGAGAATTCATGAAGAAAAGAATTGTATGTCTTACATTAGCACTCCTGATGAGCGCAACACAGGTTGTTAGTGTAAGCGCTTCAAGAGAGGATGAATTGAGAGAAGAGCAGGCGATCACAAGTCAGCAGCTGGATGCGACATATTCCAGAATGGATGAGCTTGCATATGCGAAATCACAGCTTGAGAATGAGATTTCCGAACTGGATTCCAATCTTGTAAGTGTTATGGTTTCTATTGATACTCTTAAAGGAGATATCGATAATAAAGAAGTAGATATTATTAAGACAAAACAGGATCTGGCTAAGGCTCAGAAGGCGAGAGATAAGCAGTATGAGAGCATGAAGCTTCGTATTCAGGCACTGTATGAACAGGGTGGGGATGCAGCGTGGTTTCAGATGATGCTTAATTCAGAAGATTTGAGTGAACTTCTGACACGTGCTGAGAATACACAGCAGATGTATGAGCAGGACAGAAAGAACCTTGATAAATATGTGAATACTATTAATGAGGTAAATAATTTAAAGACTCAGTATGAATCTGACAAAGCAGAACTGGAAGAGATGAAGGCTTCTTATGAACAGCAGTCTTATGATCTTCAGTGCCAGATTGATCAGAAGAAATCTGAATCAGCCGATTATGAGAATGAAATTGCATATGCACAGCAGCAGGCGACAGAATATGCAAATCTGTTAGCGGAACAGACAGCTGAAATTCAGAGATTGGAAGCTGAAAGAATCGCAGCAGAAGAAGAGGCAAGACGACAGGCTGAGGAAGAGGCTGCAAGACAGGCGGCAGAAGAAGAGGCAGCAGCAAAAGCTGCAGAGCAGGAACAGGACTCCGAATCAGAAGACGAAGAAATATAGAGTATGATGAAGACGGAAATGAGATTGAGAATACTGATGATGCGGATAATGAATCTGATGAGTCTGAATCAGATGATGGTGTAGAATATGATGAAAATGGTGATCCTGTTGACAATGCAGGAGCTTCCGATGATGTAGAGTACGATGAGTATGGCAATGTGATTGATTCTGATAATACAGTTTCACCAGATGATTATGAGAGTGAACAGTCATCTGATTCAGATAGTTCTTCATCTTCAGGTTCAGGATCAGGATCTTCTGTAGTAGACTTTGCAACACAGTTTGTTGGCAATCCATATGTATGGGGCGGTACAAGCCTTACAGGTGGAGCTGACTGTTCAGGATTTACACAGAGTGTATATGCAAACTTCGGAGTAAGTCTTCCGAGAACTTCTTATGAACAGCAGTATGCCGGCACAGAAGTATCTTATGCTGATGCACAGCCGGGCGATTTGATCTGCTACGGTGGACACGTTGCAATCTATATGGGGAATGGACGTATCGTTCATGCATCGAACTCTGTAGATGGAATTAAGATCAGTGATAACGCAGCGTACAGAACGATTGTTTCTGTAAGAAGACTGGTATAATTAAATAAGTATAAATAATTAAATTTATAGGGGTTGAAAAGGAGTATCGCTAAGGGGCTGATGCTCCTTTTCTTTATGTATAAGTTACCATTATTCCGCGAGGTGTTTTGGCATGAATATGCCAAAATTCCGAGACATACTGCGCGAATTTATGCGATTAGCATAAATTCTGTGCATCGCGAAGCGTGTTACTGTGAACGGAATGAACCGTAACCATGTATAATATTTTACCGATTTTCAGGTGGATTTTACCTTGACATAAAATTGGATGGATAGTACAGTTTATGTAACTGAAGAGATACATATAAAATTTTAAATCTGTTTTTGAAGACATCAGTGGGAAAGAATATTCTCATGAATTATCCGGATTATAGTTGAATAGTGAAAGCGAGGAATGATAAATGGCAAATGACCATGTAGAACACATAAGAATTGTACAGGAAACGGTTGCTGGCAAGGAGATTACTTTTGCACATGTAATGGGAGGGCCGGCTCCGGTCATATACCAGAAGCTTGGACTGAATCCGCAGGTGGATTACCGTTCATCTGCAATCGGAATTATGAATATGACACCGCCTGAATCTGCAGTGATCGCATCTGATATTGCGGTAAAAAGCGGAAATGTTTATCTGGGATTTGCAGATCGATTTACAGGCACACTGATCATTACGGGAGAGATTTCCGATGTAATGTCAGCGATGACTGAGGTTGTGGATTATTTCAGAGACACTCTGGGTTATGTAGTCTGCAAGATTACCAAAAGATAGGAAGTGTTGGGATGGCAGGGATGACAACCAGAGAATTACTGGAAAAGCTTTATAACCAGGATTATGAGAAATTAAAGGGAAAAAAGCTGCGTATGACCAGGGTAAGGGTTCCGGGAAAGGAAGTGTGCCTGGCGCATGTGATCAATCCTTCACAGAGCTGTATTTATCAGAATCTTGGTCTGCATATTGGAGTCCATGAGGGAGAAGACCACACAGGAGAAGCAATCGGAATGATTCGTTTTACCCCATGGGAAGCAGTGGTTGTAGCTGCTGATATTGCAGTGAAAAGTGCAAATGTGGAGATTGGTTTCATGGATCGCTTCAGCGGATCATTGATCCTTACGGGAGGTCTGACGGAAGTTCAGACTGCAGTGGAAGAAGTGGTGAAATTTTTTAGAGAGGTGCTTGGCTTTAAGACTTGTGCAGTTCACAAAAGTTAAAACATACGAAAAGTCAGTTATTCTGTACCGATGGTGCTTATGTAACTGTCGGAATAGCTGAGAGAAGTGAAAGGGACAGACATTAAATATGAAGAAAATATTTCTGATGGGCAGAAGTGAAGCAGGTAAGACTTCATTAACGCAGGCATTAAAAGGCGAAAAACTTCATTATGTAAAAACGCAGTATACGAATACGGATGATGATACCATTGATTCGCCGGGAGAGTATGCAGAGTCCAAGCATTTCAGCGTAGGGCTGGCCTGTTTTTCTTTTGAAGCAGATGTGGTGGCAATGGTACAGTCAGCAGATGAACCTTTCAGTTTGTTTGGCTATGGCAGTAATGCATTTATTCTGAGACCACTGATAGGAATCATTACGAAAATAGATTCTCCTTATGCGAATGTTCCAATGGTGCGTCAGTGGATGCTGAATGCAGGATGTGAAAGAATTTTTCTGGTAAACAATGTGACCGGAGAGGGGATTGATGAGCTGAGAGCGTTTTTGAATGAGGATGTTCCAAAGCTGAGTCTGGAAGAAGCAAAATTCAGACAGAGTCTTGGTCTGAATGAATGGGATCCGCTGCCGGAAGGTGTGGAATATTGAAAAATATATTGATAAATAGTTGACAAGCTTGTTGCAGGGTGTTATTATAATGACAGTATAATTCCATACAGAACATATTAAGTGCTGATACTGTGAGAAAGAACAGTACAGAAAGAGGGAATCAGGTGAGAAACCTGAGCGATCCGGTCACTGTAACAGAGGAGCAAATCTCAGAATGTCCATTGTGCCATAGCATGAGAAGGAGAGAGGAGCGATGAGCCTGGAGCCAGGAAACCTGCTTGGTATGGCGAGGTTAAACTTCCGTGTAAAGTGTAACAACCAACTCCGTTGAATCCGCAGCTTCGGAGTGTTGTCTGCTTTTATCTGAAGGCAGACATTTTTTATGGAATGCGCCTGTTCTTTATGAATTATACATGATTAAATGGCAGGCGATACTACTTCGGATTTATTCGTTCCCTCCGCGCACTCATGAACGGATTTTTTTCTACCCCGGGGTAGCATCGCTCCCTCTTATTAATTTTAAATGTATGATCTGTGAAAAATACTGTAATGAATTTTCAATGCTTTGTTATGTGAAGAGAAATTGATAATTTATTAGAGTATTTTTTTATTTCGTCCTCTGATGGGTGGGATTGATGGAGACTGAGAAAACGGAATTATTCTGGAAAGATAAAAACTTGCAACAGGAGAGGAGAGGTAGCAATGGAGAAACCTTATTGGGAAGGGAAAGAATATTCTTATTTCAGCCATAAGAAATGTGAATTTTTTCCGTGTCATAAGAATGCAGATCCGGATGATTTTAACTGTCTGTTCTGTTATTGCCCGCTATATGCCCTGGGTGAGAAATGCGGTGGGAATTTCCGGTATACGGAAAAGGGAATTAAAGACTGCACAAACTGTATGCTTCCGCATAAGCGAAAAAACTATGGATATGTCACAGGAAAATACCAGGAACTGCTGATATGATGAAAAGAGCAAAGGAAAGTATCAGCAAATAAGAGGAGAATGCGTCGCTGCTTAGAACGGAGTGAACAGTAACAATGTGTCAGATTAGCACAAATAAGAAAGAACGATTTTCATTGTAATACAATGCTTGTTCTGCTAGAATAAGGATAGCAAAAGAGAAGAGTCTGTAAGATTTTCAAGTCTGTTCTGAGTTAGTATATAAAGCATTTCACACACATTTTCCACACTTTTCACATGCACAGAAGAAAATGCATCACAGGCATTTGACGTCTTTTCCTGGCGACATTTTCTTGTCGGCAGAGCTCTGCATTTCTACATAGAGCCGTCGGAAAACAGGGAAAATTCACTGTTTCCGACGGTTTTGTCATTGATCATGGTTGAAAAACAAAAAAGATACTGATATAATGATATTATATTTACGCAAGGGAGTTAACTACTACATGAAAAAAAGAAATACAGCGATACGCGCATTGTCAGTTTTTCTGGCTTATGCAATGGTTTGTACATCGGTACCCGCTGCGGGTCAGGAAATGTTTGGATCCGGAGTCAACAGAGAGACAGAAGAAAATACATCAGATCTGAAAGAATTTCAAAGTTCACAGGCAGATGAATTTGGAACAGATACGGGATCGGATGCAGAATTGTTCGGAAGCGATGATGCAAAACAGGAGTTTCAGGATGGAGAAAACTCAGAAGAGGGTACAGACGGAATCAGGTATATTAAGGGCCGTCCGTTGACGGAAGAGGAAAGAAAGGAAGAACTGGAACCCTTTAAAAATTTAAAACCTTTGGATCCGGGAATTGAAGTGGAGAGTGATCTGACATCAGTTTATGCTGCATATGGAAACAGGGAGGCTGCATTTCCATCTTCCTATGATGCCAGAAAGGAAGGATTAGTTACGCCCGTAAAGAATCAGAATCCATTTGGAACCTGCTGGGCTTTTGGTATGGCAGCAATCATGGAGACTTCGCTTCTGGCACAGAACAAAGGAACCTACGATCTGTCAGAAGAACATTTATCATATTTTTTCTCCAACAGACAGAATGATCCTCTTGGAAATACCCCTGATGATAAGAATTATGTACTGGGAAATTATCACGTGATAGGAGGTAATGATCACCTGGCGGCGATTTATCTCAGTACATGGTCGGGAATGACCACAGAGGCCGATGTACCATTTCCTACGGATTCTTTGCATCAGAATGATCTGACTGTACAGATTCCGGAAAGTAAGGCTTATAATTCTGCAGCATATCTGAAAAATGCATCTGTTTCCAAATACAGTGAGGAACGTATGAAAGAAATGCTGCTGAATGACCATGCAGTATCCATTATGCTTTATATGAAGGAAAGTTATGCAAATCCGGACACAGCTGCATATTGTTATCCTGTTGGAAAATCAAATTCGACTGTAATTAATCATATTGTGACAGTGGTCGGATGGGATGATACGTATTCAAAGGATAATTTCCTTCCTGTTTCCAATGTAACATCTGATGGTGCGTGGATCATCAAAAACAGTTGGGGGGAGAAGAAAGGAGACGGAGGATATTACTATCTTTCTTATCAGGATCCCAATATCAGTAAACTTGTAAGTGCAGAGGCAGTGGCTGCTTTGGATCAAAAGTATAGGAATAATTATTTTTATGATGGTTCTTCAGCACTTTCAGTGATTCCGATACAGGCGGGACAGTCAGTAGCAGCAGTTTATGAGACAACTGCAGGAAAGGGAAAAGCAGAAGTCCTAGGGGAGGTTAATCTTGTTACAAACAGTGACAATGCCTGTTACAAAATTCAGATATACACCGATCTGACAGATCCATATGACCCGGAAAGCGGGACCGCTGCATATGCTGCTCCATATGAGTTTGAACAGCCAATCGCAGGTGTACAGACTATCAGTGTGCCAGAGGTGGTTTTGAAACAGGGAAGCAGATATTCTGTTGTGATCACAAACAGTGGGATTGACAAAATCAGCTTTGGAGTGGAAGCAAAGTCCAGTTATGGAAACTGGTTTACCTGTACGGCGGGGATAGAAACAGGGCAGACATTCTATAAGAGTGCATCGGAAACGGCCAGGTGGACAGATGGAAAGACGAAAAACTGGACGGCAAGGATCAAGGCACATACAAGGACCCTGAATCAGTCATGGGTGCCGGATACACCGGTATTTCAGGTGAAGGCATATAATTCCGGATACAACCTTATTTCATGGAAAAAAGTTTCCGGAGCTACAGGATATTATGTGTACAGAAAACCTGCAGCAGGTGGGAAGTGGTCCCAAATTGCAGATGTCGGGACATCGGAATTAAAATATAAAGATAGTAAGGTTACGGCTAATGCATCATACCGTTATACAGTAAAAGCATATTATGAAGCATCCGGAAAAAGATATTCAGGTAAATATAAAACCGGCGATGTGATTAAAGCAGCACCTGCAGTGCAGAAGGTTACTTCTGTGAAATCTGAGAAAAATGGAATCCGTATCCGGTGGAAGCCTCAGAAAAAATGTGACGGCTATTATATTTACAGAAAGAAAAAAGGTGGTTCCTATCAATTGATAAAGAAAATTTCCAATGGAAATAGTTCTTCTTATCTGGACAAAAAAGCACAAAAAGGTGTATCATACTATTATGCGGTAAAAGCATATGTTAAAGAGCCATATGGAAATACATACAGCAAATATAAAAGTTCATCTGCTGTAAAAAGAAAATAAGAAATGAAGGAAAGAGATTATGAAGAGAAGGTTTGGAGGAACAGTAATAGCAATGGTACTGTGCTTTATTCTGACAGTGGTTTCTGTTTATGCGGATGACGGAAAGGGTCAGAATCCGGATTATGTAACAGATTATTATATGATCGTACAGAGTACACAGGCGGGTAGATATTTATGATGAAGCAGACACTCAGAGTGTTAAACTGAATGACAGCAAGATCCCAAATGGAACTGCCATTCACGTTCTGGGTGAGAAGAATGGAGTAGACAATAAAAAATGGGCATATACACAGTACCATGGAATGAACGGATATGTTCCTATGAATGATCTGGATCCGGCTTCCAGAGAAGAAGCTGCCAATGAGGAATATCGTACTTTCGGAGGCAAAGATGTGGATTTCGAAGTAAAGGTTCATGGAAACGATGGAAACGTATCGGTTTATAACGGACCTGGAGAGAAATTTGATCAGGTTTCAGGAACAGAGGGAATCGCAGATGGGACAACTGTACATATTTTTCAGTATGTTCAGGGAGAAGACGGAACAAACTGGGGGAAAACAGACACAGATGGTGTGACACAGGGATGGCTGAATCTTGATCGTGATACAGATTACGTAAATGAAAATGTATCCGCAGATGCACCGGAGGCTACAGGCACATCAGGAAATGTTCCGGTGGCTGCTGTTACACCAACACCGGAAGCAACTCCAACTCCGAAAGCCACACCAACACCAGAGGTAACACCTACAGAAAAAGTGACACCGACACCGGAGGCAACACCTACAGAAGAAGCAACGCCAACACCGGAAGAAACAGAGAAGCCTGCTTCGACAGAAGACAAGGAATCCGATGATAAGCAGAGTCAGAAAACATCAGGAAAGAATGTAAAAGCAGATTCAGGAATGAAGAATCCTGTAATCTGGATTAGTGGTATCGGGATTATTGTTATCATAATTTTACTTATTTATTTCCTGAAGAAGAAAAAGTAAGAGTTAAAATCATTAAAGAATGCCGTCGACGGCAGAGAACAGTTACAAAATAAACAGTGGAACTAAAAGAGCAGCGCATCGGATGATGCAGCTGCTCTTTTTAGAAAATGTGTGTGTATAATTGAGACGTTATGAGGAAACCTCAAATCAGTCTTAATTAACAAAAACTATTAATGTGTGTGCATATATAGTCTACAATTTTTTGCAATTTAATCAAGATGGAATTTTATAGAACGTGATATATTTGTTACTGTTCACACACCAATGGTATTTAGATAATCTATACCCTTAGTTAGTCTTAAGGGTCTAACAAAAAGATTACAAAAGCCTTGACTTTTAAGCTGGAATCTGCGGCCGCTCTCATTACTGATATTATTGTGAGGTAAT
>ENA-OQIR01000623-OQIR01000623.1-human-gut-metagenome-genome-assembly--contig:-NODE-623-length-14490-cov-2.108334_pt1 | contig 14490 bp, 17 predicted proteins | sample MGYA00242580_ERZ504745 | MGnify/ENA primary metagenome ERZ504745 (study PRJEB26092, sample SAMD00036214) | human gut metagenome | host: Homo sapiens | study: EMG produced TPA metagenomics assembly of... | reverse complement strand
AAGCGGATAAGATCTTCTGTATAATTTTGTCTGACCTATGGGATGCTCTAGTTCATCGCGGAATCCATTTTCTTTTCCGCTGAGGATAGATCCGTTTGTTGCGGCAGTAAAAGCGCCCCAGCTTCCGCTGCATTCAGCCCATGCATAGCCTGTGCTCCGTAAACCGTCAAGCGGTCATCCTCCCAAAAATCAATCGGATAGACGCTAGCCTGATAATCTTCAGCGTGAGAGTGAAATTTTTTGGAAAAATATCCGAATTGCAAGGTGGAACGGACTCCATTCGCCATAACCGCTTCCCCTAAGAAATAATCAGGGGAGGGATGGCTGTCGGAAAGCAGCCCCTTCCCATGAACGTGACCGACAACGCTGACAGGTCCGATTCCGCTGTTGGCCCAAATGGCATAGTCCATATAATGAGTGCCAAGCTGCGAGAGCCAAGGCTGACATTCGGCGTTGATCCGCTCAATTGTACCTAGTTCTCCGCTTTTCAGTATTTTTTCCAGGATCTGAAAATTCTTTAAATATTTATGCTGATGGCATACAACTGCTTGATATGATGCTCTTTGCAAATTTCCGTCATTTCTTTTGCTTCGGATAAGGAGGTCGCCATTGGTTTTTCCATACAAACTGCTTTTACTCCTGTACGGGCGGCTAACTGAACCAACTCCAGTCTTGTGTCGGGCAAGGTACAGAAAGAGAGTATATCAGGCTGCAGCTTCTCCAGCATTTCAACCGCGCTGCGGTACCAACGTTCTTGCGGGATTTGAAATTGGTTCCCGACAGCTCCACACGTTCCGGCTGTAAATCGCAGATACCGGCGATTTCGATTCGAGCCTGATGGTTCTGAAACCCTTTTAAATGAGTTATTCCCCGGGCGCCTAAACCAATTTGAACAACAGAGTATCTTTTCATACAGGTCCTCCTTAATTGAAAGCGATCCATTTTATAAAAAGCTCAAAGGGATCCCAATGTGACGAAACGATTTTCTGAAAAGGATGCCGGTTATTTCATATATATTAGCTGTACGCGGAATTATGATTTGTTAGACAAAAAAGGAAACAAATAAAGAGAATAAAAAATGCGATATTCTACAGATTTCCTGTAGAATATCGCATAAAATTCACAATAAATATTGTTTTTAAATGTATACTTTGACGGAAAATGCATTGCTAATATTGATTTAAATTTAAAATCGTATTAAAATCGTAAAAAATCTTTTACTACAATTTTTGTATAAATTCATATGTAAAACGTTTTTTTGTTTAAAATTATATTTTATATCTACCACACTTAGAACGATAAGTCAACAAAAAAATTATAAAAAATTAAAATATTTTATTTAATATAAAATTCTGTTGACTTTTACAAAACGGGCGAGTATAATAAATCCAATTCTAAAAAAACGTTTTTAGAACAGCATTGCTTTCATCGGAAATTGTTTCAACCACATTCTAAGGTGCTCCAGAGCCTTTTGCTGTAAATAAGCAGAAGAAAATAATTATGTCCAAAAACATGATGAAGGAGTCGAAGCTGTAATGAATGTTTTTGAAACGCTATTTCAAGAGGGAAAAGGTATTTTTCGCTTAAAGCCAACATGGGTTCCCAGATCGTTCTGCCGGCCGGGACAAAGATTAAAGTTGGATCCCAGAGATTTATATGTGTACGGCACAGAGAGAGGAGCTATTGATGAACGATGGTTCGCTTCCACAACGCCTGCAGATAACGGCCCTGGTACTCCAGCTGATGAGGGGCTGAGTTACATTGTGTCGGCGGATGGCAGCACGCAGGTTCTTTTAAGGGATGCGGTAAGCTCCTTAAAAGGAAACCTGATTGGTGAAGCGCTTTGGGAAAAATATGGCAGATGGCCGATGTTTTCAAAGTTTTTTGACAATTTAGGTCCGTTACCGCATCACATTCACCACCGTGATCAGCATGCCGCAAGAGTAGGGGAGTCCGGAAAACCGGAAATGTATTTTTCCCGGCACAGCAGAACAATCATAACGGAGAGTTTGCTTATACCTTTTTCGGGCTTAACGAGGATGTATCGAAAGAGGAGGTCAAAGAGGCTCTGAAAAACTTTACCAAAGGAGATAACGAGCTTTTAAGCTTGGCAAAGTCTTATAAGCTGACGTTGGATACCGGCTGGGATGTTCCTCCTGGAGTATTGCACGCACCGGGAAGCCTCTGTACTTATGAGCCTCAGTTTGCGTCAGATGTTTATGCTATGTATCAGTCTGTGCTGTTTGGACACCATACAGTGACGGAGGATTTGCTGTGGAAAAATACTCCGAAAGAAGAAATTGGTAATTTTGATTATCTGGTGGATGTGATTGACTGGGAAAAGAATGTAGATCCAGAGTTTCATAAGCACCGTTTTATGGCGCCGAAGCCGGTGCGTCCGATTGAGGAGATGGAGAAAGAAGGCTTCATAGAGGAATGGATCTGTTATAAATGTCCTACCGTTTGTGCAAAACGCCTGACGATTTTGCCAGGAGCTACGGTTACGATTCGAGACAGCGCCGCCTATGGCTTTATCACTATCCAGGGGCATGGGAAATGCGGCGTTTGGAACATTGAATCACCGGCGATGATTCGTTTTGGCCAGTTAACAAATGATGAGTTTTTTGTATCGGCAGAAGCCGCCCAGGCGGGAGTAACCTTTGCCAATCCTTCTGATTGCGACCCAATTGTTATTTTGAAGCATTTTTCTGAAAATCCGGATCTCATGATCTCGGATTGAAACTGTTAGTTTTTCCTGGAAATAAATTATCCCCAAATAACCGCTCCGAAAGTCTCGTAAAGTCATTTGGCTTCACAAGACTTTCGGGGAATTAGACAAGGTGCTGTATGTTTTTTTAATTTATAGCGCTTAAAAGGAACCGCGTATGTTTCATCTGGAAACATACGCGATTCCTTTTAAGCGCTTTCTATTTGTAAATTTAATTTTTACCTATAAATAAGCGTCAAATAAAAATATGGAGCATAAAATTGAAGTCTAAAGTCAGATAGCTTTACACACAAAACCGTCAATAAACGAGGGTTAAGCCAAAGTTGACTTGATTTCTTCGTAGACAGCGTCAAAATCTGCTTGTGTGACTAATAGAGTAATTTGTACCTCTGAAGTAGTAATGATCCGAATATCTGCGCTGGCCTTTGCGGCAGCTCGAAATACCTTGGCAGCCATGCAGGAGTAGTTTCCATAGCTTCGTCGCAAACAGAAATCTGACAGTTCCCGCTGGATACCACTGGCTGTATGCTTGATTCGCCCTTGCTGCGCCGTTCTGCATTATAGGCCAAAAGCTTTCCTAAGTCATCGTCGCTGATGGTAAAGGAAAGATCGATATTCGCCCCCTGGGGAGGAGTTAGAGAAATCATATCTACATTAATTCCCAATGAAGCAATATTTTCAAAAATTTTCGCGACAAAATCGATATCAGCAGGTACATTAGGCATGGTGATTAAGGTGATTCCATCAGTAGTGGTTACAGTTGCGCGTTGGCTCATAAGATCGGCCTCCTTTTAATCACGAAGCATATCGGACATTGCATATAATCCCGGCTTTTGCTTTGCCAGAAATACAGCGGCGTTCAATGCACCCATGGCGAAAATTTCCTTAGATTGGGCGGAGTGAGAAATTGTAAGAATCTCGTCGTGGCCCGCAAAAATCACTTCGTGCTCGCCTACGATCGATCCGCCTCGTACAGAATGAATTCCAATTTCATTTTTTGTTCTTGCATGCCGGAAGGAATGACGGTCATAAACATATTTAGGAGATTCCTCCATAACGGACGAAATGCTATCGGCGATCATTAAAGCAGTACCGCTGGGAGCATCGATTTTTTGATTATGGTGCTTTTCTACAATCTCCACGTCAAATGCATTCCCAAAGACTTGAGCAGCCTTTTTAGAAAGTTCAATCAGCAAATTAATTCCCAAAGACATATTTCCAGAATAGAAAATTGGAACCTTTTGGGACATTTCCTTAATTTCAGCTACCTGGAGTTCTGAATAACCGGTAGTGCACAATACCATGGGCATCCCGCTTTTTTCGGCATATCGGAGCAAAGAGGGGAGAGCGGTAGGGTTAGAAAAATCAATGACCACATCCGCTTCGATTTGCATCTCCTCCGGCGAGGAAAACACCGGATATTCGCTTTGCTCCGGTACCCTCAAATCGATTCCTGCCACAATTTTACAATCCGCTTTTTCTTTTACAGCGGCAGTAATGACACGTCCCATTTTTCCAGTACAGCCGCTCATGATAATTCTGGTCATTTTTTACGTCCCCCGTAATAAATTTTACTGAATCAATCCATAACGCCTCAAGCAATCTTTTAATTTTGCCTTGGCGGCATCGCTCATTTCAACCAAGGGCATACGGCAAGGACCGCATTGGAAGCCCATCATATTCATTGCTTCCTTCACCGGAATCGGATTCACATCCATAAATAGATCGTTCATCAGCTCTAAATATTTTAACTGAAGCTCGGCACCCTTTTTCATATTCCCCTGGAGCATCGCCTCGGTTAAATCATGGGATTCCTTAGGGCATACATTGGCAAATACAGAAATTACCCCTTTCCCTCCTAAAGACATGATCGGAACTATCTGATCGTCGTTCCCGGAATAAATATCAATCATATCGCCGCATAAAGCTATCGTCTGCGCAATAGCGCTTATATTTCCGTTCGCTTCCTTTATTCCGCAGATATTCGGATGCTTGGCAAGCTCCACATAAGTTTGGGGCTGAATCGCACAACCGGTACGGGAAGGAACATTGTAAACAATGATAGGAATGTTTACGCTGTCGGCGATCATGTGATAATGCTTAATTAAGCCAGCCTGGGAGGTTTTGTTGTAGTAAGGAGTCACAACCAGCAAGGCGTCGGCTCCCATTTTTTCCGCCTCTTGGGAAAGCTCAATGGCATAGGCGGTATCATTGCTCCCCGAACCAGCGATGACGGGAATCCTGTGATTTACCTTTTCAATCGCGTAACGGATTACTTGACAGTGCTCTTCATGATTTAAGGTAGCGGATTCTCCAGTAGTACCACAGATAATGATAGCGTCGGTACCGTTTTCAATTTGAAATTCCAGAACCCGTCCTAGTTCTTCGAAATTAACAGTGCCGTCCTGATGCATAGGGTCACGATCGCAACGCCGGACCCAGTAAAAACTGTCTTTTTCATAAGTAAATCTCCTTTTTCTCAGCAGCTTTCCATTTAATCTAGATAGCCTTCCGCACATAAAAGTTCCGCCATTAATACAGCACCGCCAGCTGCGCCTCGGAGCGTGTTATGGGACATAGAAACAAATTTAACATCATATTGAGTGTCCGGACGAAGTCTGCCCACAGAAACCGCCATACCGCCTTCCAGATTTCTCTCGCTTTTGATTTGAGGACGGTCGTTTTCGCGGAAATAGTGGATAAATTGCTTGGGTGCGCTGGGAAGATTCAATTCCTGAGCCTGCCGCGATAGCTTTCCCATTTTTCGATGATTTCTTCCATTTCAGCCTTCTTCTCAAAGGAAACGAATACTGCTGCGGTGTGGCCGTCAGTAACTGGCACGCGGATGCATTGCGAGGTAATCGAAGGAGAAACGGCGTTAACGATTTTATCATCTTCTATATGGCCCCAGATTTTCAGCGGCTCCTGCTCAGATTTCTCCTCTTCGCCGCCAATATAGGGAATGACGTTATCCACCATCTCGGGCCATGTTTGAAACGTTTTGCCAGCGCCGGAGATCGCTTGATAGGTGCATGCCAATACTTTAGTTACGCCTAAATCCATCATGGCATTGACCGCAGGCACATAGCTCTGAAGAGAACAGTTGGATTTTACAGAAATAAAGCCTTTTTTCGTTCCAAGCCGTTTTCTTTGGGCGGGTATAATCTTAGCGTGGTCAGCGTTGATTTCCGGGATAATCATAGGAACGTCGGAAGTGCTGCGGTGGGCGGAATTGTTGGACATGACAGGACATTCCGCTTTTGCGTACATTTCTTCCAACGCCCTGATTTCATCCTTTTTCATGTCGACCGCGCAGAAAACAAAATCTACCAGGGCGGTAACCTTATCCACATCCTTTTGGGCGTCGAGGATTATCATATCTTTCATAGCGGCGGGAATCGGTGTAGCCATTGCCCAACGGCTGCCCACCGCTTCCTGATATGTTTTCCGGCAGAACGGGAGCTGGCCGCTAATGCGGTTACTGTAAACCAAGGATGGTTTCCAACAAAGAAGCAAATCTCTGTCCGACCATGCCTGTGGCGCCAATAATTCCTACGCGATATTGTTTCATAAATGAAAGCCTCCTGAATAATTTTATGAATCGAAACGATAGAAAAACACCAAATAAAAAGAAAAACCGGTTGTAAACCGGATCATCAATCCAATATAATAAAGAAGCTCCCCGCGCATTTATAGAAATATTATTTTGCGGTAATGCACAGATAGCTCTCCATCATAAATTCATGATGACAGTTGCACCGCTGTTCGCTAATGCACCCAGGAAAAGGGCTGCCAACTCTTTTCCTTCGGCGACCAAAGCTTTTACTGGATGTCTGCGGTTTCGGCAACCTCGAACCAGCTAATCATCTAAAGACGCACCTCTATCTTAGGTTTCGTATTTTTCTTTGATACTAATCATACCATTGTTCCGATATGTTGTCAATTTTTTTAAAAGAGATTATACTAAAAGAATCGTAACCTTGGATGGATTTAGAAAAAAACCTTGGAGGCCATTATGAAAACTAGTGATTTTTATTATGATTTACCAGAAGAACTGATTGCTCAAACGCCAATTGAGCCAAGAGACCATTCCAGATTGATGGTTTTGGATAAAAAAACAGGCAGCATAGGGCACCGGCATTTTATGATATCATAGAGTTCTTAAATCCCGGAGATTGTCTGATTTTGAATGATTCGCGAGTCCTTCCGGCGCGCATTTATGGAATCAAAGAGGGGACAGGCTCTCAGGTTGAATTTTTGCTTCTGACGCACAAAGAAGAAAACGTGTGGGAGGTTCTGGCGGGACCTGGAAAAAAAGCGAAACCCGGCGCTAGATTTATCTTTGGCAATGGCTTGCTGAAGGCAGAGGTCCTAGAAGTGGTTGAAGGAGGAAATCGAGTTATTCGGTTTGAGTTCGATCCTAAAGAGGGAAATTTTTATAATATATTAGATCGAATCGGACAGATGCCCCTTCCGCCATATATTACAAAGCGTTTGGAGAATAAAGAGCGTTATCAAACCGTCTATTCTAAGGAATTAGGAAGTGCCGCCGCACCCACGGCTGGTCTGCATTTCACGCCGGAATTATTGGAAAAGCTGAAAAATAAAGGAATCCGCTTAGGGTTTGTAACGCTGCATGTAGGACTTGGTACCTTTCGACCTGTGAAAGTAGATGATGTTACAGAACATAAAATGCATTCGGAACATTACGAAATCAGTCAGGAAGTTGCTGATTTAATTTTGGAAACAAAGAAAAACGGCGGCAGAGTGATCGGAGTCGGAACTACCAGCTGTCGTACCGTGGAATCTGTAGCAACTTTTGAAGGCCAGATCAAAGCGAGTGAAGGATGGACAAATATTTTCATATATCCTGGTTATGAATTTAAGGTGCTGGACGGATTGATTACCAATTTCCACCTGCCTGAAAGCACCTTAATTATGTTGGTTTCAGCATTTGCGGGCTATGACCATACTATGCAGGCCTACAAAACCGCGGTACAGGAAAGGTATCGTTTTTTTTCTTTTGGTGATAGCATGCTGATACTATAAAACCCGACAAATTATCAAGAAGCGGCAGCCGTATCCAATAGAATGCAGCTGCCGCTTTTCTTTTTTAATTTACTGGTGAAGAAACGCAGCGCGAAGTCGTTTTGATTTCGCATCAGAACAGCCAGAGATATTTCAGCCAACTAAGACTTGCCGCCCATTATGCAATGTCGTATAATAGTAAAAATGGAAACTAGAATAAAAGGAAATATCACATGCATAAAACATCAAATCCGAACAGAAAGGCAAAAGTATGTATCGTATTTTAATTGTTGAGGATGACATGGGAATCGCCGAGGCGATCAAAGAACAAGCAAAGCTATGGGAGCTCGAAGCTAAGTGCGTACAAAATTTCAGAAATGTATTGAATGACTTTGCGGATTATGAGCCTCATCTGATTCTAATGGACATTTCTCTTCCGTTTTTTAACGGCTATCATTGGTGCCAGGAAATCCGCAAAGCTTCTAAAGTGCCGATTATTTTTATTTCTTCCGCATCTGACAATATGAACATTGTAATGGCCATGAACATGGGGGCGGACGATTTTATTTCCAAGCCATTTGATCAAAGCGTTCTGATCGCAAAAATACAAGCGTTATTACGGAGAGCCTATGATTTTGGAGAAACACTTCCAATCCTGGAGCATCATGGGGCTATGCTGAACACTGGAGATAACACCTTGGTCTACCAGGATCAGGTGATCTCCTTGACAAAAAATGAATACCGTATCTTATTCACCCTAATGAAAAACAAGGGGAAGGTAGTCAGCAGAGAGAAGCTGATGGAGCAATTGTGGGAAACCGACAGCTTTGTTGATGACAACACCTTAACAGTAAATATAACGCGGCTTCGGAAAAAATTGGAATCCGCGGGCTTGACACAGTTTGTCACCACAAAATTCGGTATAGGATACTTGATCAGCTGATAAACCGGGAAAGGATTTTTATGCGTTTTTTCTTCTTTTATTTTAAGCAGCGAAGGGCCGGAACCGGCGTTTTTATCTTATTCTCCATTATTTTTATCTGTGTTTTTGCGCTTTACCATCTGCCGGTGGAAGCTGTGCTCTATCCAGCTGGAATCTGCGCAACATTAGGCGCTGGATACTTGCTTTTTGACTTTCAGAAGGCCTTACGGAAGCACAAAAAGCTTCAGAAGCTTCAAGAGATGACGGCTGCCGTAATGGAAGATTTTCCAGAAGCAGTTACACAAGATGACATAGACTACCAGCAATTGATTCAGCAGCTTCGTGAAGAGCAAAGACAGTTGGAAAATCAAATGAGCATTCGTTACGCGGATATGGTAGAGTATTACACGATTTGGGCTCACCAGATCAAAACGCCTATCGCTTCTATGCGCCTGCATCTGCAAAATGAGGATTCTTCTTTTTCCAGAAGGCTATCCGACGATTTATTTCGCATTGAGCAGTATGTGGAAATGGTACTGATGTTTCTTCGTCTGGACTCAGCAAGCACAGATTATGTAATTCAAGAGTATGACTTGGATAGAATCGTCAAGCAAGCGGTGAAAAAATACGCTTCTCAATTTATCAATAAAAAAATTCAGCTGCGTTATCATCCTTTGAATACTACTGTGCTGACAGATGAAAAATGGCTTTTGTTCGTTTTAGAGCAGGTGCTTTCCAATGCATTGAAATATACGCCCTCTGGCAGCGTTGCCATTGATTTGGAAAGCCCCAAAACTTTATGCATACGTGATACTGGCATCGGAATTGCCCCAGAGGATCTGCCTCGAATTTTTGAAAAGGGCTACACAGGATATAACGGAAGAAGCGATAAAAAAGCCAGTGGTATTGGACTTTATCTTTGCCGAAGAATTTGCCGCAATTTAGGCCATACGATTACCGCAAATTCTTCGTTGGAAAGCGGTACAGTAATCCGCATTCAACTGGAGCGAAAAAAAGTAGAGTTTGAATAATTACTTGCGAAAATGTAAGAAGTACAAGGGGAAATGTAAGCCGATTCTATGGAGGCGCATTTCCCCTTTCTGCTATAATAGGGACACGATCACAGATACAGGAGGAAAGTAATGAGTATTCTAGAAGTAAACAGCTTGAAAAAGATTTATACCACCCGATTCGGTGGGAATAAGGTAGAGGCTTTAAAAAACGTGTCCTTCAGTGTAGAAGAGGGAGAATACGTAGCTATTATGGGAGAATCCGGGTCGGGCAAAACCACTCTTTTAAACATTTTAGCCGCCTTGGATAAGCCTACCAGCGGTGTAGTTAGTTTAGACGGACAAAACCTTTCCAAGATTAAGGAATCGGCGGTTTCCGCCTTTCGCCGTGACAATTTGGGCTTTGTATTCCAGGATTTCAATCTACTCGATACCTTTTCCATTGAGGATAATATTTATCTGCCGCTGGTACTGGCGGGGAAAAATCCATCACAAATGGAGCGCCGCCTTGTTCCCATCGCGGGACAGCTTGGAATTACGGGAATTTTAAGAAAATATCCTTATGAGGTCTCAGGAGGACAAAAGCAGCGTGCCGCGGTCGCCAGAGCACTGATCACCGAACCACGTTTGATTTTGGCCGATGAGCCGACTGGCGCGTTGGATTCTAAGTCTACCGACGAGCTGTTAAGTCTGTTCAGTGAGATCAATCGCAACGGACAGACAATCCTTATGGTCACTCACTCTGTGAAGGCGGCCAGCCACGCGGGAAGAGTGCTGTTTATCAAGGATGGAGAGGTATTTCACCAGCTTTATCGGGGAAACAATACTAATCAGCAATTATATCAAAAGATCTCCGATACCCTTACCATGCTTGCGACTGGCGGTGATAGACGATGAAGCGCGGTTTTATCTTAAGCTTGCCTGGTCGGGAATCCGCAAAAACAGGAGCTGTATACGCCGTATCTTCTCACCTGCGTGGGTATGGTCATGATGTTTTATGTGGTTTCCTTTCTCAGCGAATGTCCGGTGCTCGAGGAAATGAGAGGCGGTATGACCTTGCAGTCGATGCTGTCCTTCGGAAGCTGGGTAATCGGCGCCTTTGCCCTGATTTTTCTCTTTTATACCAACTCTTTTTTGATTCGCAGGCGAAAAAAGGAATTTGGTTTGTATAATATTTTAGGAATGGGGAAGGGGAATCTGGCTCGTATCCTTTTATGGGAAAGCCTTATCGTCGCTGGGATTGCGCTGATTGCCGGCTTGTTTTTTGGCGTTCTTCTTTCCAAGCTTGCGGAACTGGGAATGGTCAATCTGGTAAACGGCGACATTACGTTTTCGCTTTCTTTAGGCCCTGATGCGATCCTGCGGACACTGCTTTTGTTCGCCGCTATTTTTCTCCTTCTTCTCTTGAATGCGTTGCGGCAGATTCACTTAACCAATCCAATTGAACTGATTCACAGTGAAAACGCAGGAGAAAGGCCGCCTAAGGCCAATTGGTTTTTGGCTCTGGCCGGCATCGTCATCTTAGGCGCCGCCTATTTTATCGCCGTAACCATTGAGGATCCGGTGGAAGCTCTGGTATGGTTTTTTGCCGCAGTTATTATGGTGATCGTTTCGACCTACCTTATTTTCGTTTCGGGGTCTGTGGCAATTTGCAGAGTTTTACAAAAGAATAAAAAATATTACTATAAAACCAATCATTTTGTTTCGGTTTCTTCCATGGTGTACCGCATGAAAAGAAACGGAGCGGGTCTGGCTTCGATTTGCATTTTATATACAATGGTGCTGGTAATGCTGTCTACAACGGTTTGTCTGTACCTGGGTACGGAAGACAGCTTAAGAACCCGTTATCCCCGTAATTTTACTGTAGAAGCTCTGGTAAGCGATTTGGATACCTTAAGAAATTCCGATAAACCGGAAGCGATTATAAAGCTGTCGGAGCAAGCGGTTCAGGACCATCATCAGGGAATGAAAAATGTACTGAATTACCGCTGTGCCTCTTCTGTTGGCTACTGGGAACAGGATACCTTAAGGATCGGTGAGGAGGAATTTTATAATTCGGGAAACGATGTATCCGAAATGTGGTATCTGAACGTAGTTCCTATTGAGGATTACAACCGTCTCACCCAAAGCAATGAGGTGCTTAAGCCGGGAGAAGCCATCGCGTACTCAACAGCACAGGATTTCTCGCGGGATACCATTATGATGGAAAATACAGGCCCTGTCAAAATAAAGAAGGCCACAACTAATTTTTCGGATTTTAATATGTCGCCGGGGATGACGAATCCTTCGCTTTATTTGTTCGTTCCTGACTATGAGGAGTTTTTAACTCCTTTGCTTCAGCTTACAGACAGCTATGGAACTCCAGGTTTTCCTTGTTCTGGCATTATGGCTTTGATATGGATTGTGACGATGAAACCCAAATAAAGGTTGATGCAGAGATCCAAGAAAAAATATCAGAGCTTCCACCTAATGATACGGAAAGCTATTTCGCCATTATGACGGAAAGCATTGCCGCGAACCGCACGGAATTCTACATTAATAACGGCGGCTTGTTTTTCCTTGGGCTGCTTTTAGGTATCGTTTTCCTATTCGCCGCAGTTCTGATTATGTACTATAAGCAAATATCAGAGGGTTATGAGGACCAATCAAGATTTGGTATTATGCAGAAGGTGGGGATGACTAAAAAGAAATCAGAAAGAGCATCAACTCGCAGGTCTTAACGGTGTTCTTTTTGCCGCTGATTGCCGCTGGACTGCATTTAACTTTTGCGTTTCCCATGATCTCAAAGCTCTTAGTACTGTTTGGCCTCACCAATACCAAGCTATTGATTTTAGTGACTGTCTTATGCTATCTGGTTTTTGCTTTGTTCTATATCCTGGTTTACCGGATTACCTCCAAAGCGTATTATTCTATCGTGAGCGGAGCAAAAGAAGAAAATTAAAGGAAGCATAACAAATAAAACGCCCCCCAGCTTTGAGAGCCGGGGGGTTCTAATTTTCCTATAGATTTACATTTTCATACCGTTTGACCGCAATATGATACGCTGAAAAAACGCTGACGACATATATAAGAATACCCGCTCCCAAGACCGGGAGCTGTCGGAGCAAGCTTTCTGGATCGCTGCTGTCCAGCCAGGAAAGGTGAGGAACATAGATAACTCCCTCGGTACAAGCCATTAATAAAGCCACTGGTATCATCGCCAGTAAAAATGCTTTTCCCGCCTTGTATCCTGACTTATAATACGTAGGGAAGAATACCAGATCGAATACCGAGAATATTATGAATCCAAACCCATACCAGCCGACAGTGGCATCCATGCCAACCGGATTATTCGGTATGGACAAAATATTCCTTAGAACAGCGAAAGGGACTGAGATAATTAGCTGACCTAATTGGACGGCAATAATCAACATACATTTCGCTTTGACGGTTTCCCGTTTTTTTACCGGCAATATAGCGGTAAACCAAGCGTCGTTATTCTCTCTTGCGAACATAAACGTAATAAATGGCGCAAGACAGCCAAACATAAAAATCACTGAATATGGATAAGCCGGAACGATCACCAGGCATCCGAGAAAAGTAAAAATAAACAGGGAAGGGTGGGCGGCCAAAGCAAATTCTTTATAAAGCAGTTTCATCAAAATCACTCCTCTCTGTCCTCAGCATAATTTCTTCCAAGGTTAGAGGCTGTTTATCCTCTGATGTCCTTAAATGGTCGAAGGAGCGGAGAAAGGCATCTTTATCCGCGCTTTTTAATACATTACCATTTTGAATGTAAGTAATATCGTCGGCGCATCGGTCTAAATCTGAGGTGATGTGCGTAGAAAACAAAATCGCTCGGGCTTTATCCGCTGTGATTCTTTTGAAAATATGCAGAAGCTCATCTCTCGAAACCGGGTCCAATCCGCTGGTAGGTTCGTCGAGAATCAGCAGTTTCGCATGATGGGAAAGGGCCAAGGACAATAAATATTTAACTTTCATGCCATTGGAAAGCTCTTTAAATTTTTTTTCATCGTCCAAATCGAAAAGCTTAAGATAGTGCTCGTATTTTTCCTGATCCCAGGCGTTATAAAACCGACGAGTAACCGCTGTAATAGAGGAAAGCTTTTTCAAAGGGTAAAAATCGACCCCGCCGAATACCACTCCGATTTGCTGTTTACATTCCTTTTCATGCTGATAGAAATCCATACCAAACATTTTGACATCACCGGAATCAGGATGCACCATATTGAGAATCGATTTCAGGGTTGTACTTTTTCCAGCGCCGTTTTTTCCAATCAGCCCCATAATCCGCCCGGGATATACTGAGAAAGAAACCTGCTGCAGCGCAAATCCCGGATAGCGTTTCGACAGATGATTGACAGAAAGCAATTTCATAGATTGTTATCCTCCTTGTCGGCCTCGGCCGGGCGAACAGCTTTTTGCAGAAACTCCATGGATTTCAGAAGGAATCTCCATGGACTAAGGCGATTCCAGCTCGTTCCGGATCTTCATCACCAAGAACAACCAGAAGATCACCGGGCTTAATATGAAAAATATCCCTTGCCTTTTTGGGAAGGACAATTTGTCCGCGCTCTCCAACCTTTACCGTTCCAAAAATATGTTTTCCTTTCGGCGGGATCTCAATCTTTTCTTTAGACTGGTCAAAGTGGATTAAATCGTCTACGGAAACATTATATAATTCCGCCAAAGCGTCGCAGTTAATAAGATCAGGAGCAGTTTCACCGGATTCCCATTTTGCCACCGCTTGCCGGGAAACCCCAATTTTCTCCATGCGACCTCCTCTTGGGAGTATTTGTGGT